>LSQX01298870.1_pt1 | contig 17711 bp, 18 predicted proteins | sample 654561 | NCBI WGS metagenome assembly LSQX01 (sample SAMN04489861, study PRJNA283612) | anaerobic digester metagenome | isolation source: 4 biogas reactors fed with cattle manure at either 37C or 55C with and... | place: Denmark: Kongens Lyngby | collected 2014
GGCCAGGAAGTGCCGGACAGCGGCGAGATCCGCCTGGCCAGCCATCTGAGCGTTGGCTATCTGCCCCAGCTGCCGGATCCGCGGGCCGACCTAGACAGCCTGCAGGCTCAGCACCGGGCCGGTGAAAAACCGCAGTTGGCCTGGCAGCTGAATCCGGAAGGTCTGGACGAGCGGACCGTCGCACAGGCCGCCACCTTGTCCGGCGGCGAACGGACCCGCCTGGCCCTGAGCCGCTTTTTGGCGTCAGCCCCGGATATCCTGCTGCTGGACGAGCCGACCAACAACCTGGATCTGGATGGGATCCAGACCGTGATCCGCCTGCTCCAGGACGCCATGGGCAGCATGATCATCGTATCCCACGACCGCTACCTGCTCGATCAGCTGGTCACGCGCATCCTGGAAATCGACAACACCGGCATCCGCTCGTATACTGGCAACTATTCCCAGTACCGGGCGGAAAAGGAACGGCTGCTGCAAGAAAGCCTGCATCGCTACGCGGAAAGCCGAAAACAGCAGCGTCAGTTGCAGGAGGAGATCGTCCAGAAACGCCAGTGGGCCGACAAGGCGCACCGTGATTCGACCAAGATGGACTCAAGCGGCAACAAAATGGGGCTTAAGGAATACAAGCGCGTCAAGGCCGGCAAGCTGGCCCGCAAGGCCAAGCAGGATATGCGCCGGCTGGAGCGGCTGCAGCAGGAAACCGGAACCAGGCCAAAAACGGAGCTGAAAACCACCATCGCGTTCGATGGCCAGGAACGGCATGGCAAGCGCATTCTGGAAGCGGTCGGACTCGGCAAAGCCTACCCGTCCCACCCCCTGTTTTTTGACAGCCACTTTTTCATCCTGCGCGGTGAGAAGGTCGCCCTGACCGGACCGAACGGCTGCGGCAAGACGACGCTGGTCCGCCTGATTCAAGGGCTGGAGCCGCCCGACAGCGGGCGGCTGCTGGTCAGCCCGAGCTGTTCGCCGGTCGTGATGGGCCAAACCCTGGAGCGGCTGCCCTCCGGTCACACCTTGCTGTCCTACCTGACCGGCAAGCTGGGCAAGCTGGACGGCGCGGACCGGGCCACGCTGGAACAAATGGGTTTTACGAACGCGCATCTGCTCCTGCCAGCCGACCGGATCAGCCCAGGCGAACTGGTTCGCTTGCGCATCGCCGAGCTGATCCTGACCCACCAGGATTTCCTGATCCTGGACGAACCGACCAACTACCTGGATTTACGGGCGCGCGAACAGCTTGAACAGGCGCTGGTCCAGGTGCAGGCGACGCTGCTGCTCGTCTCACACGACCTTTACCTGCAAAAGGCCGTGTGCGATAAGGTGCTGGTCTTCACGGAAGGCCGCATCATGCGCCGGGAGGAATCCTTTGCCGACTACCTGGAATACGAACGCGGCCTCTGACAGCCGCCCTCCGGTTGTGATAGGATGGATATAGAACGACAGTCGCACACCAGGAGGACGCACGCATGGAGCGTATCCCGATCTTGCATCGCCGACCCTTTATCGTCTCGGGCATTTTCGCCTTGCTGGCCGCAGGGGTCATCGTGCTGGGCATTTATCGGCTGAATGTCTTAAGCGACTTCGACGCACCCGGCTACATCCTGATGGGTATCCTGTTGCTTGTGACCGCTCTGACCATCGCTGTGGTCTACGGTTTGCAAGAAAAACAGTTCCGCAAGGCGATGCGCCAGCCCCTGATGATCTATACGCTGGATCCGGTCTGGCTCAAGGAGATCATCGCCAAAAACAGCGCCGAGATCAGGGGCCAGAACAAGGTCATGCTGCTCGTGATGGTCTTCTTTTGCGCCCTGATGGCGATCATCTTCCTGTTTCTGGGCGAAGACGGACGGATGGTCAGCCTGGCCATGGTCGGCCTGGCCGCCTTTCTGGCCCTGGCCGCCTGGCTGATCACCCAATACCGGATCAGCAAGCTGAAAAAGGGCGGGCAGCATGTTCTGCTCAGCCCGGACGGCGTTCTTTTCCTGGGCCAGTTCCACACCTGGGCGTTGCCTGGCGGTCGCCTGGACCAGGCCGCTTATGATCCGCCGGTCCCGGAGCGCGGCCAGGCTGGTACGATCGAACTGGTTTATTCGCTTCCGGGCCGGTTCAACCGCAACCGGGCGGTCCTCCATGTCCTGGTCCCGCCGGAGCTGGACGACCAGGCCCGGCAAAGCCTGATCCAACTGCGCCTTAAAAACCGTCTGAAATAAGGTTCTCTCATGTTTAACAGAAGAAAAAGACGCAAATAGCAAAAAAGCCTTGCCTCTGACGTTACGTCAGCGTCTATAATGAGCGGCAGGAAGGTGAGGAATCGTCATGCTGATTAAAAAAGCTGCCCAGGCAACTGGCCTGACTGAACGTGCGATCCGCTTCTACGAGGAGGCGGGCCTGATCGCGCCCAGGCTCAACGCGTCGCGTTTCCGCGATTACCGCGAGGAAGATCTGGAACGGCTCCGGCAAATCGCCGCTCTGCGCGGCCTGGGCTTGTCCCTGGACGAGATCACGGTTTTTCTGACCCAGCCTGAACAAGCCCGGGACTTGCTTGAAACGGTGCGCCGGCGGCTGCAAGCCAAGGCAGACCGGGCCCAGCAGGGCGAAGCCGCCCTGGCCCGGGCGCTGCAGGCTGCCCCGGCAGCACAAGACTCGTCCGACTGGATGCGGCTGCTGGCTGTGCCCGGTAACCGGCCGAAGCCGCCGCAGGCAGGCAGCGCGAAGAAACGGTACACAGGAGGAATCCCCATGCGCGAATCAAAAATGAGTTCCATTATCTGGATCGCGGGTCTGCTCGCGGTGATCGCAGGCGTCATCCTGGCTTTTGCCGGCCTGCTGATCGCATATCACAACAACCAGCCGTTCCCGCTTGGCAACGCCTTGCTGAACCTGATCGTCACGATCATCCCCGGCCTGGCCGCCATGGCGCTGGCCGAGGTCCTGGAAAACCAGGCGGCGCTCCAGCTCCAGAACCAGCGCCTGCAGCTGAGCCTGCTGGACATGGCTGACGGCGCATCAGACGAGGTGGTCGCGGAGACGCCCCCAACCCAGACCTGGAAGTGTGCAGCCTGCAACGGCCTCAACGCGTCGGACGCCCTCTACTGCCGCCACTGCCAGGCGCTGCGCGATTTCAGGGCCCGCTCCTGATTTCAAACTTTCGCCAGGCGGATCACGTTCCAAGACAAGCTGGGCAGCCGGGCGGTCAGCGTATCGCCGTCGGCCTGGGCCTGGCTGATCCGCCTCGGTGCGACTCGGTTCGGGTTGTCCAGGCTGTTGACCGCATCCAGCTGGTCGTGAGCCAGCACCAGGTGCTCCGTGACGCGCCAATTCCCCAGCCCGTTCAGGCTGGCATTCAGGGTCATTTCCTCCTGACCGTCCTTGTTGACCGCAAACAAGGTCAGGATATCTCCGGTCTCGCCCAGGACAAAAACGGCATCCAGGCTGGGCACGTCTGTAAAATGCCTGCTGTCGTACTTGGGGGCGTCAACCTGCGTCTGCAGCACCGTGCCGCGGCCCCAGGAAGACGCGTGCAGGAACGGATAGTAGATCGTCTGGCACCAGGCCGGCCCGCCGGTGGCGGTCATGATCGGGGCGATCACGTTGACCAGCTGGGCCAGGCAGGCGATCTTGACGCGGTCGGCGTGGCGCAGCAGCGTGATCAGGAGACTTCCGACCAGCAAGGCGTCGGCGAAGGTGTAGACATCCTCGACCTGGGGCGGCGCGATCGACCAGGGTGCGATCTTCTTGTCCTGGCCGTGGCTGTGGTACCAGACATTCCATTCGTCGAAAGACAGGTGGATCTGCTTCTTGCCTTTCTTCTTGGCCTGGACATAGTCGCAGACGGCGGCCACCGAGCGAATGAAGGTGTCCATATCGAGCGAACGGGCCAGAAAGTCGGCGATATCGTTGTCCGCGTTGCTGTAGTAGGCGTGCAGGGAGATGTAGTCGACCTGCTCGTAGGCATGCTCGAGGACGGCGGCTTCCCAACTGGCGAAAGTGGGCATGTTCTTGTGCGAACTGCCGCAGGCCACCAGCTCGATCGAGGGATCGGCCCACTTCATGGCTTTGGCCGTCTCGCAGGCCAGCCGGCCGTATTCATCGGCCGTCTTGTGGCCGATCTGCCAGGGACCGTCCATCTCGTTGCCCAGGCACCAGAGCTTGATGTCGTGCGGCTTTGTCCAGCCATGGGCCTGGCGCAGGTCGCTCCAGGCGGTGCCGCCGGGGAAGTTGCAGTACTCGACCAGGTTACGTGCCTCTTCCATGCCGCGGCTGCCCAGGTTGACCGCCATCATGACCTCGGCTCCGGCTTTGGCTGCCCAGTCGGCAAACTCGTTGGTGCCGACCCAGTTCGGCTCGATCGTGCGCCAGGCCAGTTCGGCGCGGCGCGGGCGATTCTCGCGCGGTCCGACGCCGTCTTCCCAACGGTAGCCGGAGACGAAATTGCCGCCGGGGTAGCGAACCAGGGGCACCTTCAGGGCTCGAACCAGTTCGAGGACGTCGCGGCGGAACCCCTGCTCGTCGGCCTCCGGGTGGCCCGGCTCGTAGATGCCGCCGTACACGGCCCGGCCCAGGTGCTCGATAAACGATCCGAACAGGCGCGGATCGACGGATCCGACTGTAAAATCCATGCAAATTGAAAGCCTGGCGTTTTTCATGTGACCTCCCGGGCCAGCCCGATTTTTCGGCTATGCCTGGGCCGCCTGCAGCTTCATTATAGGCAATCCGGCGGGCATTGGCCAGACAGGGGCGGCGTGATGGCGTATAATGGAGGCACCGGCCCGGTCATGGCCGCTATTTACGAATGGAGGCAGTCAGATGAACAAAACCGCTTTTTTCGTCTTCCGGGGAGATCCGCTCTGCTTCATGCACGTCATGCTCAACGCCCTTGATATGCAGACCCGCAATATGGATGTGAAAGTGATCCTGGAAGGCGAGTCTGTCAAGCTGGTCCAGGCACTGATTGAGTCGGGCAACAAGCTGTTCCAGCAGCTGATTGACAAGGGTCTGATCGACGCGGTCTGCAAGGCCTGCTCCGCCAAGATGGGCGTGCTCGCCTACAACCAGGCATCCGGCCTGCCCATGGCCGACGACCTCAACGGGCACCCCGCGATGTCCGCCTATCTGGACAAGGGTTATGCGATCGTCACAATGTAACCCTCGCGCTTGACGCTGTTGCCCCTCTGTGGTAAAAAAGGGACACACGAGGCCAGCAGAAGCTGCCGTATTGCCTGAGACGACACGATCGACACGCTGGAACCACGAAGGGGCCGCATCTATTTTGGCGCCTGCGTGGTTTTTTCCGCAGGTGACCGCTTCGAGGAGGCTTTACCGATGAACCCAACCCGAAAAACCCTGATCCGCCTGATCCTGGCCGGCATGTTTCTGGCCCTGGGACTGGTCCTGCCCTTCCTGACCGGCCAGATCCCGCAGATCGGCTCCATGCTGCTGCCGATGCACATCCCGGTCCTGATCTGCGGCTTTGTCTGCGGCTGGCCCTACGGCCTGGTCGTCGGCCTGATCACACCGGTTCTGCGCAGCCTGCTGTTTGGCATGCCGCCGATGTTCCCAGTCGCCGTGGCCATGGCCTTCGAACTGGCTGCCTACGGGTTCATGACCGGTCTGCTCTACAAGTTGCTGCCCAAGAAGATCCCCTTCATCTATGTCACCCTGGTCGCGGCCATGATCGTAGGCCGGGTCATCTGGGGTCTGGTCATGTTCCTGCTGATCTCATCCGGCGGCAACGCCTTTACCTTCTCGGCGTTCCTGGCTGGTGCGTTTATCAATGCGGTCCCCGGCATCGTCGTTCAGATCGTCCTGATCCCGCTTATCGTCCTGGCCCTGCAGAAGGCTCACCTGATGAAATATGCCGACTGAATTTACTTTTCGCGACTGCCTGGGTCTTCATGCCCGGCGATACCCGCACATGGAGATCCAGGATCTGGTCAAGCTGGCTTACCAGGCCAGTCAGGGCGGCGGCCACCTGGTCGCCTCTGAAGCGGATGCGCTGGCCTTTCTGCGCGCCGAAAGCGAGCAGACGCGGACTGAACAGCATGAGCCGGAACCGGATGTCTGCGAACCGGCCGGCCCGGACTTCTGTCGCGTCCACCTGCGCGCGTTGCCCGCGGCGGGGTTGTCCCTGGATACCGTCGCCCGGGTCTTTATCCTGAGCGCCGCCCAGCCGCCGGGCGGACAGCAGGCACTCGACGACCTGCTCGGCCAGGTCCGGGCGGCGCTCGAACAGGATCTGCCCCTCGCGCGGCCAATCGGGCTGGCCGACTGGGACCGCTGGATCGCCGCCTACCGCGCCCAAGGCTGTCCGGCGGTGCATCACAGCGACGCGTACCGGCTATCCTACCGGCCGGCCTACCGCCTGGTGACAGCGCGTTTCGCCAGGATCCTGCCGCTGTTCCAGGCGATCGACCCCTTGCTGCGCGACAAGCCGCGCGTCGTGGTCGCGCTCGACGGCTGCAGCGGATCGGGGAAAAGCACCTGGGCAAATTTCCTGCACGAGGTGTATGGCGGCAACTTGTTCCACATGGACGATTTCTTTTTGCGGCCCGGACAGCGGACCGAAAAACGTCTGGCGGAGACGGGCGGCAACATCGATTACGAGCGGTTTGCCGCCGATGTGCTCGCCGGCCTGGCCGGCGATGCGCCGTTTGGCTATCGCCGCTACGACTGCCGGACGCAGACGCTGGGCGAACCCATCCTGGTCAAGCCGGCCCGGTTCAATCTCATCGAAGGCGTCTACAGCCATCACCCGATATTTGCCGGCCATTATGACCTGAAAGCCTTTTTGCGCGTAACGGCGGACCAGCAGCACAAGCGCATCCTGGCGCGCAGCGGTCCTGAGCTGTACCGCCGTTTCGTGAACGAGTGGATACCGATGGAGAACCGTTATTTCAGCACCATGCAGATCGCTGAAAACAGCGACCTGATCCTGGATGTGTGAGGCAGTCCGATGATCCTCTTGCGCGGCAGGTACAATACGGCCAAGGTGTTCACCGACAAGCTGGAGCCGCTGGCCCGGGCCCAGATCGAGCGGCTGCTGGACCAGCCGTTCGTGTCCGCCAGCCAGATCCGCATCATGCCGGATGTGCACGCCGGTGCCGGGTGTACGATCGGCACCACGATGACGATCCAGGACCAGGTCGTGCCCAACCTGGTCGGCGTCGATATCGGCTGCGGCATGGCGGTCGCCGTCCTGGAGCAGGAGGATCTGGACCTGGCCAGGCTGGACCGGCTGATCCACCAGGCGATTCCGGCCGGCTTTGCGGTACGCAAAACCGCCCACCCCCTGCACAGCGAGCATGAGCTGGAGCAGCTGCGCTGCCTGCCGGTCATCAACGCCCAGCGGGCCCGGCTCAGCATCGGCACGCTGGGCGGCGGCAACCACTTCATCGAGGTCGACCGGGACGACGACGGCTGTCTCTACCTGGTCATCCACACCGGCAGCCGCCACCTGGGCAAGCAGGCGGCAGAGCATTACCAGAAAGAAGCGGCCCGCAAGCAGGCCGGTTCGGGGATCGACCGCGACCTGGCACCCTGCGAAGGCAGATTGCTTGACGACTACCTGCACGACATGGCCCTGATCCAGCGCTATGCCGACCGCAACCGCCAGGCGATTCTGGCCGAGCTGGTCCGTCTGCTCCGCCTGGATATCGCCGACAGCTGGTCAACCATCCACAACTACATCGATCTGGACAGCCGCATCCTGCGCAAGGGCGCCGTTTCCGCCCGGGCCGGCGAGCGGCTTCTGATCCCGATCAACATGCGCGATGGCAGCCTGATCTGCCTGGGCAAAGGCAACCGCGACTGGAACGAATCGGCGCCCCACGGAGCCGGACGCCTGATGAGCCGCACCCAGGCCCGGAAGACGATCTCGCTGGACGATTACCGGCGCTCGATGGATGGCATCTACACCAGCACCGCCAACCGGGAAACGCTCGATGAGGCGGCTTTCGCCTACAAGCCGCTCGACGAGATCCTTGATAACATCGGCGATACCGTGACGGTCGTCCGGCGCATCCGGCCGATCTACAATTTCAAAGCTGCGGAATAAGCAGTGAACGGGAGCGATGTCGTATGGTCTATCGGATTTTAGGGAAAACCGGTTTTAGAGTCAGTCTCGTTTCGTTGGGCAGCGGCGGACACAGCCGAATCGGCCTGGCCACCGGCAAAACGGCCGCCGAAAGCGTCGCAGTCGTCAGGCAGGCGTTGGAACAGGGCATCAACCTGGTCGACAGTTCCGAAATCTACGGAACAGAAGAGCTGGTCGGCCAGGCACTCGCCGGCTGGCCCAGTCACAAAATCATCCTGTCGACCAAAGGGGCTGTGACACAAGATAACCGGCTGAAGACGGCCAGGCAGCTGGAGGAGAGCCTGGAAAACAGTCTGAGGCGGCTGCAGACCGATTACGTGGACATCTACCATCTGCATGCTGTCAGGCCTGCCGATTATGACGATGTCGTCAGCGAACTGGTTCCGGTGCTGCAAAAACTGAAGCGGCAGGGGAAAATCCGCTCGATCGGCATCACGGAAGCCTTCGCTTCGGATCCGACCCACCAAACCTTGCGGCTGGCCGTCAAGGATGACTGCTGGGATGTGATGATGGTCGGCTTCAACCTGCTCAACCAGTCAGCCAGAACTCGTGTCATCGAGCCCGCCATGCAGAAAAACATCGGCATCCTGGACATGTTTGCCGTCCGCAAGGCCTTGATCAGCCAGGAAAACCTGGCCGCTCAGTTGTCCGTGTTGTATGACAAGGGTTTGATTGATCCCGACGCGTTGGACATCCAACACCCGCTCGCCGATGTTCTGACCAGCAGCGGCTGCCGGAGCCTGACCGAGCTGGCTTACCGCTTTTGCAGCAGCGAGCCGGGCATCCATTCCATTCTCAGCGGAACCGGAAATATCCGTCATTTGCATGACAACATCCGCGACATCGCCAGGGGGCCGCTGCCCGAGGCGGTCAGGGATAAATTAGTCGGCTTGTTTGCCCGCGTGGACTGCGTCTCAGGACAGTAGCGGCCGTTGCATGCCGGCGCTTCAGTCTCCTGTGGCGCCGGCGTACTGAAGCAGGATCTCCTGCAGCTGGTGCTGCAGCTGTCCTGCCTGCCCCTTGGCCTGGGACAGTTTCAGATCCAGCTCGCGTTCAACCTGGTGCAGCTTGCCCTTGATGCGCTGGACCGTGTCCAGGTCCTCGCGCACCCGGTCGCGCACCGACAGGTCCGTGAAAATGTTGTCGAAAAAATAATCCAGGGCCCGCGTGCCGCTGGTGTAGGTGTTGAGCGCGTCGCCCAGATCCATGCGGATATCGGCCAGTTCGGAGCGCAGGTCGCGCAATTGGGCGGACAGATGGCTCATCAGGTCGCTGGCGGCGTCTAGATGGTTGTACTTGGCTACGTGGGTGACGATGCCGCCCTTGAACCAGACATCGTAGCTGCTCCAGCCTTCGGCGGAACGCAGCCGTTCCAGCATGGTGTCAGCTGTCGCCTGCGCCCGGCGGGCGACGGTGCGGGCCTGCTCAATTTCACCGACCTGGCTGTTGACCTGGGACAGGGCGGCTTCCCGTTCGCGGTACGGATCGGCGAGCGCATGCGCCGTTTCGGCGCGGATACCGCTTTTCAGATCGGCCAGTGCCTGGTTCCAGGCGCGTTCGGCCTGGCCGGCTGCCATGATCTGCTGCTGTTGCTCCAGCAGCGCCTGCCGCAGGTAACGCTGCTCTTCCCGCAGTTCGTCCAGCCGGTGGCAGGCTGCGACCAGCTCAGCTTCTTCTTTCTGGCGGCGCGCATCCAGCTTGCGACTCAGGCTGAGGATGTAGTTGCCCAGCGATTTTCCCTCAAGGCGATCCACATCGGCCTGTTCGCCGGCCAGGACCGCTTCCTGGTCCATGACGTTGCGGTCGGCTTCCTGGAGTTTCTGGCGCAGCTGGGACGCACGCCTTTGCAGGATCGGCAGGCGGTCTTTGTCCGCTTTCCAGGCCATCAGGGATTCGCTGTCGGGGATCTTGTCTATCATCTTTCTCGCCTCCGTGTCTGCATCTGGACTTTTGCCCAGCCCATCTTAACCAATTCGACAGGCCAGCGTCAAATATCTATAATGGTCCTATCATCCCGTGAAAAAGAGGTGCGGATATGCGAATTTATGTCATGGTTGACGCGGAAGGCTTATGCGGCATTCACCTGCGCAGCCAGGTCATGCCGGACGGCGAGCGTTACGCCGAGTTTCGCCACCTGATGACCCAGGAGATCAATCACTTCGTCAAGGCGCTCAAGGATGCCGGCGCCAGCCGGGTGCTCGTCCGCGATGCCCACGCGGCCGGCAACAACGTGCTCTGGTCCCAGCTGACGGACCTGGCGGACGGCTACATCATGGGCAACAGCCACGGGCAGCGCATGCCGGGGCTGGCGGACTACGACGCGGTCGTCCTGCTGGGCTACCACGCGATGGCCGGAACCCCGCAGGCCATCCTGGAGCACACCATGTCTTCGAAAGCCTGGCAGAATTGCTGGATCAACGGCGCGCTGAGCGGCGAGGTCGCCCTGGATGCGGCTTATGCCGGTGAGCTGGGCAAGCCGGTCATCCTGGTCAGCGGCGACGACAAGGTCTGCGCCGAAGCCAGGCAGCTGTTGCCGGATGTGGTTACGGCTGAAGTCAAAAAGGCTTTGTCTCTGGAAGGCGCCGTACATCTGCCGCCCGGCCAGGCTTTCGCCCTGCTCGGCGAAAAGGCCCGGGAAGCGCTGGCGCGTTTACGCGCCGGACAAATCCCGCCTTTGCAGATCGCCCATCCCGTCACGCTGCGCCTGGAGCTGGTCGAGCGGGGCCAGATTCCCAACTCGCTGGCCCGTCCGGACCTGGTTCGCGTCGACGGCCGTACCTGCGAGGTGACGGCCGACACGATCGAGCAGGCGATCGACCGGCTGCCATAAGCCTTTCAGGCGAATATTTGCCGGCAGAAGGCCACGGACTTGAAGATCGCCGCGTCCAGTTCGCTTTCGCTCGCCCCCTGGGACAGATCGCGCCAGACGCGGATGTCCTGGCCGACCTGCCCGCCCATTTTGACGAACGGTTCCATGACAATCGGGCCCTGGTAGTCGATGCCCTTGAGGGCCGATGCGATTTCCGCCCAGGGCATCCGCCCCTGTCCGGGCGGCTTCCGGTTGGTTTCCCCGATGTGGAAATGGCCCAACCGGCTGCCGGCCTCCTGGATGGCGCCGGCAAACGAATCTTCCTCGATGTTCATGTGGAAGGTGTCGAGCATGACCTTGACGTTAACCAGGCCGACTTCCTGGACGAACTGCACCGCTTCGGACGCGGTGTTGATCAGGTAGCCTTCGAAGCGGTTGAGCGATTCCAGGCAGTAGGCGATGCCCAGGTCTCGGGCGATCGCGCCGACCGCGCGCACGTTTTGCACGCTGCGCGCCCAGTCGCCGGGCTTGTCGATCGGCCGGGTGTAGTCCACCGGCCAATAGGAATAGATGCCGCCTCCAATCGAGCGGATGTTCATGAAGGCGAGCCGCTCCAGCAGATCGGTGTAATAGGCGATCGCTTGCCGCTGCACCGCCGGATCGGACGAAGCCAGGTTCTGGGCGGCCGACGGACCGTGGCCGGCCGTGAGCATGACGCCCAGATCGGCGGCCTCATCCCGCAGACGGGCCATTTCCGTCCGGCTCATCGCCGGGACCGGCGTGCAGGCAATCTCCAGGATATCCAATCCCAGCTGGGCGGCCTTGCGGATGTAGCGGCTGTAGTCCGCCTGCCAGCGATCTTCCCAAAACGCATAATAAATCCCGATGCGGGGCATGGTCAATCCCTCCTCGCGCATGCAATCAGCCTTTCAGCTTCCAGACCAAATCCTGCAGCATGAGCTTTTCGGCCAGTTCGTCGACATCGGTTCCGGCATGGATGTGGACCAGTTCGAAATCCAGCATCTGAGCCAGGGTACGCATATGCTCGATGGTCAGGGCGTAGCTCATGATCGAGTGGTGGGCGCCGCCGGCTTGCATCCAGGCTTCGGAGGCGCGCATCAGGTCAGGCAGCGGCTTCCACATGACGCCGGCAATCGGCAGTTTGGGCATGGCCCGGAGCGGTTTTTCGGCCAGCACATCGTTGACGATCAGGCGGAAGCGGTTGCCCATGTCGATCAGGGAGACCAGGATGGCCGGCCCTGTCCGGCCGCTGAAAACCAGCCGCGCCGGGTCGGCTTTGCCGCCGATGCCCAGCGGATGGACCTCGATGCGCGGCCGCCCGTCCGCGATGCTGGGGCAGACCTCCAGCATGTGGGCGCCCAGCACCCGTTCGTTCCCTTGCTCCAGGTGGTAGGTGTAATCTTCCATGAAGGAAGTGCCGCCATCAAGGCCGGCGCTCATCTTTTTCATCACAGCCAGCAGGGCGGCCATTTTCCAGTCGCCTTCCGCGCCGAAGCCATAGCCTTTGGCCATCAGGTCCTGCACGGCCAGGCCGGGCAGCTGCTCCAGGCCGGCCAGATTCTCAAACGTGGTGGTGAAACCGGCAAACCCGCCCGCGGCCAGGAAGCGTTCCAGGGCGACCTCGATCCGGGCCTGGTAGCGAATGGCGTCGGGCTGACCGGTCGCCTGGTCGTAGGCGGCCGCATAGGCCCGCATCTGGACCTCGATGTCGGCTTCGGAAACCGCCTGCACGGCGTCGGCCAGTTCGCCGAGACTGTAGCCGTTGACCTGCCAGCCCAGGCGAATCTGGGCTTCCACTTTGTCGCCCTCGGTGACCGCGACTTCGCGCATGTTGTCGCCGAAACGGGCGATTTTGAGTTTTTTGCCTTCCGCCAGCCCGATCGCAGCCCGGGCCCAGGCACCGATGCGGCGCTTGGTGGTTTCATCCTGCCAGTAGCCGACGACCACCGGGCGGTTCTTGCGCAGCCGGGTCAGGATGAAGCCGTGCTCGCGGTCGCCGTGCGCCGACTGGGTGAGGTTCATGAAATCCATGTCGATGCTGTCCCAGGGGATCTCCCGGTTGAACTGCGTGTTCAGCTGCAGCAGCGGTTTGGTCAGCATGCGCAGCCCGGCGATCCACATTTTGGACGGCGAGAAGGTGTGCATCCAGGTGATCACGCCGGCGCAGAGCGGGTCCAGGCTGGCCGCTTCGCAGACGGCCTGGATCTCGTCGGACGATTTGACCACGGGCTTGAAGACGACGCGTCCGGGGATGCTTGCATCCCCGTCCAGGTGTTCGGCGATCACGCGGGAGTCGCGGTCGACCTGGGCCAGGGTCTCCTCTCCGTAGAGGCCCTGGGATCCGGTCACCAGCCAGAAGGTGTATACGGGTGGTTTTTTCATAAGCAATGGTCCTTTCATCGGCCCGATGCTGTCCGTATCGGTTGGATCAGGCCAGAACGGTCTCGACCCTTGCGCGGATGACCGCCTTGTCCTGCTCCGTCAGCGTGTAGTAGCCGCTGTTGTCCCGGCTGGTGTCCTGGTTCTCGACGATCAGGACGATGCCCTGGTCCTGTAAAATCAGGGCATGCCAGACGCCTTTGCGGATGTTGTAACAGGTGTTGGCCTCCATTTCGACGACATGGATCTCGCCCGGATTGTCCGATCCGTCGGCGACGATCAGGGCGCAGCGACCCTGGAGCAGGACAAAGACCTCGTCCGTCAAGCCGTGGTACTCCAAGTAGGACAGGGTGTCAAGGTTGCGGGCCGGGTCCTGGTTGAAAACGGCGACGCGCCAGTTCTCGTAGTGCATCAGGGGATGGTAGCCCGGCTCATGGTTGGCTGTCACATCGATCAAATGGCTGGGTATCTGCATAGGGCCTCCTTGAACGGCGGTTATTTTGAGCAAGCGATGGTTTCATGATACACCATTATGTTTGGCGTCATCAAGCCGACTGCCGGTCCCCACGAGACACCTGTTCCGGGCTTGATCCTATACCCGGCTTGCCCTCTGTGCTAAACTGAACACAACCTTCAACATGACAGGCTTGGGAGGATGAATACCATGCAGCAAATTACCGTAACCGATCACGCGCCAAGCCTTTTACCGGATGGAAAGCAATGGAAACTGGCCTGGGCCGACGAGTTCGACGGGACCGAACTGGACCGGAGCAAGTGGGATTTCCGGCTGCACCTGATGCAAGAGCGCCACGAGACGTTCACGACGGAGGGCGTCGTTGTGCCCGGTGACAGCTGCGTTTATCTGAACCTGGTCGAAAAAGACGGCCAGTATTATTCGCCGCACCTGCAGACAGGCTATAACTTCATGGACGAGACGCCGGCCAACGGCCGCTACGGCAAGTTCACCTGGCCGATCGCGGAATTCAAACAGCACAAATTCCTCCACCGCTACGGCTATTACGAGTGCCGCTGCCAGCTGCAAAAGCAAGCGGGCTGGTGGAGTGCATTCTGGCTCCAGTCCCCGATTATCGGCTGCTGCCCTGATCCCGCCGTTGCCGGCGTTGAGGTGGATGTGATGGAATCGTTCCGGCCCGGCTGGGTAACCCAGCCGATGCTGCACTGGGGCGGTTATGGCGCCGACCACAAAGACGAACCGGCGCGCGAGCCCGGCAGCGATGTCTTCTTCAACGACGGGTTTCACGTATTCGGCGTGCTCTGGGAGCCGGACGGCTATACGTTTTATTACGACGGGGTCCAGACCGGGCACAAAGCCTGCCAGGCGGTGTCGCACACAGACCAGTTCATGCTCATTTCCACCGAATGCCAGGGTTACCGCACCGGTAACCAGCCCTCAGATATGCTGAAGAAGGTTGTCTTGCCGGACGCTTTTGTCGTCGACCACGTGCGCGTCTTCGACCTGCTGTAAGCCTCGCGGCAGCAACCGCTATCTATTCGCGTGCCTTTGACAAAACGCATGAGCTTGGACAACCAGGACAAGGGGCAAGAAAAATGGACAAAGAACATCGCGCCGGCAACGCACCGCAGGGAAACAGCCCTAACGACGCTACCAGCCAGGCTCTGCCAGGCCTGTTTTTCGATTGCTGCCCCTACCCGGTTCTGCTCTTCGATTGGTCGGGGAAACTGATCCAGCTGAATCAGGCTGCGATGCAGGACGATTTCCTTCCCGTTCCACCTGATTCCTTGATCTCTTTCGACCTGCTTGCCGATCCGACTTGCGCCTGTCTGGGCTTCCAGCAGGCTTTTCAGCAGGCATGCCAGGGGGATACGATCTGCCTGGACCATGTCAGGATCCCGCTCAGGTTAATTGCGGCACGTTACGCAGCGCCCTGCCCGGAGGTTGACGCAATCGTCCAGGATGTCACATTTTTTCCGCTAACGAGCCAAAATACAACGCCTGCCGCCGTCGCAGCCTTGCTGACCAACCGACGTATCTTTCACGGTAAATGCGAAATCGTGCAGGCCATGGCCTATATAGCCTGCCACAGCATGGAGCGGCTGGATGTCGACGCCATGGCCAGGTCTGCCGGCCTCAGCCAGGCGCACTTCACCCGGCTGTTCAAGAAGCACACGAGACTGACGCCGCATGCATATTTCATGACCTGTAAAATCGATCAGATCAAGGCGCGGCTGCTGGATGAGAATCTGACGATTGCCCAGGCTTTTTCCACCTGCGGCGTCGATTACAGCGGACATTACGCCAAGGTTTTCAAGAAGTCGACCGGCCAGACGCCAATGGAGTACCGCAAAGGCCAAGGCACGCAGTTTAATTAAGAACATCACATCTGTTGTAACAAAAACGAAAAACGGTCACAGGGTCAAATAGCATTTTTCTTACTTTCAATGATTGTTTTAAACCTATCCGGATGTGTTGATATAAGATAATATGGTTCATGAGTCCATGGAACAGTCGCCGATAAAAAAGATATGAACTTTCATCCATTTTTCATTCAGGCATTTTGACAATCTGATAACATCTGGCATATGCCTGAATTCATATGTTTTATCGTCAATCTCACCTGACGAAGCATGTCACACGTGGGGAAAACAAAAATCGGAGGAAAAGCTATGAAGAAAATCATCTCAATCGCCTTGATTTTGGCACTGCTTATCTTGAGCGCCGGCTGCACGGGACCTGGTTCAACGACCAAGGGCGATGCAACAGGCGGCCAAACCACCAAATCAGGCGGGCAGACCACGACCGCAACCACCACCAAGGAAACCAGCAAGCCCGTCAACGGCGATGCCGACGATACGGTCTCTGCCGCCTATGGTGTGTACATCGAAGCTAAATCCGAAATGATCACCAACCTTATGGACGGATTGGGGGAAAATGACGAAACCGCCATGATGGTCCTCGATCTGCTTGGTGTGACCATGCTGGATTTGACATTGCTGCCGGCCAGCCTGTTTGGTCTCGGTGAAACGGCCGTTAACGCCGGACTCGGCTTCCTGGGAGCCAGCGATGTCCGCTATTCGGAAAACGGCAACCAGTACAAGGTCACATACAAGGAGAAAGAGGGCAAGGCCATCAATGTGGAGGGCACCTATGACAAAGGCGCCAATTCCCTGGTCTGCTCATCCAGCACGGACGGCAAAGTCAATCTCTATTCGGAGTATTACGAGACGTCGTTTGGCTATATCGGCCAGTACTACCTGATCGGAGACGATGACGCCATCACGGTTTATCAGATCAGCATACAGGGAACAGACGGCGTCCTTGGCATTTCGCAGTCCGGCGACTATAACCCGTTGACCGGCCGCGAAAACGTGGATTTCCCCAAGGAATGCGACGCCTGGTATGCGATATCAGAACAAAAGATTACCGGCCTGACCGCCGACGGCAAGGAGATCTCGTTCACCGCCAAAGGTGAATGACAAAACTGGAGCCTGGAATTATCGGACCTCGCCGCACCAAGCGGCGGGGTCCTTTTCAGCTAACAGCCTGTGTGGTCTTTCGCTTGCACCGCGGTTTCTTCACTGCAGGCATAGTAGGACTCCTGACAAGATCATCGTGGCAATCTGTCAACATAGAAGCATTGCCATATCAACCATATGCTGGCCTGCCTGTTACAGCCTTTAATGATTGATCTGTCATGCCTGCAAGAGAATCAAGCACCTTTCTAATTGTGGTAATCTGAAATATTGGGGTCTCATCGAGGAGATGTTATCGTGAGCATCAACGAAATTTTAGTCCGGCAACGGCTTGTTTTGACCGGCCAGGCGGTTGACCACCTGTGGCGCCTTTCCACCGTGCCCATCGAGCGGTTTGTCAACAGTGACCTGTCTGCTGCCGCTGAGAGCCATTTGCATCGGACGCTCGAAGCCATTTTCGATGTCGGACGGCAACTTTTGTCAATCAATGGAACGAACGAGCCGGCTCAGAAAGACGCGTCCATCGTGCGAGGTTTAGCCGAAAAAGGAATCATCAGCCCGGGGCTTCGTGCAACACTGACCGAAATGGCCGGATACCGCGACCGGTTGGTTCAATTGGATAATCTGGTTCCAGACGAGGAAATCCATACGATCATGAACCACCAGCTAACTGATCATCATGACTTCATCACGCAGATCGAAAAATATCTCAAATCAGCCGTTACGTGACCGGATTATCCAGACTGGCTCTGACCTGGTTCAGGTATTGCCTGGCGCCCTGCTCGTCGTCGATCGGATAATCGTGTCCCATGCTCGTCCCCACCGCCAGAGCCAGCAGGTGAAACAGGTCCATCATGGTCTCGATGGCGGCCCAGATATGTTGGGGCTCGCTGTCGCAGTATGTCGCGGCAAATAACCGGTACAGATCTGGCGATAAATAGCGCTTGAAATACTTGC
>LSQX01048437.1_pt3 | contig 17710 bp, 16 predicted proteins | sample 654561 | NCBI WGS metagenome assembly LSQX01 (sample SAMN04489861, study PRJNA283612) | anaerobic digester metagenome | isolation source: 4 biogas reactors fed with cattle manure at either 37C or 55C with and... | place: Denmark: Kongens Lyngby | collected 2014
CTGGCATGTGCGATGATCCTGGCCTTTAACGCTTCTCTTGCCGGTTTGTGTTCCGGGTCATTGAAAACATTCTGCCGCTGCAGCGGATCCTGAACCCGGTCAAACAGCAAATTGTCCACGTTCTCCTTGACATAGGCCAGCTCGTATTCCGGAGTAAAGACACCGATCCGGTTTTTCATCGAGCCATAAATAAACACTTCGTCTTCCCAGGGAATGGCTTTTTCGCGCAGCAGAGGAGAAGCGTCGCGGCCTTGTTCACGACCGCAGGGTGAAACACCTGCCAGGCCCAGCAACGTCTGCTGGATGTCAACCGTGGAAATGAAAGAATCAACGACGGTGCCCGGCCTGATCTGCCCCGGCCAGCGGATCAGGAACGGAATGTGGTAGGCCGTCTCAAAAAGCTGGTTTTTATACATGATCCCGTGTTCTCCCATGTATTCGCCATGGTCCGTTGTAAAGATCAAAATGGTTTCATCCAGAAGGTCCAGCTGTTTCAGCCTGTCCAGAAAAAGGCCGACATTGTCGTCAATACATTTGACTTCACCGCAGTACTGCGCCATGTTTTTCTTCAGGTTTTCCTCGGTCATTCCCTCTGGAAGTAACGTCCAGTGGCGGGCTGCGTCAGTCTCCAGCCAAGCGGGCTTGCTGTCATAAAAGGTCTCCGGAACCGGCATGTCTTCAGGGGCGTACATCCGATCATATGGGGCTCTGACGGAAAAGGGGGTGTGCGGGTCGGGGATGCTTAGGACCAGGAAGAAAGGCTTTTGCCGTTTCCTGCTGACAAAAGCATCTGCTTTCGCGAACAGCCAGTCGGTTGTATAAGTCTGTTCGTCGCCGATTTGCTGATTGCTGATCGTAAACGATCCGTCCGCCTGTTCGATGACCTTTTTACCATGCCCGGTCTCAACCATGTATCGGCAGTCGTCGAAGCCCCTTGCCCGTTCAGGGGGAATACAGGGGCCGATTCTTGGCGGATGATCCGGAAAGCGGATCCCAACGTGTTCAGCCGTGTTGCCGCTGATCCGAAGCGTAGCGCGAAGGTTGGCTTCTGTCCCGTCCAGATGCCACTTGCCGATATACCCCGTTTCGTACTGGTGATCGCGTAATATGTGCGCAAGCGTCACTTCATCTGCACCCAGAGGCACGTCGTTGAGGAAGGCTCCGTGGCCATGCGGGTAGCGTCCCGTGAGCAGGCAGCCTCTGGATGGCGTGCAAACCGCGGAATTGGTGAAATAATTGTCCAGTCGTGCGCCTTCGGCAGCGATCCGGTCGATGTGCGGCGTCTGCACCAGGGTGCCGCCATAGGCGCCCAGTGTCCAACAGCTCTGCTGGTCAGTCAAGATCATCAAGATATTGGGCTTTTTCATCTCATGCATCCTCCTCCCGGGGGTCTGGTTCTATATTAATGATTAACGATCAGGCAGATAAAAGCAATGCACAGCGCACCATACTGTTTCAGACCTGCAAAGAAGAGGAAGGTCTCGAAACGGATTTTGGCCGCTCCGAACCGGGACGATCGTCTTTTCGTGAGATCAGAAGCGGCATGGGCATGTAATTTAACAAGCGGAAAATGGACGCAAAGCACTCAGAATCGCCGTTCCGGCAGTTATCATGGTTCATGTTATCTAACCGCCAGACACCGGTTGCGACCGTGTACAACAGCCGATGGAAATTGATCGAACCCCTTGTGGTATACTTGAAAAAAATCATGGATTATTCGTCCCTCTGGAGGACCTTCGCATGCGACTTCGCCTGATGACCTACAACATCGCTTCCTGCCGTATTTTCGATCAGCAAAAAAGAGTTGATGTCGCGGCAACCGGGCGGACGATTGCCGCCTTCAAACCGGACCTTGTTGTCCTCAATGAAGTTCGTGGCGGCGAAATTGGACCCGACTCAGCCGGTCAGACGATGCAGCTGGCCCGGCAGTTGGGCATCGACGGCTACTTTGCCCAGGCGACATGCCTGCCAGGCGTCGGCGCCTATGGCAATGCGCTGCTGTCGCGGTTTCCGATTGTCCGCGCCGAGGTCGTCCCCATTCCCGACCCGCCGGTACGCGGGGAAGGGTATTACGAAACACGCTGCCTTCTGCGGGCTGTCATTGAGGTGGGTGCCAGACGGCCGCTCACCTTGCTCGCCAGTCATTTCGGCCTGGTGGACGACGAAAAGATAAACGCTGTAACGGTGGCAGCTGAAGCCATCAGGAATGCTTCGGAACCGCTTGTTTTTGCCGGCGATCTGAACATGACCCAGGACAACCCGATCCTGGCCCCGATGTTTGCCTTGCTTCAGGATGCGGCCCGCTCAGACGACGGCCCTTTGCAGATGACCTTTCCATCAGATCAACCCGACCGCCGGATCGATTACATTTTCCATTCCCCGTCGATCCAGGTGCAGGTACTCGAGGTGCCTGCCGTAATGACCAGCGACCACCGGCCGGTGATTGTCGACCTGTTGATCCCCTGAACGAGTGTCCGCAGGCCCATGCGCAGCAAAAATGCAAGCGCATGAACGCAAAGGCATGCCTGAGACAGGCATCTTCCAGGATAACAGGATACCTGCAGGAGGCGTCGATCTTAACCCCGATACAGAACAAACCCTGGCGCTGCAGATGGCTCCAAATTGGTGCAAGAGGATAAAGAAAATGGAAAAGCAAAAGTCAACTATCGTAAAAGCCCGGCCTGACCATATCGCCGAAGCCTGTGACATTGCGGTTGATGCCTGGACACCTATCCGTGACGTGTTCCGCGATGAAATCGGCGATGAGCTGTATGCCGCTTTTTACAGTAACTGGCAAGACGAGAAGCGGCAGACGGTCACGCGTGAACTGTTGGCAAACAACGGGTATGTCGCCATGCTGGACGGAAGGGTTGTTGGCTTCATCAGCTACACGGTTGACCGCGTGAACAAGGTGGGTACGATCGGTACGAACGCAGTGCATCGCGCCTATCGGGGGCAGGGCATCGGCGGACAGCTCTATCAGCATGTCTTTGACTGCCTGAAGGCTGAAGGTGTCTCCTTTGTCAAGGTTGTTACCGGGCTGGATGAGGGCCACGCACCGGCCAGGCGCGCCTATGAAAAAGCAGGTTTTACAGCCAACCTGAAAAGCATCTGCTATTATAAAAAGCTGGATTAGGACGACATTGTCCTTTCAGCCCATGAGGACGCACAGCCATGATAACTGATCTGAGCACGTGTTTGGTTCGAGCCGAAGCATTGGCCAGAAAAGCACATGCAGGGCAAGTCGATAAGGCCGGCCAACCCTATTTTTTGCATGTTGAAAAAGTAAGTCAACAGGCTGGAGCGATTATCCGGACTTGGCAGGCAGCATCTTTGGAATTTCTGCTTAAGGCTCAAATCGTCGGATTTTTGCATGACATCGTGGAAGACACGGACATGACCCTTGACACCTTACGATGTTATGACATGCCATCTGACTGTATCCTGGCCATTGGGCGGCTGACAAAAACAAAAGGTGTGCCATACCCGGACTATTTGGATCGGGTTAAGCGCTCCAAGCTGGCAGCGGTCGTAAAAATTGCGGACATGACCCACAACAGTGACTTAACCCGGCTGGCCCGGATAACGGAAGAAGACAGAATCCGCCAGCTGAAATATTTGCATGCGCTTGAGTATCTGTCAGGCTTCACCTGTGAACATTGCCACCGGGCTTTCCCCTTGGCGAAGATGGGTGAAAAGGACACCGGGGATGGCAAGATCCTCTGCCAGGACTGTCAGGGTCAGCAAGGCCTAGTCAATATGCTTCTGATGTAAGCCAGGATGACTTCTGTCTGCGCCAGGATCCTGGCTTCGGGATCTTCACCCTCGATCAGGCTGTAGTTCGCGTTGTCCGACGCAAATCCCAGGTAGGCATAGCCGATGATCTTCCCGATTATTTCCGGATCGTCGACAGCGATCATGTTCTTGTTCTTCATCAGGATGAACAGCTGCTCGGTGGCGTCGAGCAGCACTTTCTTGTCGTTGATCGTGATCGCGCGTGCAGTCTGGTTCGTGTACTGCTCCATCATGATGATCCGGCTCAGCCGGACCAGTTTCTCGTTTTTCATCGATTGGGCCAGCGACTCTCCGATCATCTGAAACAAATGGACAGGTCCCAGCGCATCCAGCCGTTCCTCTGATAGCTGGACAACCTTGCCCGTGATGTACTGGCTGACATAATGGGCGTACATCTGCTTGAGGAGTTCATCCTTGCTGCTGAAGTGGTTGTAAAAGGCGGCGATGGATAGTCCCGCCTCGCGTGTGATCGCCCGAATGGACGTGGCCTTGAATCCCCTCTCCGAGAACAGGTTCAACGCTATTTCGAAAAGTCGCTCTTTGGTGCTCATTTTAGCTGCTCAACTCACTGCCATACGGGTACCGCCGGTCCTCTGGGCGGATAACTCACCCAATCTGTATCGGAATAACCAAGGACCAGAGCCCCGCCCACGCACTCATGGCTGGCGATATGCATGGCTTCACCGATCTTCCTGTCTTTGTCCAGCGCAATTTCCAAAAGTCCCATCCAGCACGACGCCAGGCCCAGGGCTTTGGCCATGAGGATACCATACGTCCCTGCGATCCTGATGTCCCCCTGGTAGAACGATTGGTGCATTCCCTTTTTTCTGTCATGGGTGATCACCAGCAGCACCTGGGCCCCCTTCAGGTAGGATACGTTTGAATTGTCGAGTAAAGAGCCGTTGCTGACGAGCGCCAGGCTGTTCTTGTAGCGGGTTCGGAAGGGAACGCCGGTGTTTTTCGTGTTTATGCTGATCATCAAAGCGGTTGACCGCTTGGCCAGCGGCGAATTTAACTTGTTCAGAACGGTTTTGTAATAGGCTTTTTGCAGTCTTTCGATCTCAGCTATTTTCGCCGGGTCGGCGAAGACATAGTAGTGTTTGTTTTGCTCGTTGCCCGCGCTGGGCGCGCGCATCATCGCCTCGATGACTTTTTCAATTTTCTCCTTTTCCACCGGCTTGTCCGCATACAGCCGGTCCGACCGGGATGAGAAGAGAAAGGAGCTGATGGTATCGGCGTCCGGGAATCCGTTGGGATACTGTATGGGCGCGCCAGACGCCGTCACTTCTGCCGGGTCCATGCCCGGGTTGAACGTGAAGGTGATGGCCCGTTCCGGGCAGATCGCATAGCAGTGACCGCAGGCGATGCATGCCAGTTCGTTGGTGAACGCCGGATAACCGTCCTCGCCCTTGGTGATGACATGGCTGTTGGCGCAGATATCCTCGCAGCGCATGCAGGCGGTGCATTTTTCCTTGTCGATCGTTTTTCTGACCATCGTGATTCACCCTTTCCCGCATGGAATAATGTGTATGAACGTTCGTTTATATTATTACACAAAGCTAAACATCGTGTCAATCCAGCGTATGTCCGCGGTCGTGCCCCGGTTCTGGTTACCGTTCTTCGGGATGCATCTGGATCAGCGCTTTGGGGTGTTCCTTACGGCGCAGCATGGCAAAGGCAGCCGGAAGGTCGTCGAGCCGGTACGGTTTTTCGATCGGATAGAACAGGTCCGCCTTGAGAAAACCGTTCCGAATGCTGCGGATAACCGCTTCGTGCGCCTCGATCTCCTTATAGCCGTCATGGTAGAAGCGGAAGGAATGCCGCGCGGCAAAGGGATTCAGTCTCATGTTGCGCCGGCCCTCGATGCCGTAGATGCCGACAACCGCATCGGCCGCCGCGAAGGGCAGATAAGTGTCCATCTGCCCGGTTGTGCCGATCGCGTCGACGATCAGGTGAAAGCCGGATCCTGCCGCGGCGCGCAGCCGGTCGGCCAGATTGTCGTCCCGGTAATCGATCGTGTCGTCTGCGCCGCATAAACGGGCCAGATCTGCCCGGTTTGCGCTGCCGACTGCGACGATTTTGTGCGCCGCTGCCGCCCTGGCATGGGCTACAAATGACAACCCGTTACCGCCGGACCCGATGACCAGCACCTGCAGACCCTCTTTTAGTCCCATGCGATGGATATAGGAATGCGTCTCCCGCCAGGTGATCAGCATCGGGGCGACAGTGTCGGGGATATCCTCCGGGATGACGGCGGACGGAACACGCGGTCCGACCGTATAGCGCAGCATTTCCTGTTCTGAAAGACCATCGGCCCGCATCGCCGCATGATCAAAGACCAGGCCGTATTCTGCGTATCCGCCGCCAAACGAATGCAGTCCCAAGGCGGGAACGGGCGGCACACCGGTATTGGTCACCCGGTCGCCGACCTTGTAATGGCGCACCCTTTTACCGATTTCAAGCACCCGCCCGATGCTTTCATGCCCCAACAGGGTCGGGTACGGCGTTTGGATCACGGTGTTGCTGATGATGTGCTGGTCAGTCGCCGTACAGGTCGCGCCGTAGAGAATCTTGCAAAGGGCCGCATAATCATTGACGGCCGGCAGGGGGATGTCCTCGATGCTCAGCTGGCCGGCTGCGCGGACGATGGCTGCTTTCATAACGCAAACGCCTTCTTTCCTGCCTTTTGGAGGTTGATCCTAAGACCATTATAACCTTTACCCTTTGCATCAGCGAGATCACCGCGAGGCTATGGTGGCGGACAGGTCTTTTTGGTATCCTGATAGCAGCGAACGGTGAGCTTTTTGGCAGAAAGGGAGTGTGGCCATGCCTGGGAAAAGGCGCAAACGCGTTTGGCTGGCGATTGCCTGTGCCGCCTTGCTGGCCGTCCCGTTGCTTTATGGCCTGATTCGGGGCATCCGGCCGCTGGCCCTGTTTGCCAAGCCGGAGAATCCTGCGGCTGCGACCGCGCTGGTCTATAAACAGCTGCCGGACCGGGATCTGGAACTCGCGCTGTATCCGCCGACGCGAACGCTGTTTCGCAAGAGTCCGGTCCTCGTCTACATCCATGGCGGATCCTGGAAAAGCGGCACCCACCGGCTGAAAAGCAGCGAACTGGAAGGCATCTTCAACCCGATCCGCTCACTGGGGATCGCCGTCGTAAGCGTCCAGTACTCTCTGACCGACCAGAAGACCCATTTCCCCGCCCACCTCGAGGACGTGACCGACGCGCTTAAATTTATCGTCAATCAAGCGCAATACCACAACCTGGATGCCAATCGGGTCGGCCTTCTGGGCGCCAGTGCCGGGGCACACCTGGCGCTGCTGGCCGCATCCTCGGACATCCCGCTGCGCTGCGTCGTCGGCATCGCCACGCCGGTCGACCTGGTCGACTTGTCTGACTACAGCGCGGCAGAACGGGTCAAGATCGAAAAATTGCTGGCGGACTTCATGGGCGGGACATACGCACAAAAGCCCGAGTTGTACAAGCAAGGCTCGCCGATCGCCCGCATTCGGCCAGACTGGCCGCCCCTGTTCCTGGCTCACGGTGAAAAAGACGATCTGGTGCCCATCGCCCAGGTTGACCGGTTTTACCAGGCAGGTGAGGATGCCGGCCTGGCGATCTCCTACATCCGGGTCGAGAACGGCCAGCACGACCTGAGTCCGGATCCGGGCGCCGAAGCGACGCCGTCCCTTGCGGTTGTGGTCCAAAAACTGCTGCTGTTTTTGCTCCGGTACCTGATTTTGTGATTGAAACGTCATTGTGGAGGTGCGTCATGAATCATCGCGAACGTTTTTGGGCCATTATGCACGACCAGCCGTATGACCGGCTGCCGGTGCTGCATTTTGGCTACTGGCAGGAGACCTTGCAAAAATGGTGCCGCGAAGGGCATCTGACAGAGGAGGAGCTGGAAAGTGTTTCCGACGGCAGCGCCGCGGAAACGTCCCTGTCTTGTAAGCTTGGCTTTGACTACAACTATTACACCTGCTATCACACGGCCAGCAACCTGTTCCCCGGATTCGAGCACAAGGTTCTGGAAGAACTGCCGGATGGCAGCCGCAAGGTTCAGAACAGCGACGGGGCGATCATCATCGAGAAGGACGGTGCCGGATCGATTCCTTCCGAGGTCGGGCATCTGCTGACCGACCGGGATTCCTGGGAAGCACATTACAAACACCGGTTGCAGTATTCGGAAGATCGCATCAACCTGGTCGAACTGGAGCGCCTCAAGCAGGAGGGCTGGGAGATCCCGCTGGGCTTGCACTGCGGCAGCCTGTTTGGCAACATCCGCAACTGGATGGGCCTTCTGGGCGTCAGCTACCTGTACAGCGACGACGAGCCGCTCTACGACGAGATCATCGACACGGTCGGCGAACTGTGCTTCCGCCTGGCCGAACGGGTGCTCCAATCCGGCGTCCGGTTCGATTTCGGGCATTTCTGGGAGGACATCTGCTTCAAGAACGGGCCGCTGGTCGTGCCGGAGGTTTTCCGCACCAAGGTCGGCCCGCATTATCGGCGCATCACCGATCTGCTAAACCACCACGGCATCGACATCGTCTCCCTGGACTGCGACGGCTGCATCGATGCCTTGGTGCCGATTTGGCTGGAAAACGGCGTCAACACGATGTTCCCCATCGAGGTGGGCACCTGGCGGGCCAGCATCGCGCCCTGGCGGGCCGATTATGGCCCGGCGCTGCGCGGAGTCGGCGGCATGGACAAGGTCGTGTTCTCCCGCGACAAGGCAGCTGTCGACGCTGAGATTGAGCGGCTGAAACCCCTGGTCGCCCTGGGCGGCTTCATTCCATGTCCGGATCACCGCATCGCACCGGACGCCAAGTGGGAACTGGTCCAGTACTACTGTGACCGGATGCGGCACACCTTTAGCTGATGCCGGGAACAGGTCTGAGACATTTCCCGGGCAGCTGCGTGTTCCGATCCGCCCGGAACTGGGTCTGGTAGAATTCATGATAAATACCATTGTTACGGATAAGGCTGTCGTGGTTCCCCCGCTCGGCGATTCGGCCATCCTGGAGAACCAGGATTTCATCAGCAGCGAGGACTGTGGAAAGACGATGGGCGATCAGGATACTGGTTCGGGAACGGATCAGTGGCTCGATCGCCGCCTGGATCAGGGCTTCCGAGATAGAATCAAGGGCGGATGTCGCCTCATCGAAGATGAGCACGGCCGGATCTTTGAGGAGAACCCGGGCAATAGACAACCGCTGTTTTTCCCCGCCGGAAAGCTTCAGTCCGCGGTTTCCGACCATCGTCTCATAGCCCAGAGGCTGCTGCTGGACGAAGGAATGGATGTTGGCTTTACGGCAGGCCGCCTCGAGTTCGGCCGCGCTGGCGTCTGGTTTGGCATACAGCAGATTCTCGCGGATTGTCCCCTGGAACAAATAGGTGTCCTGGGTCACGATCCCGACCCGGCTGCGCAGGTAGTCAAGGTCCAGCTGGCGGACATCGATGCCGTCGAAGGACACGCTGCCGCCCGTTGCATCGAAAAGACGCGGAATCAGGTTGATGATGGTGCTTTTCCCGGCCCCGGATGCGCCGACAATGGCAATGCTCTTGCCGCTGCTCAGGCTGAAGCTGACCTGCTTCAGGATGGGGTTGGCCGGTTCATAAGAAAATTCTACATCAGCGAAGCGGATCTCGCCCCGGGTCTTGTCCGGGGCGACCGCACCCGGCGCATTGCGGATTTCCGCCGGAAGGTCGAAATAGTCGAAGATCCGGGTGAAGAGCGCCATGGATCGGATCCAGTCCGCCTGGATGCCCATCAGGGCATTGACCGGCGTGTACATCCGGCTCAATAAAGCCACCAGCACGGTGATATCCCCGACAGTGAGCCCGGAATCATGCCGCATCATCAGGATGCCGCCCATCAGGTAGATGAGCATCGGCCCGATGCTGGAAAAGGTGCTCAGAACCACCCGGAACCAGCGTCCGGCCATCCGCTCGCGAATGTTGAGGCGGACCATCTGCTGGTTCGCGGCCGTATAGCGGCTGTATTCCGCCTGCTCGCGGCCAAACAGCTTCACCAGGAGCTGTCCGCTGACGGACAGCGTCTCATTGAGGATGCTGTTGATCTCGTCCTGACGGGATTGGGCTTCCCGGGTCAGTGCCCAGCGGGTCTTGCCCACCCGCTTGGTCGGCAGGGTGAACAGGGGCACCAAGACCAGCCCCAAGCTGGCCAGGATCCAGTTCTTGCTGTACATGGCAAAAACGGCCAGCCCCAGGGTGATGATGTTGGACAAGATGCTGGTCAGCGTATTGGAGATGATCTGCTGGACGCCGGAGATATCGCTGGTCATCCGGGTGATGATGTCACCCTGGCTGTTCGCGGTAAAAAACCGGTGGGACAGGGATAGCAGGTGGCGGTACATGCTGGTGCGCATGTCCAAGGAGATGTGCTGGGCGATCCAGGTATTGAGATAACTTTCCAGAACCCCGATCAGGTGGCCACCCAGGATCACGGCCAGCGAGAGGATGAGCAGCCGGATCAGGATGCCCAGGTTCTGTCCGATCAGGCCTTCGTCGATGATGCGGCCGGTCAGGATCGCCGGCAGCAGATGAAGCACGGAGGACGCCAGGATGCAGACCAGGACCAGCAGAAACGGCTTCCAGTAAGGCAGAAGATACTGGCCGATCCGGAGCAGGAGCTTTCGTGTGACCTTGGGACGGTCCGCTTTTTCCTCATCGCTGAGGAAGCCCCGGCCGCTGCGGGACGGGTTGCCCGGCCTCATTTCCACGGCGGTTCCCCAGCGGGGTTGTCCCCAGCCAACCCCTCGCCCAGTTTGTTGACAAGATCCGTCAGCTGCTGGATTTCCTCTTGCGTCAGGCTGTCACCGATCCGGTTCATCGCTTTGGCCCGCTCTGCGTGCAGGGTGTTCAGCCAGGCCTGACCGGCCGGTTCAATGGTAACCAGGAAGACCCGCTGATCCTTCTGATTGCGATGCCGGCGGATCAGCCCGTCCTGTTCCATGACGGCCAGCTTCTCATTCAGGGAAGCAGTCCGCATATCGAGTTGGACCGCCAGCTCCCGGGTCGGAATGCTGTTTCCCCCAGACAAAATTTTCAGGATCCGGTAGGTCCCCCGTCCGCTTTGACCTTTGGCCGGCCTTCGGCGCAGCTGGCGCATCAGGCGATCCAGAGCCGCCAGCAGGTCTTCGTTTTGCCGATGTGCGCCTAAATCGGGTTGATTGTGCTGCATATGTGATCGTTCCTTTCCTTTATGTCATATGTAACAATATTTTTAACAGGTACCTGTTATTAAAACTTATTATACAGAAGGTACCTGTTAAATGTCAAGGGAGAAAAAACCCTTTGCGGACGACCTCTATTCGTGCTACAATGGCTCGTTCCTGGCTCAAACGCACGTTCCGTGCCATGAAATAAAACCTCCATGAACGAAAAGAAAGAAAGGTGTCTCTTGGACAACATCACCTTCCCGCAATTGGCGCTGTCGCCGAAAACCCTGCAGGCCCTGCAGGACATGGGATTTGAAGAAGCAACCCCAATCCAGGCGGAAGCCATTCCGCTCATCATCGAAGGGCGCGATATCCTGGGCCAGGCCCAGACCGGCACCGGCAAGACCTGCGCCTACGGCATCCCCCTGATCGAGAAAACCGACCCGGAAGCGACCTATGTCCAGTACCTGGTCCTGTCGCCGACGCGGGAGCTTGCCATCCAGATCGCGGACGAGATGCGCGAGCTGACCAAGTACCAGGAAGGCATCCGTATTCTGGCCGTCTACGGCGGGCAGCCGATCGACCGCCAGATCCTGGCCTTGAAGAAGAGGCCCCAGATCATCGTCGGCACGCCGGGACGGGTCATGGACCACATGCGGCGCAAGACCATTCGCCTGGACCAGCTGAACGGCATCATCCTGGATGAGGCCGATGAGATGCTGAACATGGGCTTCAAGGAGGATATCGACGTTATCCTCGCCGACACGCCGGACGCGATTCAGCGCATCCTCTTTTCGGCGACCATGCCTGCCGGGATTTTAGAGCTGACGGACCGCTATCTGCACGACCCGGTCCATGTCCGTATCGTGCCCAAGCAGATGACGGTCAGCAACATCGAGCAGTTTTACATCGAAGTGCGCGAAGCCAGCAAGATCGAGGTCCTGTGCCGGTTGATCGAAGCGGAGCGCATCAAGCTGGCCCTTATTTTCTGCAACACCAAGCGCAAGGTCGATGATGTCTATGAAAAGCTGCAGACCCGCGGCTACTCGGCCGAAGCCCTGCACGGCGACATGAAGCAGCTCAGCCGCACCCGGGTCATGAACCGTTTCCGCAGCGGCGAAGTCGAGCTGCTGGTCGCGACGGATGTCGCCGCCCGCGGCATCGATGTCGACAACATCGAAGTGGTCATCAACTACGATCTCCCCCAGGATGAGGAGTATTACGTCCACCGGATCGGCCGGACGGCGCGCGCCGGCCGCTCGGGCAAAGCCTACACCTTTGTCGTCGGCCGTGAGATCTTCGACCTCAAAAACATCCAGCGCTTCACCCGCTCCAACATCGTCTGCACCCAGCCCCCGTCGCTGGTGGACGTGACCGAAACGCGGGTCTCCGACCTGCTGGACAAGACGCGGGATGTCCTGGCGGCCGGCGGCCTCGACAGTTATCTGAACGCTCTCGAGCAGTTCATCACGGACCTGAACGCCACCGCCAGTGACGACGCCTTCTACACGACGGCGGACGTGGCGGCCGCCCTGATCCAGCAGGCCCTGGGGCAAAAATTGACCCAAACAAACGAAATCGAATCCGTTGTCCCCTACGAGGAGATGATTGCCAGAAAGAAAAAATCCCGTGACCGCCTTTCTGGCGGAGGCCGCTTTGCCGCGGATGATGCAGACCGTGATTTTCAGGACGCTTTGCTGGGCGGCGATGCGATGCCGGACGACCTGGATGATGAGCCCAAAAAGGAAAAGAAAAAGCGGAAAAAGAAACTCGAGCCGGGCATGACCCGTCTGTTTCTCAACGTCGGCATCGATGACCATGTGCAGCCAGCCCAGATTGTCAAAGCTATTTGTTCGAGTTCGCCCGTGACCGGTAAGCAGATCGGCGCGATCGCCCTGTATGGCCGTTACACCTTTGTCGATGTTCCTGCTGACGCAGCAGCTCAGGTCGCGAAGGGACTCAGCGGCCAGAAAATCGGCAACCGGCCGGTTCGGGCCGAAGTCAGCGCGGCCGGAAAAAACGCTGCTGATTCAGACTTCGTCCCCAACCCCAGAAAGTCTAAAGGCGACTACGACATGCCAGGCAAATTCGGCAAGGGATCGCGTCCGGGGCACAAGGGTGACTTCAAAAAGCACAGTAAGGGCGGCAAGAAGCACGGCTCCTGACAGCAGTCCCAAGGGGCGTTATACTGGTGTTGGCAAGGGCCGCGTTCATTTTTGAGCGGTGCAGGTCAGGACCATGTTCGATTCGACAGACCATAAAAAAACGACCGGTCCTGCCGCATGATAGGGGGCCATTCGATGGGCGGATACGCTGCGCTGCACTTGGCTTTTCGCCATCCGCAGCTGTTCTGCCGTGTCGGCGGGCACAGCGCCTCGCTGTTCCCGGATGCGTTTTCCGATACGAGCATATCGGACTGGCTGTATCCGGACGAGAAGACCCGCGACCGGCGGGATCCGATTCACCTGGCTGAGACAAGCAAACTGACCGGCCTTAAGGTCTACCTCGACACCGGTGCACCCGACATTAATCTGGAAGGCAACGCCCTGCTGGCGAAAATCCTGCAAGAAAAGGGCATATCCTGTGAAAATCACGTGTTCCCGGGCTCCCACAGCCGCTTCTACTGCACCACACAAACCCAGGCCGTTTTACGGCCAAAAAAAGCCTCAAAAAGGCCAATTTTGTCTCATATTTTCCATTATTTTTAGTCTCAGAAAAAAATCAGTACGTAAATAGTACGTTTTAACTGGCCATTGCTCCCCTGCCCCGAACAAATGGACTTGTTGTTTATGTGATTGCATTAGAGTGCGTGGATCTCCTTTTCCAGTTCACTAATTGACTCCATAACCGTTTCAAAATCCGGAATCACTCCATAGAGCATGTCCTTCATGGACTCATAATCGGATGCCAAAGCAGCGAATCGATGATTCGGCGGCATCAGTTTTAATGTGCCAGGAATAGCCTCCGGGTATTTAGCCCATGACCGCGGATAGAACTTCATTTTAAAATCCACGACCTTTTTCAGAAGGTCAAGCCGCACAAATGCTTTGTTCTTAACAGGGTTCATTGCCATGCAGTACAGATCGTAATAATGCCGTGAATATCGCTGAGGCATATCCAGATATTCAGGCCGATTTGCTTCATGATGCAGAATCGTTGCCTTTTCCCAAAAAGTACGTTCCGGTGCCACTATGAGGATCGCAGTAGATTTCTGTTCAAAAATTGAAGGATATTGCTCCGCTGCATATGGAGTGATCTCCGCAACCTTTGCCGGTGTCCATGCTGCCAGCGCGCCAATCTCCAGACGAATCACCTGTAGTGTGGTCGAATTGGTAAACAGGTTCGGGTATGCAAATGCGACTGTCTGCTTATTTTTTTCTTCTATGGATATATTAATCTCCAGGTCAAGTTCCATAGATAGATCTGCACGGATTGCGGGGCAGAATGTTTCCGACAGGAATACTTCCGCACGGCGGTTAGCCTCTTTGTTGAACGCGTCCTGTTTTGTATTGGAACGCTCCTCCCAGGGTTCAACTGCACTGTACCCCAGTACTCTCCAGTCCAGGATCAGGTCAATATCCTCAGAAAAGCGACTGATCAGGTTGAATCCTTTTGACAGACTGGTACCACCTTTGAAGGTGATCGCATCTTTCCAGGGGGAACTATGGAACAGGTAATCCAGCGTATAGCATACCCAAAAGTCTTTTTCTACTATGGCATCGTTTAAACCCATTTTGTCGGCGGTATTTCTGAACAGCTCCCATCGATCAATGTCTGAAAGTCTTGCTACTTTTTTCATTGCACTTTTTTACCCCCATAGATTTGCCGTATAGTATCATAAACCCAATCCGTAGATTCTGCAGCCTCTTTCAACATGGCGGTTTTATCCTCATTGCTTAGTTTGTCCGATAGTTTTTGAATGATCTCTGGGGTCACATTCGTTTTGCCTAGTGTTTTCAAAGCCTGAATAACTAAGCTTGTCATGTAAGAAAGGCCTGTGATCTCTTTGTTGGTTCGATGTTTAAATTTGATCTTTGTTGAATTCCATTCATAGGTCTTATATGGCCCGTCACTAACATAGGACCAGACCGCTGTAACCTGCGTGGACAAGCCCAACAGATTCAGCGCCGTATTACCGCTTGGAGCGATGGTCCAGTGATAACTCCTTGCCAAGGCTTTTGCCACAGCATCAGGATCAACAGCCACAAACTCGCCCAGCATCTTGCTATACTTCGGCTTTTCAAAAATTCCTATTAATATTCGTCGCAAGGTACCATCACGCACGAGTCGGTATATACTCTGCCGTATAGTGTTGGTATCTGCAATATCTCCAAAGTCAGAAGTGGCAAAAACTGTTCCTTCTTCTGCTGCTAGAATTCGTTCTCTGATTTTTTTTGTGTACCCGTTGTCCATAAGATCACCCTTTCTTATAACAAATATTATACATTATTCGTTACATTATTCAATGTGCTTATCGGAGCCATTTAAGCATTTCATGATAAAATCAGAACATTTAAAAAAATTCTGAACAGTTTACCGGCCATGTTATATATGGGAATTCTCTATAAAGAAGTGGTTGAGAGATTTATGTCACGTATTTTATATATTATACGTTACATATAGTCGTCTTCACGTTTGCTGATTATTTGGGTGTTCTCAGGTGACTATTTATTATTGAGGAGCAGCCAGCTTTCAGCCCTAATTTGAGATCATCTATCAGAATGAGATCGATGCTGTTATCGAGTTTCCTGACGGGAAATGGAGAGCATTTGAAATAAAACTTGGTGCTAATCAAATTGATACAGCTACCGAAAGCTTAATCAAAATATGCAAATTCATAGAATCTGACAAAAAGGCAGTTGCGCCAGAAATTCTCTGCATCATCTGTGGCATAACAGGTTATGCTTATACCCCTGACGATGGTGTTATGGTAGCACCTATAACTGAGCTAAAACCATGACTATACCAACTATTTCCATAAAGGAAAAAGTTGATTGAATCTGAATTTCATCAGAAGCTGATCCGTATTGATAGTGGTTATTTCCATTTAGTAAATAACCATTATTCAAATAGTCATTATTGAATACTCAGAAATACATTTTCAACTTTCCGCAGGAGCAAAGCGACGAGGACCCGGGAGCTAATTTAACTAGCCGACATTACTCCCACTCGATGATGCCCGAGTACCTGGAATTCTACGGCGCGCCATGATTGGCATTGTGTTTTGAGTATTAAAAAGCAATACCATAGCCCCATAGCCCCCATAACCTTAGATCAACGAAATGCCTGGACAAATCAACTTCAATATGATAAACCTTTTACGTTAAGTGACTAAGGCGGTCAAGCTCCGTGGCTTTTGCGGCAAAGCGAAACCAGCATTGTTAACTCGATGACAGCACCTTTAGCGTGTCGGACTAAGAACGCAGATTCTCGAAGAAGAGCTGGGCAGAAGCCTTTTACAAGCACAGCTTTTTTAAGATGAACGACGACCGGTTGACCGTGCCCTACAATGACAGCCTGGCTTCTCGGCCCAATATACCCGTCAATGGTAATGTTGGTATGTTGATCTAAAAAGAGTTAAATAACGATACGGAGGATCCATTGATGGAATCTATGAGCATCGATGTCCGCTGCCAGTACGCCCTGCATACGACCCGATTTGCCGAACAGCCGGACAGTGAGCGCACGTATGGATCTGACGATGAACGGGATGGAATTCCTGGCCGATGCATTGGTAACACTGCTGGGCATCTGCGGCCAGACGAAAGATGAACTGATAAGCGGATAAGGGACTGCTCATCAATAAGCAGCGCAATAGGTTCTCCGGGAGATTGACCAGACTCGCCCATCTCTCGAAGAAAAGAGCTACTCATTTAACAGTCCCTTATCTGAAAGACAGCCAAAGGGGATGGGTCTATGAAACGATTCGTATTTACGCTTTTTATTCTTGTGCTGCTGATCTCTCTCGCCGCCTGCGGCGCGCCCGCAAGCTCGCCGGAGGGAAGCACAACGCCATCCGCCACACAGTCCACCACGCCATCTGCCACGCCGGAGCCACAGGAAACGGTCGTATTCGCCGATCCGGTACTGGAGGCGATGGTGCGCGGGGCGATGGGCAAGCCGGAGGGTGCAATCACCGCGGCGGATGCCGCGGCGGTGACGAGGCTGGATGTCAGCTTTGATTGGCAGCAATATGGTTCCGAAGCGACACCCATTAAGGACATCAGCGGTCTTGAGCATTTCAGAAACCTTGAAAGCCTTGACCTTTCTTTGCACGCGATAACCGACATAACGCCGCTGGCGAGTCTTACAAAGCTCATCGTGCTGGCGCTGGGCGGTAACCCGGTTGCGGATCTTGCGCCTCTTGCCGGACTGACGAGCCTCAAAATGCTGATATTGACCGATTGCGCAGCGCAGGACTACAGCCTGCTTGCGCAGCTTATAAACCTTGAATTGCTCATGTTGGATAACGCGACGATAACCGACGCAGCACCGCTTGCGTCGCTGACGAACTTGAAACGACTTTATCTGGAGGGCTGTGAGCTCGACTATTCTCCTTTGGCGGATATCTACCCTAATCTTGAAGATAGCGATTTCGTCATTTTGCCGACGCCAACCACGCTCGTCGAGCTTGGGTTCTGCATGGATGGCGAAAACAAGCAGGCGGTATATGACAACGATTGGGTGTCTGTGCGCATTAACCACATTGAATGGGGCGATCCCG
>LSQX01107110.1_pt1 | contig 17710 bp, 14 predicted proteins | sample 654561 | NCBI WGS metagenome assembly LSQX01 (sample SAMN04489861, study PRJNA283612) | anaerobic digester metagenome | isolation source: 4 biogas reactors fed with cattle manure at either 37C or 55C with and... | place: Denmark: Kongens Lyngby | collected 2014
GGTCCGTAGAAGGCACCGTCACCCTCGTTGATGCTGTAGTCAGATTCGAGTTCGTCGAGTACATCCTTGAGCACCGCTTCGGCACGGTCCCAATCCTCGATGGCGCCCATGGCATTTTCCGGCCGGGTGGACAGCTCGACCCGGTACTGGAAGCCAAAGCTGCGGTAAAGATCATCGATCAGGCGGACAATGCCGCTGATCTCATCCTTCATCTGATCGGGCGTCATAAAAAGATGGGCATCGTCCTGGGTGAAGGCGCGAACCCGCATCATGCCATGCAGGGTGCCGGATTTTTCATGGCGGTGGACCAGTCCGAGCTCAGCCATACGGATGGGCAGATCCCGGTAGGAGTGAGGCTTGTTCTTGTAGACCAGCATGGCGCCGGGGCAGTTCATGGGCTTGACGGCATAGTCCTCATCATCGATCTTGACGGTATACATATGGTCCTTGTAATGGTCCCAGTGTCCCGACTCTTCCCAAAGGGTCCGGGACAGGATCATGGGGGTCTGGATCAGGATGTAGCCGGCCCGGTCGTGCAGTTTTTTCCAGTAGTCGACCAGCAGGTCTTTCAGGATCATGCCCTTGGGCAGCATGAAGGGGAATCCCGGTCCCGCCTCCGACAGCATGAAGAGATCAAGTTCACGCCCCAGCTTCCGGTGGTCGCGGGCCCTGGCTTCTTCCAGCATGGCCAGGTAGTTGTCCAGCTCCTCTTTTTTGGGAAAGGAGATGCCATAAATCCGGGACAGCATCTTATTGTGCTCATCACCGTGCCAGTAGGCACCGGAAAGGCTGGTCAATTTGAATGCCTTGATCTGCTTGGTGTAACGGACATGAGGTCCCGCGCAAAGGTCGGTGAAGTCACCCTGGCGGTAGAAGGAAATCTCCTGGTCCTCCGGCAGGGCTTCGACCATCTCCAGCTTGTAGGGTTCATCCTGGGACTTGACAAAGGCGATCGCCTCATCGCGCGGCAGGGTGAAGCGCTCGATCCTGTAATTGGCCTTGACGATTTCTTTCATTTCCTGCTCGATGGTTTCGAGGTCTTCCTCGGAGAAGCCCCCCTCCCGGTCGAAGTCGTAATAAAAACCATTTTCAATGGCCGGACCGATGGCAAGCTTGGTCTCGGGCCACAGCCTTTTCACCGCATGGGCCAGAAGGTGGGAACTGCTGTGCCAGAAAGCATGCATGTCCAGTTTGTCGCCGGTATCCGGCGCGGCCGTTGTCATCTGAACCTGTTCCTTCATCTTATCTGCCAGGGGCAGATCCTTGCCTTGTTCTTGATTTGGCATACCAGTTCCTCCTTATAGATGTATTTGCCTTCACAGAAGGCTAAAGAACAGCATAGACTACAAAGTGAGTGATGGCAATATAGACAGCCTTTATCCAGTGCCGGCCAAGGTATCGGGCGCGTGGCCGCGCAGAAGAGACAGGTTGGCGTAAAAGGGATGACAATGCAGGTTTGGAATTAATCACGGACCAGGTTGTGCAGTTCCACACCGTGAAAGGTGGATTACGAAACAGTCTGGTCATCGCTCGCTTCACGCTGAACCAGCTGACTGGCCGACAGCTCGGGAGGGAGACCCATCAACACCTCATCGCAGTACTCTGACTTGCCCGGGTAAGCCGGGTGTTCAAAATAGACTTCGTAATTCAGCTGTTCCCTGCCAAAACAGATAAGACTTTCACGGGCAGAATCGGCGATTCCCCGGATGTAATTGCATTCATTTTTGTACAATTCAATTGCTTCGTTTAAATCCGCCTCCTGTGAGTCATTGCGGGATCGGGTCAGGCTTCTGGCGATATAATAGTAGTTGTTGTATTGCTCTTGCACCAGTTTACGCAAATCTTTATCCGTTTCCCGTCTTCTCGTGTACTGGAGAACGTTACCGATTAATGAAAAAAAGGAAATGACAGCGGCAATATTTCCAACCCATTCGTAAAATGACATAAGAGCATCTCCTTTTTGTTCAGATCTTGAGGTCTCTCTTTGCGTCTTCCGTGTACCACGGTTTATCAGGATTCTCCGACACTGCATAATAGATGCCGAATCCAATATCGGTCTCGATTGCTCCCCGGAAATAACTCACCATGTCTTTGGTATAGAGAATCGTCCGGGTCCAGCGTTCAGTCATAATTTCCTCTGACCTTCGATAGGAACCAATTCTCAGGCAGATCGTGTTAATGCCGCAATTGATGTAAAAGTTCCTGCATAGGTTTTCAGCAGCCAGTTTCAAGGTACCGTAAACACTTATGCTGATCGGGTAGTCGTCGCTTCTTATTTCCCGATCCAAGGAACTGTATCCATTTTTCTCGTAAAACCCGGTCACATGATTGCTGCTCGCAAGGACAAACTTGGTGACTCCAAATTTTTCCATGGCGGCTAACAAGGTATAGGGGATTTTGAAATAGCAGTTGATCATCTGTTCGACCATTTCGTCGCCAGGGATATCTTCCATTTCGGGGAGCCCTGCCAGGTTAACCACGGCATCAATTTTCTCTTTCTGAAACAAAGAAACTACTTCGTCACGATTTGCGGCATCTATCCGGTGGTAATCGGGGAAATGATGAATATTCTCATTTATATCCGAGGATATGATCCGGTAATCCCGGGCAAGGTGCTCCTGCAGAGCGACTCCGATTTCCCCATTTGCGCCGATGATCAGGACAGTTTTTTTCACCTTGATTATTCCGATTCAGAACTGTTCGATAACCCATCATAACACAGCGGTTGAAGGACAAAACCACTTTGGACTACCCCGGTTGGCTGCAGACGAATAACTCATGGGTCCGCAGCGGATCCTTGCGCCTCATCTGACTAACCGGTATGTTTTCTGAAAGGTTTAACTATCGAAAGAATGAATGTCCTGTAAAGCCCCCTTGCGATGTTCCGGAGGTGAAAAACCCGGGGGAAGTATTGCATCCGGCCCGTCGTGTGAGCCATAAGCAGCATGGCGATCTCGGCCGGCTGGACCCGCGAGGTGTCCCGCATCATGTAGCCTTGGGTATTTGGAGCGGCGGCAAAGAAACGGTACCAGGCAGCATAGGCATCACCCAGGCCGAAGAGATGACCGGCTTCGTGGGCGGCGACCTGCGGCAAACGGCTTGGCGCTGTATTGCTGGTAATCGTGATGTAGCCGGGGTGGGATGGACTCCAATTAAAGCCTATACTCTCGAGCTGGCCGGTCTTAAAGACTCCCCAGATCCGCCGGTGGAGCGGACTTGCCGCATGGGAGGGAAGGATAGCGCTGTGCCTGACGTAGATTCGGGCAGGAGATCTTTTACGGGTGATAAATTGCTTGAAAGTGAGCAGAGCAGGGACAAGCGCACCCTCACCAAACCGCTTGATCTGAACTTCAACGGGCAGGAAATCCGCTCCTTCGAAAGGGTTGGCCGTACCTGCCTGTCTGCAGAAGGCCGCCAGAGCAGCTCCCAGTTGCAAGTCGATGGCATACCGGCCCGACCAGTTGTCACGGATACCGCGCTCGATGACATCGCAGAGCGGCTCTCTCTTTGCCGTCTCTTTTTTCGGCGGTCGGCAGGCCCGCCGGTTGTAGGTGAAAAGGCAGTCGATGAGCAGACCGTCTTTCGAACAGGAAAGAATAATCGGTCTTCTTTGGTTCATAGGCGGTGTTCTTCAAACCACGTCTCGAAGCGGTCGATTTCCTCCCGCCAGGGGATCGAAGGCTGTGCCCCCCGGCGCGTGACTGATATGGTAGCGGCCCGGGTGGCCCGGTCAATGGCAGGCGCCAGTTCCATGACTGTGAAGGCCGTGCGCGAACAGGTTTTTCCCCTTGCCTCCAGCATGACATCGATTTCCGCGGCCAAGGTGCCGTTGAAGCAGTCGCCTGCCGCGGTGGAATCAACCATTTTAACCGGGTAGGCGGGCAGGTGCATGTCACTTTTGTCGTCCATGGCAAGGGAGCCCTCTTCCCCCAGTGTGACGACAATGGCGGGGAGCCCGCGGTTGAGCAAAACCCTGGCTGCGTTGCGCCAGCCACGGGGCCCGCCCAGGGTAATTCCTGACAGAAGGCCCAGTTCATTTTCATTGGGGGTCAGCAGGTCGATGGAAGGGTAAAAATCCGCTGGCAGCGGCAAGGCAGGTGCAGGATTGACCATGCAAAAAACATTTTCCTCCCGGGCGATTGTGACAGCCCTCGCAACGGCTTCAAGCGGAATTTCAAGCTGGAGAAGCAGAACATTGGATTGGGCGATCAGGGAGCGGATTGCTTCCACATGGGAAGCCGTCCAGGCACCGTTGGCCCCCGGGACGACCACGATGCGGTTATGACCCCGGCTGTCGACCGTGATGGCCGCTGTTCCCGTCGGAACACCGGCGATTCTTTCAATCGCAGAGGTATCGATGGGATCCCGAGCCAGAGAACGGACCAGGGCTTCACCGAAGCTGTCGTCTCCGATTCTTCCTGCCAGGACGGTTTTTGCGCCGCTCCTTGCAGCCGCGACTGCCTGATTGGCTCCTTTGCCGCCCGGAAACTGGGAAAAACTGCTGCCTTGAACTGTTTCACCCTCTTGGGGGGCCCGGTCGGCCGTGACAACAAGATCCATATTCAAACTGCCGATAATGGTCACCATGGGTGCAGTTCCTTCCTGTCAAAGCTCTTGTCCAGTATAGCATCAGGGAGATTTCGGGCTGGTGCGGGGGATCTTTACGCAGGGCCCGTGTTTTTGAGTATAATGACGAAGGTTGGGTTTTTTGGGAATTAGTACCCGCCGGGTGATCATGGATATCTTTGCAGTCGTAGCTCTTTTCGGGGGAGTGGCTCTCTTCCTTTACGGAATGAAGGAGATGAGCGACAGCCTGATGCTGGTATCGGGCTCCCGCCTCAAAGTCATGCTGGAACGCATGACATCAAATCCGGTGAAGGCAGTCCTCCTTGGAACGGGGGTCACTGCCGTCATCCAGTCATCGGCGGCCACGACAGTTATGGTGGTGGGTCTGGTCAATGCGGGCTTGCTGCCTTTGTCACAGACAGTAGGTCTGATCATGGGTGCCAACATAGGGACGACCGTGACAGCCTGGATACTGAGTCTGGGTGCCATCAGCACTGCCAATTCCTATGTCAGAATTCTGAATCCCTCCTTTTTTGTTCCCCTTATCGCTCTTTTTGCCGTCATGGCGGTCATGTTTTTCAAGGATGAGAAGAAGCGCAACATCGGCAGGATCCTGGTTGGTTTTTCCATACTCATGTTCGGAATGATGACCATGAGCAATGCCCTGATGCCCCTCTCGGAGCATCCTTCATTCCAGCGCATGTTCATTGCCTTTTCCAACCCCTGGATCGGCTTGATCGTCGGCGCGGTTTTGACGGCAGTCATTCAGAGCTCTTCGGCGTCGATCGGGATTCTCCAGGCCTTTTCCCTGACCGGGGCCGTTACCTACGGCGCAGCCGTTCCCATTATTATGGGTCAGAACATCGGCACCTGTGTAACGGCACTGATCAGCAGTATCAACACGTCGAAAAATGCCAAGCGGGCTGCCCTGATCCACCTCTTTTTCAACGTCATGGGAACGGTGGTCTTCATGTCAGCCTTTTATCTGACCGATTACCTGCGTCCCTTCCAGTTTCTCTCACATAATCCCAACCCCGTCGACATCGCCATCCTGAATTCGGCGTACAAGATCGGGGCGACAGCGCTTTTCCTGCCTTTCAGAAATCTGTTGGTCAAATTCGTTACCTGGATTACGCCTGCCAAAGCCGGGGAAGCCTTCGATCCCATCGAGGAAGCCGGTGTCTTCGGAGCCCTTGACAGCCGTTTTCTGGAAACCCCGGGATTTGCCGTCAGCCAAAGCCGTCAGCTGGTCAACCAGATGGCTGCCTTGGTCCACCGGCAATACGCCGTCTGTGTCAACCTGATTGAACGTTTTGACAATCAAAAATACCGCGATGGCCGTGCCATGGAAGATCTGGTCGACCAGTACGAAGACCGGCTTGGAACCTACATGATCCAGATCAGCGCCCGTCAGCTGACCGACCGGGAAAAGCGCGAGCTGACCCTGCTCATGCAGAGCCTGAGTGATTTTGAGCGGATGTCGGATCATGCCTTGAGCCTGGCCTATTCTGCCAGGGAGATGAGCGAGAAACAGATCGTATTCTCTGACGCCGCCATCGATGAGCTGGCTGTCTATACCCTGGCCGTCAACCGCCTGATTGACACCACGGTTCAAGCTTTCGTCAATGATGATCTGGAACTGGCCCTGCATGTTGAACCGCTGGAAGAAGTGATTGATGACCTGACCGATGAGCTGCAGGCCCGCCATATCCAAAGACTGCAGGATGGCCGCTGCACCCTGGAGCTGGGATTTGTCTACATGGATATTTTAACCAGCATGGAGCGGATCGCCGACCACTGTTCCAACATCGCGGTCAGCATGATCGAACTGTCGCGCGACAGCCTGGATCATCATGCCTTCCTGCAGAGTTTCCGTAAAGAGCAGATGTTCTCGCTTATGTTTGAAGAGTACAAGTCAAGCTATCTGCTCCCCGCGCTGCCGCAGTCGGACTACGCGGAGCAGCTCTCGCTCGAGGATTCTATTTCGGACTAGGCGGGGGGACCGTCAGTCCTCGATCTTCTCACCTTCGAAAGTGCCTGTCTTGGACATGGCGGTCAGGGTGCCGCTGATGTGTCTGCCGTCATCGGCCAGCTTGCCTTCGAGCGCGACGGTGACTGAAAAAACGACAAAGCTCATGGACGTCTCAAGCGTGAATCGGTTGCCGTCGATTTTGCCATTGACGATCTCGTAGTCCTTGCCTGACTTCTCATCGTGCATGACACCGTGGAAGGTATTGCCCTCCACCTGGATTTCATTGACGCTGGGCAGATCCCCAAAGGAGGTGTGGGCTGTGATTTTCCATTTTCCTTGTAAAGGGTGCATGATGATTCTTCCTTTCTTTGAAACTGATGGCGGGCCAGGTTCGACTAGCCGAAGAGGGAGAAGGCGGCGAACAAGCCCGCTGCCAGGGATGAAACGAGAGAGACGACGGTGATTTGTGTATTAATGGACGGACCCGCCGTATCCTTGAAGGGATCGCCGACGGTGTCTCCGATGACGGTGGCTTTATGCGCTTCGGAACCCTTGCCGCCATAGTGCCCCGCCTCAATGTATTTTTTGGCATTGTCCCACATGCCGCCGGCGTTGCTCATGAGGAGGGCAAGGAGGACGCCGCTCATAATGTTGCCGGCCAGATAACCGGCGATTGCCGTGACGCCTCCGATAAAGCCGACTGCCAGGGTGGTTCCGATGGCCATGAGGCCAGCCGGCAGAAGTTCTTTAAGGGCGCCGACCGTCGCAATGTCGATGCAGCGGTTGTAGTCGGGTTCAACTCCGGCCTTGCCTTCTTTCAGGCCGGGTGTCTCCTCGAACTGGCGGTGAATCTCCTTGACCATGCGGTCGGCGTTGCGGTTGACACCCATCATCAGCATGGCTGAAAAGACGGCCGGCACCCCGACTCCGACAATCATGCCGAAAAAGACCAGAGGGTCCAGGATGTCAAATCCTGCCAGGAGGTCAGTGCCCAGAAGGTGTGTCAGGGTTTCGCGGTAGGCTGCCAGGAGGGCGATGACCGTCAGGCCTGCCGCCCCGATCGAAAAACCTTTGGTGATGGCCTTGGCTGTGTTGCCGGCCGCGTCCAGTTCATCGGTCACATGGAGAACTTCTTCACCAAGGCCGCTCATCTCACTTAAACCGCGCGCATTGTCAACGATGGGTCCGTAGGCGTCGTTGGCCGTAATCAGCCCGATAATGGACAGCATGCCAACAGCCGACAGCGCAATCCCGAAAACAGCGTAGTCAGGGCCCAGGGGTTCACAAATCTTGTAAGCGGCAAGTGCGGCGCCCCCGATGCCAATCAGGGAGGGAAAGCTGGACAAAAGGCCGTTGCTGAAGCCGGAGAGAATGGTGAAAGCGGGACCTTGCTGGGAAATGCGGGCCACGGCCTTGACGCGCCTGCCCTCATCCGAGGTGAAGAATTCAGAAGAGAAACCGATGACTGTGCCGGCCAGAAGGCCGACCATGGCAGCCCCCCACAGGCGGATTTCAAAGTTGAAAAACAAGCTGCAAAGCAGGGTGAGGATGAAAAAGAGGCCGGTGGTAAAGTAGGTGCCGCGGTTGAGCGCCCGGCCGGGGCTTCCCTTTTCCTTGACATTGGAAACAAAGACGCCCGCCATGGAAGCCAAAAGGCCCATGGCGGAGGTCATGAAGATAAAGGGAATCTGGTCGAGGTCGAGAGCCAGGATCAGTGCGGCGGCGATGGCGGCCACATTGGAATCGAAAAGATCGGCTCCCATGCCGGCCACATCGCCGACATTGTCGCCGACATTGTCGGCGATAACGGCAGGATTTCTCGGGTCATCCTCCGGGATGCCCAGTTCTACCTTCCCCGTCAGGTCGGCGGCGATATCGGCTGTTTTGGTAAAAATGCCGCCTCCAGCCTTGGCGAAAAGTGCCAGGGAGCTGGCCCCGAAGCTGAAAGCCAGAAGGAAGTTGGGGTTGTTGGGAAAAACCAGATAGACAAGGGAAGAACCCAGCAGGCAGCTCCCCACAATGGCCAGGCCCATGACAGCGCCGCCTCGAAAGCCGGCCCGGTAGGCTTGGGTCAAACCGCGCTCTGCGGCGGAGGCCGTCTTCACGTTGGCCACGGTGGCCACCCGCATGCCGACATAGCCTGCCATGCCCGAGAAAACGGCGCCGAAAATATAGCAAAGTCCCATGGCCAGGTTGTTGATAAGCGAATTTGCCTGCCAGATGGGCGGGATGAAGAGGATAATCAGGGCCGCGGTTACCAGGACGAAGCGGCTCAATACCCGATTTTCCGTCCTGAGAAAAGCCATGGCTCCGTTCCGGATCAGATTTCCGAAGCGGTCAATTTCCTCATTGGCGCTCGGCAATTTTCTGATGGAACGATAAAAAGAGTACCCGATTGCGAAAGCGCCAAGGGAAATCGCCATGGCAAGGATTGGCCAGAAAGCCCAGTTCATAAGTAACCTCCGTCCGGTTAACCCGGATGTTTCATCTTAACACGAAGCCTTCCCTAAAAAAGAGGATGCGGCGCACCCTCCTTATATAACCTTCAATATGAGAAGCCTCTAATCAAAGACGCGAATATGTTCAGGATGCTGCTGGTGCGGCTCTTTGGTCCTTGCGCCATGGCCAAGGGCAATCGCAATGCAAAAGCGCTCTTCTTCTTCCATGCGGAGAAGCGCCCGGCAGTTTTGTGGATCATCTGCCCTGAATGCCAGACGGGGCATTCCGAGGATGACGCTCGAAAGGCCCATGGACTGGGCGGCAAGCGCCAGAGTCTGGACGGCGATTCCGGCATCGATGTCAACCCAGGGCGTGTCCCTGGCACTGATGACGACGGCAAGCGGAGCTCCGTAAAAAAAACTGTCAGACTGCCTGCCCGCCATGATGGCCTTCATTTCGGGATCGCAGAAATGGAAAATACGTTGATCCATGGCCGCGATGATTGACTGATCAGTAATAAAAGAGTAGCGGAGCTGCTGGCGATCGCGAGCTGTGGGCGCAGCCAGGGCCGCCTTTTTTAATTCTTCCGTTTCTGCCGGGGACAACGGCTGATCTGTGTAGGCGCGGATGCTGCTGCGCTCCTGGATGAGCCTCAAGGTATTATTTGGTCTGGTCATAAATTATTCTCCTTTGGTTGATTATAATACGGAAAACAGCAGGATCAAGGGATCAAAAATGAAGGCCGGATATTCGAATTTTTGAGAATTTTGTATAAATAACCTGCAAATCTGATGAAATATCTCCAAAAATTCTGAAAATATACTGAAATACCTATTGACATACTAATAATTAGTTAGTACTATTATCGTACGAATTGGCTGACCTAAGCAAATCATAAGAACTACCAAGATAGTTCTTCAGGAAGACGGAAGATGAAGAAACCCATCCTAATCGCAGTGCTGGTTCTCTTGCTAGCCAACCTGGTCAATCAGACGGTCGGGGTTGCTGCACGGGGAGTGGCCAAACAGCCGTCCGATGACTGGGGGATGCACCTGGCGGTCAGCCGGCGAATGACGGAGCGTAAGACGGGTGCGGGGCCATACCTCAACAAGTTTGATTTGAAACACCTGGAACCTGCCAGTGGATCAGGCATTTCAAATGAATTGGACTCGGAAAAAAAGAGATTAACCAGGCAGACAAGTCCCGCAGAGACAAAAGCAGCAGGTGGGGAGCCTGCCCGTCCGGCTGAGGAAAGCACGGCCACGGCTCCAACACTGCCATCGAGAAGGGAAGAGACCAAAAAGACAACAACCACGACGGCTGCAAAGAGCCAGCCTGCTGCGACGACACCGAAGGAGACGACGGCTGTTTCTGCCCAGCCCACTACAACGACGACAAGTGCGCCGCCCACAACGACGACAAGCGTCCAGCCCACGACGACGACAAGTGTTCAACCCGCGACGACCGAGCCAACAACTACCGCGGCAACTGCGCTGAAGGGTTATTATTGCGCCGACTTTGAGTCTGAAGTCGTCCGGCTGGTCAATATTGAGCGGGAGGCAAACGGAGCGGGCCCGGTGACCATGAATCAATCGCTTCGCTCTTCAGCCGCGGTCAGGGCCCTTGAAATCGTCGACAAGTTTTCTCACGAACGGCCCGACGGCACACGTTGGGTCACCGCCATCAGAATCAAGTACGCCTGTGCAGGCGAAAACCTGGCGGCAGGCCAGCGGACGCCGGCCAATGTTGTCAATGCCTGGATGAACTCGGAAGGGCATCGTAAGAACCTCCTCAATCCTAAGTACACAGAAATCGGGGTCGCCTGTTACCACGATCCCGATTCTGTCTACAAATACTATTGGACACAGATCTACGCAGGGTACGGTAACTAACCAAAAACGGGCCCGAAGGGAGCCCGTTTTTGGTTGCCGTATTTTCGAACGGAAGCGGGCTACGTGCCCGCTTCCGTTTCTTTCAGCCGCTTGTCCATGGTTTTTTCGACAGCGTTGATGATGTTCTGGTAGCCGGTGCAGCGGCACATGTTGCCGGCCAGGCCCCGGCGGATTTCTTCGCGCGTGTAATGCTTGCCCTGGCGCAGCAGGTGCTCTGCCGACATGATGAATCCGGGGGTGCAAAAGCCACACTGGATGGCTGCTTCGTCAATGAAAGCTTGCTGAATATCGGAAATTTCACCGTTCTCATCCATCAGGCCTTCCAGGGTCTGCACCTCTTTGCCATCGATCCAGGCGGCCAGGAAGATGCATGAATCGTAGGGCTTGCCATCGATAAGAACCGTGCAGGCCCCGCATTCACCAGCCTCACATCCCTTTTTGACCGAGGTCATGCCAAAATCAACACGGAGCATGTCGGCCAGGGATTCGCGTACATCGACTGAAGCACTGACATTCTTTCCGTTCAAAACGAAAGTGATTTGTTTGTACTGAACACTGCTCATTACACCTTACCTCCTGCACGCCGGATCGATTCGACAAGGCAGCGGCGCGCCAGTTCTCCCTGAATATGCAGGCGGAACTCTCTGGTCGCGCGCCAGCTGGTTCTCGGATTGACGTCTTCGAGAGCCCCTGCCGCAAACGCTTCGATGGTGTCCACCGAAACCGCTTTACCCTTGACAGCCTGCTCAGCCGTTCGCGTCCTCAGGGGGACAGGGCCCGCGACGCCGTAACTGATCCGGGCGTCTTCAATGGTCTTCTTGTCATCACTCAGCTTAACGTTGACGGAGCAGCCACTTGTCGCGATGTCCATGGCGTCCCGCATGGCGTACTTGAAGTAGGCGCCGTGATAGCCCTTGTAATGCTCGGGGCGGATCAGGATGGCGGTCGCGATTTCATCGGGGGCCAGGTCCACCTTTTTGACACCGAGATAAAACTCGGTCAGGGGGACCAGCCTGATACCCTGGCTGCCGGTCAATTCCATGATGGCGTCATGGGCCAGAAGGGTGGAGGCGGTATCCGCCGAGGTGACACCATTGCATGTGTTGCCCCCGATGGTTCCGATATTGCGGATTTGCGGGCCTCCAACAGTGCCGGCTGCCTCGCCCAGAACCGGGATGCACTCCCTGATAAGAGGATCTTCTGCCAGGTCTGAAAAACTTGTCAGCGAGCCGATTCGGAGGGTGCCGTCGTCGTCGGCCGACACCCCGCGCAGCTGATCAAGCCCGTAAAGGCTGATCAGGTCGCAGCCGGCCAGTTCACCGGACCGGATACTGATCAGAATGTCGGATCCTCCGCTGATGACCTTGGCTTTCGGCTGCTCGACGCGCAACTGAACCGCGTGTTCGACTGAAGTCGCTTCGTAAAGGTGGTTAATATCGTACATATACTCTCCTCATTTACTCTTTGCCGCGCGGCTGCAATTCGGGACTCTTCGTCTCGACGGGAGTCGCCGTTTCGGCTTCGTCGGTGACATGGATGACCGTATCCTTCAGTTCCTCGTAGGCTTTGCGCCGCATCTGGCGCTCCTCTTCCGTTCCCAGAAGGCCTGCCGCAGAGAAATCTTTGAACAACTGGTGAGGTGACATGGGGATGGAGTTGACCGCGACACCCGTTGCCTGCAAGACGGCATTGCGGATGGCCGGGGCGGGTGAGCAGGCCGGAGGCTCGCCCAGCGCTTTGGTTCCAAAGGGGCTGGTCGGTTCGGCATTCTCTATAAATCCCGCCCTCAGATCGGGGTGATCCATGGTGGTCGGCAGCTTGTAGTCAAGCAGGTTGTCATTGAGGACCCGGCCGGTCTTGTCATCCACCAGAAGATTCTCAAAAAGCCCGTAACCGATGCCCATACTCATGCCGCCATGTACCTGGCCCTCTGCCAGGGCCGGGTTGATCAGCCGTCCGCAGTCATGCACGTTGACGATATCCAGCAGCTTGACCTTGCAAAGGGGAATATCCACTTCGACTTCGGCGATGGACACGCCAAAGGAGTAGGCGTTGCTGTTGACCGAATAGGTGCTCTCAGCAGAAACGGCGTCGCTCAGCTTGAAGTCATAGAGAATGTCGGTGACCAGATCCCCCAGCGACATCAGCGTCCTGCCATCGGTCTTGCGGACAATATTGCCGTCGACCAGATCCAGGATGTCAGGCGGCATCCGGGTCAGTGAATGGGCGTGGTTGAGAATCTTTTCACGCAGAATCTGACCGGTCTGGGCGATGGCAAAGCTGCTGACATAGGTCTGGCGCGAGCCGTAAGCCCCCGAACCGTAGGGCGTGACATCAGTGTCCTGGTTGGTGAAGACATGGACGTTTTCAACCGGGATCCCCGTGGCCTCGGAGGCCATCTGGGCAAAGACGGTATCAAAGCCCTGGCCGATTTCCGTTTCCCCCGTCATGACGTTCAGTGAGCCATCCTGGTTCAGGATCATGCGGCAGGTGGACGTTTCGATACTGATCGGCCAGACCGCCGTGTTGTACCAGAAAAGGGCCATGCCGATGCCCCGGCGGACGGGTCCGGTCTGGTTCTTGTAAAGCTCGCGCTTGCGGTCGTAGTCCATCATTTCGCGGGCCTTGTCCATGGTCTGCCTCAGGCTGTCATGGTAAAGCTCGTTTTTCGAAAAATTGTCATAGTAACCGACGGGCATGCAGTTCTTGCTGCGGAACTCGTAAGGATCCAGTTTGAGCTGATTGACGATGTCGTCGGTGTGGCTTTCCAGCTGGAACATGGCCTGGGGGATGCCGTAGGCGCGCATGGCGCCGGCAGCCGGCTTGTTGGTGTACATGGTCCAGCCGTCTGCGACAAAATTGTCGACCGGGTAAAGCTGCGGGTAGGCGCCCATTCCCTTTTGGAGCACACCGTGCCCGTGGGAGGCGTAAGCACCGTTGTCTGAGAAAAGTTCAGCCTTTCTGGCCACGATGGTTCCGTCAGGCCGCAGCCAGGAGATGATGTGGGCGTGGATGGCGTGCCGGACCCGGTTGCTGAAAAAAGTCTCCTCGCGGGTTGTATCAAATTTGACCGGATGCCCGCCCACCTGGGTGGTCATCCAGGCCACCAGGGGCTCGTAAAGGGCGTCCTGTTTGTTGCCGAAACCCCCGCCGATGTAAGGCTTGATGATCCGGATCTTGCCCCAGGGCATGCCCAGGGCCTGACCCACGATCCGCCGGATCAGGTGGGGGATCTGGGTTGAAGAAACAACGGTGATCCGGCCGCCCTGTTCCATGTAGGCATAGGCCACATGGTTTTCGATATGGGCGTGCTGAACCGTTGGCGTGTGGTACCAGCCCTCGACCTTGACCAGGCCGGGCTCCTTAATGGCTTCCTCGTAATCTCCGATGGTGATGCGACTGTGTCCAAGCACATTGTCAGGCCGCTCCTCGTGGAGGATTGGAGCGCCCTCTTTTTTGGCTTCGAGAGGATCGAGGACGAAGGGGTATTCTTCGTATTCAACTTTGATGGCTCGTATAGCACGGTCCGCCGCGACATAGTCCCTGGCGATGACCACGGCAACCTCGTCGCCATAATAACGGACGTGCTCGTGAAGGATCTTGCGGTCTGCGATGTCCTGTTTGGACGGATCGGTTGTCCACGGGTGCCCTGCCGGAGACCACAAATAATCGGGGGCATCGAAACAGGTGAGAATCTTGACGACACCATCAATTTTCTCAGCTTCAGCTGTGTCGATTTTCAGCACCCGGCCATGCGCAATGGTCGAATGGAGAATCCGCGATACATAAGCGTTCTTGGGACAGAGATCATCCGTGTATTTCGCGCGGCCGGTTGCTTTGTCGTAGGCATCGACCCGCTTCGTACTTTTCCCAACTTCCATAGGTAACTCCCTCTAAACGATGATTTACGGAACGAGATATTTCCGTTTCAGCCTTTCGGAAATTATAGCACAAGAGGAAAAGGAGAACCCCGGCCTGCGGCAGGCTGGGGGCGGGAATATGGCATGCGAAATCCGGCTCGTGATATAGTATTGTCGAGCTAAAAGGGGAGGGGACGGACCATGGAAGACCGCTTCAAACAGATCATGGATCGGGTCGTGGCCAATCCGGATAAAAAAAAGTGCGCAGTTGTCTGTGCTGACCAGAATACCAGGCAGGCGGTCCTGGAGGCGGAAGAGAAGGGACTGGTGCAGGCCTTTTTTTACTCTGTCGGCGATCCCGCCGCGTCCGAAGAGCGCGTCCGTTTCCACCCGACGGAGCAAGAGGCGGCCATGGAAGCCGTGTCAGGGGTCCATGCGGGTCAGCTTGACATGATCCTCAAGGGCAAGATCGACACCGCTGTCCTGCTCAGGGAAGTCGTCAACAAAGAGTATGGGCTCCTGTCCGGCCGCCTGATCTCCCACGTCGCCCTGCTCGATGTCCCGCGCTATCATAAGATGCTGCTGTTGACGGATGGCGGCATGGTTATGTATCCCAATCTGGAGCAGCTGGGGGGAATCCTTGAAAACGCGGTGGGCGTCATGCGCCGCCTTGGTGTCGTAACTCCCAAGGTGGCCTGTCTCGCTGCCGTTGAAAAAGTACATGACCGTATGCCGGAAACGGTCCGGGCTGCTGCCTTGAAGGAAATGTACCAAAAAGGTGAAATCCAAAACTGCGTCATTGAAGGGCCTATCTCCTTTGACCTGGCCTTCGACAGGCAGGCGGCCGGGATCAAGGGCTATGAAAGCCCGGTTGCGGGCGATGCGGATATTTTCCTGGTGCCTGACTTTGTTTCAGGCAATTTACTTGCCAAATCGCTTGTCTATGGCGGCGGTGCGAGGTTTGCGGGCTTTCTGTCCGGAGCGCGGGCACCTGTCATCCTCACCTCCCGGTCTGCCTCGGCGGAGGAAAAACTCTATTCCATTGCCTGCTCGGCCTTTGTTTTATCTGCTTCCCTTTAAAGGAGTCTGATTCCTTATGAAAATCCTGGTCATTAACCCCGGCTCAACGACAACCAAGGTGGCTTTGTTTGAGGACCTTGACCTTGTCAAGGAGAAAAAAATCAATCACTCAAACGAAGAGCTCGCGCGCTTTGATTCGATCCGCGAACAGCTCCCTATGCGGGTCGGCCGGGTTGCCGGCTTTCTGAGGGAAGAGGGCTTGGATCCCGGCTCCATTGATGTCATTGTGGCCAGGGGAGGCATGCTTCCGCCTGTCCGGCACGGCGCTTATGTGGTGGACCAAGACCTGGTCAACACCCTCCTGGACTGTCCGGCGGAAGAGCACGCGTCCAATCTGGGCGCGGGGATCGCTTATCACCTGGCAGGGGACAAGGGGACGCCCGCTTATATTTACGATTCGGTTTCAGTTGATGAACTGACGCCCCTGGCCCGGCTGTCCGGTGTTAAAGGCTATAACAGGCGCAGCTTCAGCCATGTTCTCAATACGCGGGCAGTCGCGCGCCAGGTCGCGGCCAGTGAGGGTTTTGATCTGGAGGAAGAGAATGTCATCGTCGCCCATCTGGGGGGAGGGATTTCACTTAATCTGCAGTCCAAAGGTTCTCTGATTGACATTGTATCGGCCGATGAGGGTCCTTACTCCACGGAGCGGGCCGGCGGACTTCCGGTCTTCACCGCGGTCCGGATCGTCAGGAAAGAGGGGTTGGATACCCTTTACAAATATGAATCCGGAAGAGGGGGCCTGCTTTCTTATACGGGCTCCAACGATGCTGTCGCCATAGAAGAGCGGGCCCTGGATGGGGATTCTGAATCACGCTTGCTTTATGAGGGAATTGCCTACCAGACAGCCAAGGCCATCGGCAGCCTGGCCACGGTCGTCAAAGGCCGGGTCCGGGCTATCATCCTGACCGGAGGCATGGCCCGGTCGAAACTGGTCACTGATGCGGTCGAGGAAAGCGTCCGTTTCATCGCCCCTGTTTACCTCTATCCCGGTGAGCTGGAGATGGAGGCTCTGGCTGCCGGTGCCTGGCGCGTTATGCGCGGGGAGGAGAAGGCGAGGGTTTTCCGGCCCTAGCCGCTATTCCTCGCCCCTGTCGGGGTGCTCCATCATATCTTCCCAATATTCCTCAATATTGGCCGCCTGCTTGGCCTTGACGTGCTGTTCACGCTCCTGACGGGCCTTCTCAGCGGCCGCGATGGTTTCATTGGGTGTCATTTCCATGAGAGCAGGGTTGTCAAGGAGCGAGTCGAAGAGCTCCAGGCTCTTGATGAAGTAGTAGCCGTCACAGATGCGCTCATCCAGGGTGATGTTGAGGTCGATGGTTTTTTTCCATACCACTTCCTCGGTCCGGATATCACGGTAGGGTTTCAGGTAAATCCGGCCGATGGCGCAAAAGACGGAGGTTGTCCCAAACTCGTAGAGGTGGTGGAACATGGCGTCACCGCCGATGCTTCCCATGTGGGAAATAAAAATCGAAGAATAAAGGGGAATCAGTTCCATCAAGGATTTTGGCATCATGCCGTGGAAGTCAAGAGCCCGCGCCGCGGAGACAATGAAGCGCTTGAGGAAGCGGGGCAGCTTGGTGACCATGCCGATGAAGCGGTCGTCTTCCTTGCCTGTCGTCCCCTTGATCTCGTCAACGCTTTCCGCCATCTTATCCCGAACAGAAGACAGGGTGTCGTCGCCGTCGAAGCGGACACGCGCCACAGATTCCAGGCCTTCATCGGTCAGCGCCGTTTTAACGACATAAAGAATGTCAAAGGAGTTGTGCTGGTAGAGCCTGCGTCCCGCTACAAAACGGTTGAGGTTGGGCCGCCGCGTGAAGGTGTGCAGGCAGGCCGCCGAGATGATATTGAAAACGGTGATCCGCTCACCTTTTTTTCGTTGTTCCCGGATGTATTTT
>LSQX01125031.1_pt3 | contig 17705 bp, 16 predicted proteins | sample 654561 | NCBI WGS metagenome assembly LSQX01 (sample SAMN04489861, study PRJNA283612) | anaerobic digester metagenome | isolation source: 4 biogas reactors fed with cattle manure at either 37C or 55C with and... | place: Denmark: Kongens Lyngby | collected 2014
GACTCCATCACGGCGCGGGCAACCGCCTCTGCGACACCTGGAGTGAACGCACTCGGCACGATGCAATCAGCCACAGGCTCGTCGATCAGATCGGCAATGGCGCGCGCAGCAGCGAGCTTCATCTCAGTCGTGATGCGGCGGGCGTTCGCGTCGAGTGCGCCACGGAAGATGCCCGGGAATGCGAGCACGTTATTGATCTGGTTCGGATAGTCGCTGCGGCCAGTTGCGACAACTGCCGCATACTTGTGGGCAACCGCAGGGTCGACCTCGGGGTCAGGGTTCGAAAGCGCAAACACGATCGCGTTCTCAGCCATCTGCGCGATGTGCGCTTCATCGACCTTCGACGATGAGACACCAATGAACACGTCTGCACCCTGCAGCGCTTCTGCGGTCGTTCCCTTCACCGCACGCGGGTTGCTGCGCTCAGCCATCGACAACTTCATGCCATCGATGTCGCCTCGCCCGGTGTGCAGCGTGCCCTTCGAGTCGATCACGATGACGTCGGTGATTCCCGATGCCAGCATGATCTCGGCCACGGCAATGCCGGCCGCGCCCGCACCAGAGATGACAACCCGCAGCTCTTCTAGCTGCTTACCGACGACCTCGACCGCATTGTAAAGTGCGGCGAGCACGACGACTGCGGTGCCGTGCTGGTCATCGTGCATGACCGGCATATCGAGGGCTTCGATAAGGCGGCGCTCGATCTCGAAGCAGCGGGGTGCCGAGATGTCTTCGAGGTTGACCGCACCAAAGCTCGGAGAGATGCGCACGATTGTTTCGACGATCTCATCGGGGTCGGTGGTGTTCAACACAATCGGAATCGAGTTCAGGCCACCGAAGCGCTTGAAGAGCGCACTCTTGCCCTCCATAACGGGCAGCGAGGCGCTCGGGCCAATGTCGCCCAAGCCCAGCACCGCGGTGCCGTCTGACACCACAGCGACGAGGCGCGAAGCCCACGTGTGTGACTTGGCAAGGTCGGGGTTTGCATGGATGGCACGGCTCACCTGAGCCACGCCCGGGGTGTAGACAATCGACAGGTCGCGCTGATCTGCGAGCGGGCCAGCGACCTCGACGCTGAGCTTACCGCCCGAGTGGGCCGAGAAGATCTCGTCTTCTGAGATGGGTTGCGTAATGGCAGTGTGAGAAGTGGCTGAATCTGAAATCGGCGATGACATGTGGTTCTCTGTTCTGGGAATAGCGAAATCACCCCAAGGTCAGGCGTGAAGCCGCTTCTTTGGGGTGCCCGCTGACTCGGGCAGGTGAACGAGCGGCCTCGACCTCATTGGTCCTGCTTGTGTCGGCTTGTGGCCGTCTCACGCAGTGTGCGGGATCTTTCCGCGGCACATGACTCGGAATTTACGATTATAGCGAGATACACATTCCATGAAAAGCAACTTGCGGAATTTACGAATATTAAAGAACGCCTAGTTCGGGCGCTGGCAGGCCGTATTCATGGCGCAGCGCCGACTTTGCCGCATACCAACCCGCCAAACCGTGCACCCCAGGGCCGGGGGGCGCCGAGGACGACGCCAGGTAGATGCCGGGTGCCGGGGTGCGGTGCGGGTCAACCGAGAGCGTAGGCCGCATAATCAGCTGACGCATGTTGACCGCACCAGCGCTGAAGTCACCGCCATGGTAGTTGCGGTTGTAGCGTGACATTTCTGCCGCAGTGGTTTGGCGCACGGCGACAATGCGATCCCTGAATCCCGGTGCAAAGCGCTCGATCTGCGCAATCACTGCGGCCTGCATATCAGCATCAGAACCACTGGGCACGTGAGTGTAGCTCCAGACCGCGTTGACGCCCGGCGGGTTGCGGTGCACATCGAAGTCAGTGGGCTGAGCGAGCAACACATAGGGGCGCTCAGGGTGACGGCCACGACTCACCTCGAACTCGGCAAACGCGCCCTCGGCACGGCTACCACCGAGGTGCACGGTTGGTGCCGCTGCGACGCGTTCATCTGCCCAGGGGATCGGCCCGTCGAGTACGAAGTCGACCTTGGTAGCACCGTCACCGTAGGCGAACCGGGCGAGCGAGCGCCGATACCGGCGTGGCAACACTGCCGCAGCAATCGTCGCAAGACCGCGAGCCGAAGTGTCGAACAGCTTCACGTCAAACCCCGCGAGCTCTCGCACATCATCAATCGGGTGGTCGGTGCTAATCTCACCACCGTGCGCAATCAGGTCTGCAGCGAGCGCATCGGTGATGGCGCGGCTGCCGCCGACCGGCACCGGCCAACCGCTCGCGTGACCCAGCGTGCCGAGCATGACGCCCACCCCCGCAGTGGCAAGGTTTGGCATGCGACCGATGCTGTGTGCGGCCACCCCGCTGATGAGTGCGGGTGCGGCGTGCTCGCGAAATCGCGCGTTCCAGAGCCTGGTGCCCTGTTCGAGAGTGCGCAGCCCAGTGATGACGGCGGCCGGGAGGCTGCCCGGCAGGCGCAGCATCGACGGGCCCAGGGCAAAGTCGACGATGCCCTCAAGGTGGTAGAGCAGTGGCCCATAGAAGCGGGCGTAGGCTTTCCCGTCACGACCAAGCTCGGCGGCCGTGCGGCCAAGGTCGCGGTAGGCGATAGCGGCGCGGGTACCGCCGCCTGCGGCCACTCCGTCGAGTGGGTTCGCATACGAGGCCTCGGGCACGACGAACTGCATGCGGCGGGTGAGCTCGAACTCACGAAAGAAGCCGGTGGCGAGCGCCATGGGGTGAATCGCCGAGCACACATCGTGCAGCACCGGACCTTGACTTGCCTGGGCCGCCGCTACGTGAGCACCTGTCACAGAGTCAAAGGCATCGTGTGCTTCGAAATCGAAAGCAGTCGTACGGGTACCGCCGCCGATCGTCTCGGCGGCCTCGAATACGGTGACCTGCACGCCCGCGCGGGCGAGGGTGACAGCGGCAGCGAGCCCGTTTGGGCCGGCCCCGATTACAGCCGCCGGCTTCGATCCTCGCCCCGAAATTGTCATGCTGCAACTCTAGCGGCGCCCGTCAAGAAATCTGCGCCCGACAAGAAGCGCCGTAGCGGCGCCTGACAGGAAGTACTGTGGCGGAGAATCGATCGTTCGGAGGAGGAATTCGAGAAGAACACCCTCCACAAGCCGATTCCTCCTCCACAGCCACCGCGCGGCCGACCCGAGCACGAACCTAGTCGAGCAGCAGCGCGGGCTCCTCGATCACCGAGGCAACATCGGCAACGAACCGCGAAATCACATCGCCATCGACCACGCGATGATCAAACGAGCCACCCACCGTGGTCACCCACCGCGGAATCACCTGCCCGTCCACCACCCACGGCTTCTGCTTAATCGAGCCCATCGCGAGAATGCCCACCTCACCGAGATTCAAAATCGGGGTGCCGTAGTCGATGCCGAAGACACCAAAGTTGGTGATCGTGATCGTGCCGTTCTGCATTTCGGCCGGCTGCGTGCGGCCGAGCCTCGCCGTGTCGGTGAGGTTTTGAATCGCCTGCGCGAGCCCGATCAGACTGAGATCTTGCGCGTCTTTGATGTTCGGCACAACGAGACCTCGCGGGGTAGCCGCCGCGATCCCAAGGTTGACGTAGTTGTGCACGATGATCTCGTCATCGCTCCACCGCGCATTGACTTCGGGGTTGCGGCGCACGGCCCAAATGAGCGCCTTCGCAAAGATCAGCAGCGGTGACACCTTCACACCATCAAACTCGCTCGACGTCTTCAGTCGCTTCACGAACTCCATGGTGCGGGTCGCATCGACGTCGACAAAGACCGTGACGTGCGGTGCACTGAACGCCGACGCCACCATCGTCTCTGCGATGTGCTTGCGCACTCCCTTGACCGGAAAGCGTTGCTCGCGGGCCTCGAGCGACTGCGGTTGTGACACGTCACGATAGAGCCCGTCGCGAGCGGTGGCGCGCAGCACGTCTTCGCGCAAGATCTCTCCCCCGCGGCCGGTGCCGACGAGTTCGCTCAGGTTGACCCCAAGGTCTTTGGCAAGTTTACGAATGGGCGGCTTTGCGATGACGCCGGGTTGTTCGGCGACCGCCTCAGCAGCACGTGCTGGTGACCTCACCCCTCGGCGACTCTTTGCGGGTGCCACGGTGCCGTAGCCAACGAGCACAGCGCCGCCCTCATCTTCGGGCAGCTTGTCTGCTGCACCGGTGGCGCCGACAGGTCGTTCGTCGGCCGTCGCGCCTGAGCCTGCATGAGCGCCTGAACCTGCACCTGCGTCTGAGGCGCCGACAGCTGTACCGCCAGCGCCGCCGTCGTGCTCGCCACCAGCGTTCGAAGCCACCGACGTGCGCACCAGCAGAATCGCCTCGCCAACAGGCACGGTCGCGCCAACCTCAACGAGCAGCTGCACGACCTCGCCTTCGAATGGCGACGGCAGCTCAACGAGTGACTTTGCGGTCTCGATCTCGCACACCACCTGGTTGAGCGTCACGGTATCACCGGGCGCGACCAACCAGTTCACGATCTCGGCCTCGGTCAGCCCCTCGCCCACATCGGGAAGGTGAAACTTCTGCTCGGTCATCTTCAGCATCCTTAATAGTTGAGTGCGCGATCGACAGCTTCGAGCACACGGTCTGCGTCAGGCAGATAGACACTCTCAAGTTTCGCTGGTGGAAACGGTACGTCAAAGCCACTCACGCGCAGCGGGGGTGCCTGCAGCGAATAGAACGCGCGCTCGGCGATGGTTGCTGCGATCTCGCTGCCCACACTCACATTGCCCTGGGCTTCTTGTGCGACGACGAGTCGGCCCGTCTTCTGCACCGAAGCGACGATGGGGTCGTAGTCGATGGGCGAGATGCTGCGCAGGTCTATCACTTCGAGCGAGTGCCCTTCATCGGCCGCGATGTCGGCTGCCTGCAAGAGCGTCGTGACCATGGCGCCGAACCCGACAACCGTGCAGTTGCTGCCCTGGCGCACCACAGTGGTGCGGTGCAGGGGTGCTGCGAGGGCGAGAGGATCAACCTCGCCCTTTTGCCAGTACTTCGCCTTCGGTTCCATGAAGATCACGGGGTCGTCCGACTGAATCGCTTGCTGCATCATCCAGTACGCATCGTGGGCGTTTGACGGGGCGACCACTCGCAAGCCTGGGGTGTGCGAGAAGTATGCCTCGGGGCTTTCTTGGTGGTGTTCGACCGCGCCGATGTGCCCACCGTAGGGTATACGAATCACTACGGGCATTGAGAGCTTGCCGTCGTGACGACTCGTCAGCTTCGCCAGTTGCGAGACGATCTGGTTGAACGCCGGAAACACGAAGCCGTCGAACTGAATCTCGACGACGGGACGGTAGCCCGCCATTGCGAGCCCGATAGCACTGCCCACAATGCCCGATTCGGCGAGCGGAGCATCGATGACGCGGGCCGAGCCGAAGTCTCGTTGCAGCCCATCGGTGACGCGAAACACTCCCCCGAGCGGGCCAATATCTTCGCCCATCAGCACGACGCTGGGATCGGCGGCCATTGCGGCCCGAAGCCCCGCGTTGATGGCCTTCGAAATGGGTAGTTGCTGGCGTTCGGTAATTAATCCCAGATCAGTCATGCTGTCACCTGCTCGCTGAACGAGGCTTCGTAGTCTTCGAGCCACTCACGTTGCTGTGTCATGAGCACATGGGGGTCGCTATAGACGTGCTCAAACATCGAGTCTTGGCTCGGTTCGGGCAGGGTGAGAATTGCCTCACGCACCTGCCGAATCTCTGCCTCGATTTCTGCCTGCGTCTGCTCGAAGTAGTCGTCACCCACGCCAAGCTCACGCAAATACGTCTCGAAGCGGGCAATTGGGTCGCGCTGCCGCCACGATTCCAGCTCGTCGCTCTCGCGATATCTGGTCGGGTCATCGCTCGTAGTGTGGGCGCCCATGCGATACGTCAATGCTTCGATGTAGGCAGGGCCTTCGCCGGCACGCGCACCCTCAAGAAAACGCTTCGCTACCGCGTAGGCTGCCAGCGGATCATTACCGTCGATTTGCACGGCGCGCAGACCGAAGCCCAGCGCCCGCCGGTAGAACGGGGTGCGTGATTGCCGGGCGGCCGGCACCGAAATGGCCCAACCGTTGTTCTGCACCACATGCAGCAGCGGCGCCTGGAAGCTCGCAGCAAACACCATCGACTCATTGACATCACCCTGGCTGGTGGTGCCATCGCCGTAGAAGACAACGGTTGCAGCAGTCGTGGGCGTGCCAGGTTCGCCCGGATCGAGCGCCTGGTTCTCGGCCTGCCGCTTCGCGTCGAGCACCTGGGCCAAGGCAAACCCTGAGGCGTGCTGCGCTTGCGCGCCGAGCACGAGCGTGTAGAGATGACAGTTGCCGTTCGCGGGATCGGTGATGTCCCACCCACCGTGGGTCACGCCACGAAACTGGCCCGCGATCGCCGCGAGCTGCACGCCGCGCACATAGGCGATCGTGTGCTCGCGGTAGGTCGGAAACAGATGGTCTTCGGGCAGCGTCGCATGTGCGATGCCTACCTGGCAGCCCTCTTGCCCCATGCTTGGAGCCCAGAGTCCCAGCTGCCCTTGCCGCTGCAGGTGAGTGCACTCGATATCGAACGCCCGCACCGTGGCCATGTCTCGATACCACCGTTGCAGGTCGGCTGTGCCGATGCCTTCGAGCTCGCTAGCGAACTCACTGGCCGTCTGCGAAGGGGCATAGCGCCCTTCATCGTCAAGAAAGCGAATGGGCTCGGGATCCTCGTAGTTCATACCGAACGGTCTCGTATCGTTCACCCCGCCCAGTGTAACGAGAACGCATACCAATAGCCCCATATTTATTGAGATTTCGAGCGCTGCAAGCGTCGGCGAGCGCGCGGGTGCCGAGCCAGCGAAAGATATGCAGGCCCACTTCGCAACGTCATAATCCTCGTATCGTGGCCGCGAACGTGCGAAAATTACCTCATGCGTACCGTCGTTCGAATTCTGGTCAGTGCTTTCGCCTTGTGGCTCACCACGCTCATTGTGGGTGGCAGCGGCGAACACGGCGTGTGGATCACTGCCCTCGGAGGCGGCGATTTCGACTATCTGATTACCCTGGTGCTGATCGCCTTGGTGTTTGGTCTCGTGAACGGCACGCTCGGCAAGGTGGTGCGCTTCATCTCGTTTCCGCTCTATGTGATCACCCTGGGGCTCTTCGGGCTCATCGTGAACGGCCTGCTGTTTTGGGTGGTGGCGTGGCTGTCAGGGCTCGCCGGTTTTGGCTTGCATGTTGGTGGGTTCTGGTGGGGCGTGCTGGCTGCGCTTGTCATGTCGGTGCTCTCTGGCATCATGAATGGCCTGCTCGGCACCCGCAAGAAGAAAGACTAGGCTCACGCCCCTTCGACCTTCGCGCTGAATAAGGTGCACAGGCACGAGGATCGCTTCGCGACTCAGTCAAGCAACTCGTAGTCAACACCGACGAGCTCATAGGTTTTGGCTGCGCGCCAATCTCGTGAGACCAGCGTGAGACCGTGGTGTTTGGCCGTAGCGGCAATCTGCGCATCGTAGATGGCGCCGCCCGGTAGGTCACGCTCTGCGAGCAATTGCACGAGGTCAAGATAGTTCTCAGCGGGCAGCTGAACCGTCGGTAGACCGAGATCGCAAAGCACACGAGAGACTAAGCCGGGCGCGAGAGCCCCGGGCATCTTCATGCTCGTCAGCACACGATAACTTTCGATCAGCACGTGCGCCGGCAAGGCTGTGGCCCGCGCAAGGGCAGCACGGCTAGTGTCATGGCCGTGCAGCTCTTGTCGCAGGGCCGCCACCAACACACTGGTGTCACAGGTAATCTGCGACTCCTTCATCGCGCACCGCCTCAAGCCCCTCACGAAGCATCTCGTCGGTGAGCGGCGGAGTGCCCGGTGCGGGCTTGCTGACGATCAGCGGCAGGCCGTCTTCGGCAATCAGAACCTCGCTTTCGACGGGCGCGTATTCGATCTCGATCTTTCCGTCGACGTAATCAATAACGAGCGGCATGCCTGGTTCAACCCCCATGGCCTCTCGAATGCGCTTTGGAATCACCATGCGCCCGGCTTTGTCGATGGTAACGATCATGGTAGTAATTCTACCAATGCTTTCTACCATTATCTATGGTACTTGAGCAAGGATCGCACAGCCCCTATACAAAGTGCGAGAATAGGGGCGGCCCGATCCTCGGCCACACGCTCGCAACGCACCCACGGAGACCCGCACATGATTTCGCTGCCACCCCAGCCCATCAGCCCGCTCGACGGAAGATACCGCGGCGCGGTCGAAGGGCTTGGCGACTACCTCTCAGAGGCAGGGCTCAATCGTGCGCGCGTGCACGTCGAGGTCGAGTGGCTCGCCTACCTCACTCAACATTCGTTGCTCGGCGCCACTCCCCTGGCAGAGAGCGACCTCAGCACGCTTCGGGCCTGGGCGACGGACTTTGGCCAAGCTGAGATCGATCGGCTCGCCGAGATTGAGGCAACAACCCAGCACGACGTGAAGGCCGTCGAATACCTGGTGCGCGAGCAGCTCTCACGGCAAGGGCTTGACCGCATTGCCGAGCTGACCCACGTCGCGTGCACCAGCGAAGACATCAACAACCTCTCATACGCCTTGACCGTGAAGCAGTCGATCGTCGCCGTGTGGCGCCCGAAGCTTGAGGCCGTCATCAGCGAGCTCTCGCGCCAAGCCGAGCAGTACCGCGAGCTTCCAATGATGAGCCGCACGCACGGTCAGCCGGCTACCCCAACGACCCTGGGCAAGGAACTCGCGGTGTTCGTGCACCGGCTCAACCGCCAGACCGCACAGATCGCAAAGATTGAGTATCTGGGCAAGTTCTCTGGCGCGACCGGCACTTTCGCTGCACACCTCGCCGCAGACCCCACGGTCGACTGGCAGGCTGTCTCGCGCGAATTTGTGACTGGCCTGGGTCTCGACTGGAACCCACTCACCACACAGATCGAGTCACACGACTGGCAGGCCGAGCTCTACTCGCGCATCGCTCACGTCAACCGCATTCTGCACAACCTTGCGACCGACATCTGGAGCTACATTTCAATCGGCTACTTCAGGCAGATCCCTGTGGCAGGTGCAACCGGCTCATCGACGATGCCGCACAAGGTCAACCCGATTCGCTTCGAGAACGCCGAGGCGAACCTCGAGATCGCCGGCGGGCTGCTGCAGACCCTGTCACAGACGCTCGTGACCAGCCGCCTGCAGCGTGACCTCACCGACTCGACGACCCAGCGCAACATCGGCGTCGCCCTCGGGCACTCGCTGCTCGCGCTCGACAACCTGCGCCGCGGGCTCGGCGAGATCGCCCTCGCCGAGGACGTGCTGCTCGAAGACCTCGACGGCAACTGGGAGGTGCTCGGCGAGGCCATCCAGACGGTGGTGCGCGCCGAAGTCGTCGCCGGCCGCTCCACCATCAGCGATCCGTACGCGCTGCTGAAGGAACTCACGCGTGGGCGCCGCGTCGGACAGGCGGACCTCGCGGAGTTCATCGAAGGGCTCGAGATCGGGGATGCCGCGAAGCAGCGCCTGCTCGCGCTCACGCCCGCGACCTACACGGGCAGGGCTGCGGCCGTCATCCGCGACTGAGCGGGGTCGGGGCGTTTCGGCTCGCTGCGCTCGCTCAAGGCGCGCGGACGGTCACGCCGTCTTATCGCCGCCCACAGCAGGCTCATCATCATCATCATCGTCGTCGTCGTCGTCGCGCAGGATCGGCTTGTCGATCGTGCGCGTGACGTCGGCGGGGTCGACCGCGAGCATCAGCATGGCGAGGCCGAGCAGCACGACGATGAACGTGATGCCCGAGACGATGAGCGTCAGCATCCACACGTTCTCGCCCTGGAACCCGCCGGTCGTCATGAAGGTGACGAACCCGGCGAACACGGTCGCGGCGAACGCGATCAGCAGCAGGTGAACCGGGCGCAGCAGATCGCGGCGGGTGGACTTGTCGGTCACGCGGACTCCCCGTTCTGCGCGGCGTCGACGGGGGTCGAGGCGGCGCTGTCGGCGTCGGCCTGGCGGGGCGAGAAGCCCGCGATGCCGAGGTACACGGCAAGGATCGCGGCGTACCCGCCGAACACTCCGACGCCGATGGTGATGCCCGTCAGCAGGAACGACTGTCCCGCCTCCGGAATGAAGTATTCGAGAACGTAGTCGGCGCGCGTCAGTAGCAGTGCGACGACCAGGACGAGGGTGAGGATGCCGACCACGACCGCGTCGCGCGCGTTCGGGCGGGCGACCGTCGGGGCCTCGAACCGGCCGGGTTCGGTCGTCTGCAGGCGGCGCAGTTGCGCGAGCGCCCGCCAGCCGTAGGCGAGCTCGATGATGCCGGTCAGCAGCGCCCACCCGATCACGACGGCGAAGTAGAGGAACACCGACCGCAGCGGGATCACCCCGGCGAGCATGCCCGCCACCAGGCTGAGCACCCCGAGCAGGATCGGCGCGACCCGACGTCCGGCGGGGAAAACGAGCCACGCCGACAGCAGCCACACGAGACCGGTTGCGATGCCGAACCCGCTGAACACCGACAGCCCCACCTCGGCCGAGTGGTCGGGCGAGAATGTGATCATCACCGCAGCGATCGCCGCGAAGAGGGCGCGCATCAGCTGCACGTGCTGCACGGTGAAGCGCGGGGAGGCTGCGGTGGACATGGCGAATCCTGGTGGAAGAACGGGAACCACCCCAGTCTAGTCGCCGATACCTGTGCCATCGCCGCGGCGCGGATGCGGCATCCGCTCGCCTACGACTCCACCCGTAGCGCCGCGCAGCGCCCGCGAGTACGGTGAGGACCGGGGAGCGGAAACACGAAGGAGAGGATCCGCCACGGTCGAGATCATTCAGCACGAACCGCCGTACAAGGTGGGGTACTTCGTCGGCAGCCTCGCGAAGGGGTCGATCAACCGCACACTCGCGAAGGCGCTCATCAAGGTCGCGCCGCCCGAGCTGCAGTTCCAGGAGATCAGCTTCAAGGACCTGCCGCTGTACAGCTACGACTACGACGCCGACTACCCGCCGGAGGGTCGCGCCCTGAAGGACGCGATCGCGGCGTCGGATGCCGTGCTCTTCGTCACGCCCGAGTACAACCGCGCTGTGCCTGGTGCGTTGAAGAACGCGATCGATTGGGCGAGCCGCCCGTGGGGACAGAATTCGTTCGCCGGCAAGCCCTCGGGTGTCGTGGGCGGGTCGATCGGCATGATCGGAACGGCCGTCGCGCAGCAGAGCATCAAGGGGATGATGGCGTTCTGCAACTCGCCGATGTTCAACTCGGTCGAGGCGTACATCTATATGAAGGAGGGGCTGTTCACCCCCGACGGCGACGTCACCGACGACAGCACACGGGACTTCCTCGCCCACTACATGGCCGAGTACTCGACGTTCGTACGTCGGGTGCTGACGGTGGTGCCCCGCGCCTGAGCACGGGGCACCGGGTCGGAGGAACTGGCCTCAGCGGCCGTGGGGCGTGACGACCCCGCGGCCTGAGAGCTCGCCGGCCTCGAGCTTGCGGTACGCCTCGAGCGCGTCGTCCATCGAGAAGTACTCGACGTCGGGCACGATCTTGCCCGCCCGGTACAGGGCGGCGACCTCGTGCAGCTCGGCGATCGTGCCCCAGTAGGTGCTGGTGAAGTCGACCTCGTAGGGCACCTTGTAGAAGTTCCACTCGTAGACGCCGCCGGCGATGCCGACGATCGTCACGCGGCCCTGACGGGCGACGGATGCCGCGGCCAGCGCCATCGTGGGGGTGACGCCGACGAAGTCGAACACGGCGTCGACGCCCTTGCCGCCGGTGAGCTCGCGGATGCGCGCCGCCTGGTCGTCGCCGCCGGGAACCGTGATCGCCCCGAACTCTTCGGCGCGGGCCATCGCCTCGGGCTTCATGTCAGTCGCGATCACCGTCGCGCCCGTGATCGCCGAGAGGATCTGCACGGCGATCAGACCGAGCCCGCCGAGACCGATCACGAGCGCGAACTTTCCGCCGCCCGCCAGCTTCGGCAGCGACAGCTTGATCGCGTGGTACGGCGTGAGACCCGCGTCGGCGAGCGGCGCGGCGGCGTACGGATCGGCGTCGCCGAGGGGCACGAGGTTGCGGGCGGGCACGACCATGTACTCGGCCATGCCGCCGTCACGGCCCAGACCGAGGGCCATGTAGGGCATGCTCGCGACGTTCTCGCAGTAGGTGTCCTGCCCGCGCGAACACGCGGGGCAGTGCCCGCAGCCGATGGGGCCGTACGCCAGGTACGCGCCGCCGACCTCGAGGCCGCTGACGCCCTCGCCGAGCTCTTCGATCCAGCCGGAGCTCTCATGACCCAGCACGTACGGGCCCTCGAGCTGGGTCATGCCCATGCTCTCGTCGTAGGTGTCGAAGACCGCGACGTCAGAATGGCAGGCGCCGGCACCGGCAACCTTGAGCAGCACCTCGCCAGGTCCGGGAGTGGGCTTATCGATGTCTTTCAGGGTGGGGGGAGTTTTCCACTGCTCGAAAACCAATGCACGCATGATTCCTCCTGTCGCGGGGTGGGTATCGTCACTGCACGCAACGGTGGCCGCGCGCCGACGCTCGGTATCGACGCTACCCACTCACCGCGGTTCCCGGTAGGGCTTGCGCGCGCTCACTCGAACGTCGCGACCAGCCTTCCGCGCACTTTGCCGTCGCGCAGCCGGTCGATGCCGTCGGCGATCTCGTCGAAGTGGATCGTCGTCACCTCGGGGGTCAGCTGCCCGGTGGCCATGAACTCGTAGACGCCGGCGATGTCCTCTTTCGAACCGCCGTTCGAACCGCGCAGGTTGCACTGGTTTAAAATCAGCGATTTGGTGCTGATGGTCGACTCCAGCCGACCCATGCCGACCACAACGACAGTGCCGTCGCGGCGAATGATGTCGACAGCGTCTGCGGTCGTGGTGCCGAAACCGGCGAAGTCGACGATCACGTCAAATGTGACATCGGTGAAATCTTTGATGCCCTTCGCGACACCGGCTGCCCCGGCTTCACGTGCGTGATCCCAGGTATTCTCGTTGATCTCAGCGATGTACACGGTCGCGCCTGCGAGTACGGCGACTCGGGCACCAATCTGGCCCAGGCCACCGTAACCAATGATGCCGACGGTATCGCCAGCTTTCACGCCACCCTGGCTGATGACCGCGGCATGCGAGGTCATACCCGCGTCTGTTGCAGCGGCACCCTGAGCAAAGCTCAGTCCATCAGGCATTGGCACGAGCGCTTCAGCGGCAACTGCCATTTTCTCAGCGAACCCACCGTCAAAACTGTAACCCGGCGCACCAGCAGGTGTGGTTGGGCAGACCCCAACACGGTCGCCGACGCTGAACCCCTCGACACCCTCACCGACCTCAATAATCTCGCCAGCGTTCTCGTGTCCGATAGTGATCGGCCGCTTCGCCAGCATTGAAAGCCAGCCCTCATCGGTCAGTAGCCCCACGTCTGAGTGGCAGATGCCTGCCGCGCGCATCTTCAGCACAACCTCGCCCGGCCCTGCCTGTGGTTCAGCTACCTCAGTGAGCACTAGGGGCTCGTTTGTACCTGTGAACTGCCAAGCTTTCATGACAACTCCTCCATCTGTGTTGGGTACTCTCCAGCCTACTCGCCCAACCTTGGCAGGTATGTGAAAAGTCGGTGTATTCGCGCATGACAAAGCAGTCGGTCTGGCTGCCCGCGGTTCGAGCTGCCAGACCGACTGTTCACGTGTTGCTTAGTGTGCGGAGGCGCGTTCAAGCACGAGTTCGCGCACTCGCGCGGCGTCGGCCTGACCTCGCATGGCCTTCATGACAGCGCCGATGACTGCGCCAGCGGCCTGCACCTTGCCGTCGCGAATCTTCTGCAACACATCAGGTTGCTGTGCGAGCGCAGCATCGATCGCTTCGATGAGCGGCCCGTCATCTGACACGATCGCAAGACCTCGTGCTTCAACAATTTCAGCGGCAGTGCCTTCGCCGTCGATCATTGCCTGAATCACTTGACGTGCAAGTTTGTCATTCAGCGTGCCCGCTTCGACGAGATCTACTACCGAGGCGATCTGTTGCGGCGTGATGAGGTCTGTGGGGGTCGCCTCTCGCTCATTGGCGATGCGTGCGATTTCGCCTGTCCACCATTTGCGGGCAGCCTGGGCAGACACCCCTGCGGCAACCGTGGACTCGATGGCCTCGAGCAGCCCAGCATTCACCACATCGCGAAACTCGAGCGCAGAGAACTGCCACTCTTCACGCAAACGGCGACGGCGCAGGGTCGGGTGCTCCGGCAACCCAGCCCGCAGTTGCTCAACCAATTCGCGCGAAGGCTCGAGCGGCGGCAGATCTGGCTCTGGGAAGTAGCGGTAATCGTCTGCATCGCTCTTCGGACGACCGGGTGAGGTCTCACCGGTGTCTTCGTGCCAGTGGCGTGTTTCTTGCGTGATCGCACCGCCGTCGGCGAGAATCTGCGCCTGGCGCTGAATCTCAAACCGCACTGCCCGCTCGATTGAGCGCAGCGAGTTCACGTTCTTCGTTTCAGTGCGGGTGCCAAGCACCGACATGCCCGCGTTCTCATTGCCACGGGGACGGAGCGAGACGTTTGCATCACATCGCAGGTTGCCGCGCTCCATTCGCGCGTCTGAGACGCCGAGAGCGATGACCATATCGCGAATTGTGGCGACGTAGGCCGCAGCAATCTCTGGGGTGTCAGCTTCACCGCCAAAGATCGGTCGCGTCACAATTTCGACCAATGGCACCCCAGCACGGTTGTAGTCGACCAGCGAGTACTCGGCGCCCTGGATGCGCCCGGTCGACCCGCCAACGTGATTCAGTTTGCCGGCGTCTTCTTCCATGTGCGCGCGTTCGATTGGCACGTGGATCACTCGCCCGCTCTCGAGCTCGATCTCGACCGATCCGTCATAGGCAATGGGGTCATCGGCCTGCGAGATCTGATAGTTCTTTGAGAGGTCTGGGTAAAAGTAGTTCTTGCGTGCGAACCCAGACACCTCACGAATCTCGCACCCGAGTGCCAGTCCGAGGCTGATCGAATAGCGCACAGCCTGCTCGTTCACCACAGGCAATGACCCTGGCAGGCCGAGACAGACCGGGGTGACATTTGTGTTCGGGTCTGAGCCGAACTCGTTTGGCGCCGAGCTAAACATTTTGGTCTTGGTGCTCAGTTCGACGTGCACCTCAAGCCCGATCACTGGCTCGAAGAGTTCGAGCGCTCGGTCGAAATCCATCAACTTGATCTTTGCCATTATTCAGCGGCCTTTCGATCTGCACCTGCAGGTATCACTGGCGCGGTGGCCCAAAATGGGGTGCCATCGCGCTCGGTCACTAATGCTTCAATTGCGGCTGCCGTGCTGAACAGTCGCGCCTCTTGGAACGCTGGGGCGAGCAGTTGCAGACCAACTGGCAACCCGTCTTCTGCAGCAGTGCCAATCGGCACCGAAATGCCGGGAATACCCGCCATGTTCGCTGGGATAGTTGTTGCGTCATACAAATACGTTTGCATCGGATCGTCTGCATGATGCCCGATCTGCCAGGCTGTCGTGGGCGCGGTCAGCGATGCAATCACGTCGACCTTGGCAAACGCCTGCTCAAAGTCACGCTGAATGAGGGTGCGCACCTTCTGTGCGCTGCCGTAGTAGGCGTCGTAATAGCCTGCTGAGAGTGCGTAGGTGCCCAGAATGATTCGACGCTTCACCTCCGCACCGAAGCCTGCGGCACGGGTCGCACTCATGACATCTTCAACGGTGCCTCCCCCGTCAGGAGTCACCCGCATTCCATATCTCACCGAGTCAAACTTCGCCAGGTTGCTCGACGCTTCGGCGGGGTGCAGCAGGTAGTAGGCCGCCACCGCATACTCGAAGTGAGGCGCATCAATCTCAATCACCTCTGCGCCCTGCGCCGTGAGCATCGCCACGGTGGCCTCGAACTGTGCCCGAGCCCCGGCTTGCGCGCCCTCAAGCATCAGCTGATTGATGAGCCCCACGCGCAGACCAGCGAGTGGTTGGGAAGCCACCCCCGCACGAGCCGCAGCAGCAGCTGACGGCCACTGGTGGTTGAGCGAGGTCGCGTCATGCGGGTCGTGCCCGGCGATGACGTCATACAGCAATGCTGCATCGAGCACCGTGCGTGCGCACGAGCCGATCTGGTCGAGCGACGAGGCCATCGCGATGGCCCCGTACCTGCTGACGCCACCATAGGTGGGTTTGAACCCGACAGAACCGGTCAGAGCCGCTGGCTGACGGATTGATCCGCCGGTGTCTGAGCCGAGAGCGAGCGGGGCTTCGAACGCGGCTACCGCGGCAGCCGAGCCACCACCAGAACCGCCTGAAACTCGACCGAGACTCCAGGGGTTATGTACTGGCCCATATGCCGAGTTCTCGTTCGACGAGCCCATCGCGAACTCGTCCATATTGGTTTTGCCGATATTCACGAGGCCAGCGGTTCGTGCCTTGGCGACTGCCGTCGCGTCAAATGGCGACCGGTACCCCTCAAGCATCTTCGACCCAGCAGTCGTGGGCATATCTGTGGTGACCAGCACGTCTTTGATGGCCACCGGCACGCCGGCAAGGTCACCAAGTGACTCACCGGCTGCACGACGCTCATCTACCGCGCGTGCTGCGGCGAGCGACGCCTCAGCGTCTGTCGCCAAGAATGCGTTGAGACTGCGGTCAATCTCAGCGATGCGATCGAGATGAGCCTGAGCCACCTCGACAGCAGTAACTTCACGACTGTTGAGCTTTGCGCCGAGTTCGGCAGCGGTCAATCGAATCAATTCACTCATAACCGGCCCCTACTGTTCTTCGCCAAGAATGGACGACACCCGGAACATTCCGTCTGAGGCATCAGGTGCGTTCAGAAGCGCCTGTTCGATTGTGAGTACGTCGGCGACTTCGTCGGCTCGCGTCACGTTCGACAGTGCAATCGGGTGGCTCGTGGCGGGCACGTCAGCACCTGCCACCTCGCTCACCTTTGCAACATGGGCGAGAATCGAGCCCAATTCTGCCGTCAGCGAGGTCACTTCATCTTGGGTGAGGGCGATCCGGGCCAGCTCGGCGAGATGTTCGACGCTCTTCGTCGTGATCTCAGCCTGCGCCCCAGTGGTTTCAGACATGCTGCTCCATCGAGAGTGGTCGGTTGAACCCCACTATCTTATCGAGACGATATGACGTCGTTCAGACAGCCGCAGATATTAGTTCAGAAAGCTAACGCCGAGTGCCGTCGTGATTCCACAATTCTGAGCAACCACGGCGATGACTGGTCACGAGATGGGCGTCAACGATGCCAATCGCTGTCATCAGCGCATACATAGTCGTGGGGCCAACGTATTTAAAGCCGAGACCCTTGAGTTCTTTGGCGAGCGCTACCGCCTCGGGCGAAGTGGTCGGCACGTCGGCGTCGGTCAACGGCACTGGTGAGGAGTCGGGCATGTATGACCACACGAGCTCGCCAAGGTGAGTGCCGCGATCGCGAAGTTTCAAGCTTGCCGCAGCGTTGTTGATGGTGGCGACGATCTTCGCGCGATTTCGAATAATGCTGGTATCGTCGAGCAATCGTGCAACGTCATCGTCGCCAAAGCTTGCAACCTGATCGACATCAAACCCAGCGAATGCGGCGCGAAACCCTTCGCGTTTGCGCAGAATAGTGAGCCACGACAGTCCCGACTGGAAGGCTTCGAGTGTCAACCGTTCAAAAACCTCGGATTCGCCTCGAACTGGCATGCCCCATTCTTCGTCGTAATACTGCGTGAGATGGTCATCTGTGAGCGCCCAAGCGGCTCTGCTGGGTGCGACGGTACCGGGCGCGTCGGCGTCG
>LSQX01123276.1_pt2 | contig 17701 bp, 14 predicted proteins | sample 654561 | NCBI WGS metagenome assembly LSQX01 (sample SAMN04489861, study PRJNA283612) | anaerobic digester metagenome | isolation source: 4 biogas reactors fed with cattle manure at either 37C or 55C with and... | place: Denmark: Kongens Lyngby | collected 2014
CGACAGATACGACGAACGCGACAGACATACCGGCCACAGAGGTGAGGGCGGTGTGGTTGACAACGAACTACGGGTTGGACTGGCCACGGAACCGAACGAGTCACGAGGCGCAAAAGCAGGAGCTTATCGAAATTCTGGATAACTTGCAGAAGTTTCATTTTAACACGGTGATGTTTCAGGTGCGAGCACGGGGCGAGGTGTTGTACCGATCGGTGCTGGAGCCCATGTCGTCGCTGATTATTCCCGCCGGGCCGGGGCAACCGCCCTTCGATCCGCTGGCTTTCGCGATAGAGGAGTGCCATAAAAGGGGGATGGAGATTCACGCGTGGATGGTGACCTACCCGTTGGGGGCAGAGCGGCACGTGAGGAGCCTGGGGCAGCGTTCGATTACACGAAAGGAGCCTTCCTTAACTAAGCGGTTTCAAGGGGAGTGGTTTCTCGACCCGGGGAACCCGCGCACCGACGATTACCTGATCGCCCTGGTAATGGAGGTGGTGGAGAATTACGACGTGGATGGGATTCATTTCGACTATATACGTTATCCCGATAACCGGGGCCGTTTTCCCGACGATGGGATGTATCGGCTACACGGGAAAGGGATGGCGCGGGCAGATTGGCGACGGAGAAATATTACCCGTTTCGTGACAAAGGTGTACGACCGGGTGAAGGAGACTAAGCCGTGGGTGCAGGTAAGCAGCGCGCCGCTGGGGCGTTACCGCGCGCTGAACGGCGTGGGGGGCGGATGGACGGCACTGGAGACGGTGTTTCAAGACGCGGGGCACTGGATGCGAATCGGTAAGCACGACGCGCTCTACCCGATGATGTATTACAAGGATCAGCTGTTTTACCCGTTCGTGGACGATTGGGTGGCACAAGGTAATGGCCGGATCGTGGTACCAGGACTGGGGGTGTACCAGATGATCGAACTGGGATGGCCGCTACAGGATATCGTGAACCAAATGGATCATACGCGAGAGAAGGAGGTGCACGGGCAGGCTTACTTCCGGGTGGATAACGTGCTCGCGAACACGAAGGGGATTTTGAAGGAGCTGGAAAAATATTATCGCCGCCCGGCGAAGCTTCCGCCGTTGAAGTGGCTAAGCGATTCGATACCGGAGAAGCCGGGCGATTTGCGGGCGGAACGTAACGGAGAGGGGTTGTTCGAACTGGCATGGGAAGGCAGCGACGAGAGAGTGACGTATAATATCTACCGGAGTGAAACGGATAGCTTGAACACTGACGACGGGGACCAGTTGATCGCCACGGGGTTGCGACAAACCATCTTTCACATGGTGGTGCCGGACAACGATCAAGCTTATTACTACTATATCACGACGTCGGACTCTTTTCATAACGAAAGTGAACCCTGTATACCCGCTTTTTTTTATCACTCGGAGACAGTAAAGTAACCATATTGTGATGGCAAATACGCGGGGAAATAGAAAAAAAATCCTATTTTTGTAGCCATGGATTCCAATCTGAAATTAAAAAAGCAGGTGCATCAGGAGTTTATGGAGTATCTCACGCTGCATAAACAGAGGAAGACACCGGAACGGTTCGCCGTGCTTGACCATATATATTCCACGAAAGGACATTTCGACGTGGACTCACTTTATAAATCGATGCTGGAGAGAAGTTTTAGAGTGAGCCGTGCCACGCTGTATAACACGATCGACTTGCTGTTGGATTGTGGCTTGGTGGTGAAACACCAGTTCGGGGGGAATATGTCGAAATACGAGCGGTCGTACGGGAACGAAAACCATAATCACGTGATTTGTACCACGTGCGGCGAGGTGAGGGAGATGGAAAATGACGATTTGCTGACGCCCGCGCAACTGAAAAAGATACGAAAATTCACGGTCAACTACTATAGCATGTATATTTATGGAACATGCAGTAAATGTACGCACGCGAAGAATATGAAACTGAGGAGGCTGACCCGGCAAAGCAACAAAGGCAAAGCGAATAAAGGGAAAAAACAGCCGACAACGAAAGGAAAACGATAGCTTATCGCGATACTGAAAAATAAACGATTTAGATAAAAATGAAGGTTGATGTAATTCTTGGGCTCCAATGGGGCGACGAAGGTAAAGGAAAAGTGGTGGATGTGCTTACACCCGGTTACGAAATGGTGGCACGGTTCCAAGGAGGGCCCAACGCGGGACACACGCTGGAGTTCGAGGGTAAAAAATTTATCCTCAAGTCGATTCCGTCGGGTATCTTCCAAGAGGGAAAAATTAACGTGATCGGTAACGGGGTGGTGATCGACCCGGCACTCTTTAAATTGGAGGTGGAAACGCTGGAGGAGTCGGGGCATACGCTCACCGACCGCCTCTGTATTTCCAAGAAGGCGCACCTGATTTTGCCCACGCACCGGCTGCTGGACGCGGCGTCGGAGAAGGCGATGGGCGACGCGAAGATTGGTACCACCGGAAGGGGTATCGGACCAGCGTATACCGATAAAATTAGCCGTCACGGGCTGAGGGTGGGGGACCTGTTTCATGACTTCGAAACAAAATACCGCAAGGCGGTGCTGAGGCACAAGGAGATGCTGGATCAGTACGATTTTGAATATGACCTGCCCGGGCTGGAGAAGCAGTGGTTTGAGGGGGTGGAGAAAATGAAGGAGTTCCAAATTATTGATAGCGAGCACGTGATTCAACGGCACTTGGACGAGGGGGGCACGGTACTGGCCGAAGGGGCGCAGGGCTCGATGCTGGATATCGACTTCGGGTCGTACCCGTTCGTGACCTCTTCAACGACCTCTTGCGCGGGGGCGTGCACGGGCCTGGGGATCTCGCCGAGGCAAATCGGGGAGGTGTTTGGTATTTTCAAAGCCTATTGTACCCGGGTGGGCAGCGGGCCTTTCCCAACGGAGCTGTTCGATGACGATGGGCAACGACTGAGGGACAATGGCAATGAGTATGGCTCGGTAACGGGACGCCCGCGGAGGTGTGGGTGGATCGACCTGGTGGCACTGAGGTACACGATTAAGCTGAACGGGGTGACCAAATTGGTGATGATGAAGAGCGACGTGTTGGATGAATTTGAATCGATCAAGGCGTGCATCGCTTACCGGGTTAACGGGCAGGAGACGGAAGAGTTGCCGTATGACCTGGAAACAGGGATCGAACCGGTATACGTGGAGTTGCCGGGGTGGCAAGCCGATATGACGAAGATACAGTCGGAGAACGAGTTCCCGGAGGAATTTAATAACTACGTCACTTTCCTGGAGGAGGAGCTGGAGGTGCCGATCACGATCGTGTCGGTAGGACCGGACCGGGCGCAGACGATTATCCGTTGATCGCTTTCTTTTAATCGGCACGATATTTGCACATTCATAGCGTATAAGCAATACGTTAACTCAAAAAGAGTTCAGGCTAAAACTTAGGAATTTTATATATGGCAACAATTTGGATTTTATTTATCGCGATAGCGATTGCAGGATGGATCGTGCAAGGCACGTTGCAGAGCCGGTTTAAAAAATACTCCCGAATTCCGCTTCGAAACGGGATGACGGGGAAGGAGGTGGCGGAGAAGATGCTGCACGAGAACGGGATTCACGATGTGCAGGTGATCTCGGTGAGGGGAAAACTGACCGACCATTATAACCCGCTGAACAAGACGATTAACCTGAGTGAGCCGGTCTACGGTTCGCATAGCGTGGCCGCCGCCGCTGTAGCGGCACACGAAACGGGGCACGCCATTCAACACGCGGTGGGGTACGCGCCGCTCAAGATGCGATCGGCGTTGGTGCCGGTTATCTCCTCTACCTCCAAGTGGGTGATGTGGGTGATTTTGGCCGGTATTATCATGATACAGACTTTCCCGATGCTTATTTGGTTTGGTATCGCGATGTTCGCGCTCACCACGCTCTTTAGCTTCGTGACGCTGCCGGTGGAAAAGAATGCCACCAACCGGGCTATTCGATGGCTAAGCAGCGCGGGGATTACCGACGTGAGTAATCATAACCAAGCGGTGGACGCTCTGCGATGGGCGGGGTATACCTACGTGATCGCGGCACTTAGCTCGCTGGCTACCTTGCTCTATTACGTGATGATTGCCATGAGCGGCAGCAGGCGCTGATCAAGAATCAGGCAAGAGTCGGGTTAGAATCAGGCAAGAGTCGGGCAAGAATAAGGAAGCGGCAACAACAATGAAGTTGACAACAAGTAACAGACACTGATAAGAAATAGGAGACGAATTTCGCTCGTGATTTTTAGTGAAGACGGCAACATTTGCCGTCTTCACGTGTTTAAAAAGGTGGACAAGCCAAAGAAAGGAAGCTTGAACTTGGCGGTAAACTACGTGAAGATGAAAACAGTATTGATCACGGGCGGTTCGGGAATGGTGGGCAAAGAGCTGACCAAGCTTTTAACCGGTAATAATTACCGGGTGATATGGCTCAGCCGAGAGCGACATGTGAAGGCGGAGATTCCGCGCTACCGGTGGGATTACCGGCGGGGCGAAATCGACCTCGAGGCGGTGAAGCAAGCCGATGTGATTGTACACCTCGCGGGGTCGAACTTGGGCGACGACGCGTGGACGAGGATGAAGAAGCAACGGATCGTGGAAAGCCGCGTGCAGACGGCCAGATTGTTGCTTGAGACGGTGAAAAAACTGGATAAGCAACTGGACGTGTTTGTGTCGGCCTCGGCAGTGGGCTACTACGGCATGGCGACAGTCGACCGGGTCTTCACCGAGGCGGACGTGCCGGCGAAAGGGGATTTCCTGAGCCGCACTTGCAAGAAATGGGAGAACGCGGCGTTTACTTTCCAGGAGGAACGGGGTATTCGTACCGTGGCACTGCGTACGGCTTTCGTGATCGCGAAGGAGAGCGACGGGTTCAAGAAGATGCTGCTCCCTACCCGGATAGGGCTGGGTGCACCATTGGGCTCGGGCAGGCAGGCGATGAATTGGGTGCATATCGACGACCTGTGCCGAATGTATCTCAAGGCAATCGAGGACAGGTCGATGCGCGGGGTATACAATGCCGCGGCACCGCACCAAACGACCAACAAGGAGTTCATGCAGGCATTGGCGAGAGGGATGAAACGCCCCTTCTTCTTCCCGAAGGTGCCGTCGTTCTTATTGCGGCTTTTCATGGGGGAAGCGGCCGGAATGATACTGGAAGGGAGTCCCGTTTCGTCGGAGAAGATTCAAAACGCCGGGTTCTCGTTTGATTATCCCAATGCAGACGGGGCTATTGCCGCAACCCTGGAAGCGATAAAAGAAACCGCCTCATAATTTTCGCCGGAACGGAAACAATTTAACGGGGAAGTACGTTTAAGTTTAAGAATCACAGCTGTTTTTAAATGAATTAACAGCACGTTTATACTGTCTCAACTGCGCGTGGATGCTGTTATAGTTCGCGTGGATGCTGTTATAGTTAGTGTCAGCATTATGTTGATTACAACCGGCATGAATCAAAGGCCGATGAGGAAAGATTATTTTTAAGGGTAATCTATTGAACCTAAACTGCAAAACAATGAAACCAACCGTGTATGTGTTTCTTTTTAACGGGTATATCGACTGGGAAGTCGGATACGTGATGCCCGGTTTAATTCACTCGGGAAAAGCAAAAGTGCAATCTTTCTCGTTAGATGGGAAGAAAGTGAAATCGGCAGGAGGCTTACGCGTGAAACCCGACCTGGCAATCGATGAGGTGAAGGTGGACGAAAATGCGCTCCTGATCCTTCCAGGGGGTGTGCCTTGGGAAGAGAATAAGATTACCGGGATGGATCAATTGGTGAAGGAGTTCCTGGAGAAAGGGATGGCAGTGGGCGCGATCTGCGCGGCGACTGTCTTCTTGGCACAGTTGGGTGTATTGGATGATATGACACACACGAGCAACGGGTTGAAGTACTTGAAGCAGCATGCTCCTGATTACGAGGGGGAGTCGCTTTACGTCGACGTGCCGGCACTGCAATCGGGAAAGCTGGTGACGGCGTCAGGGACGAGCTCGGTGGAGTTCGCGAGGGAAATTTTCTCGCTTACCCATGCCTATACCGAGGAGGAACTGGAGGAGTGGTACATGCTCTTCCGGATGTAAGACTATATCACGTGTTTCCCTAAATTATCTTACGATGTCGTCGCATTACGAAACCATCGATCAATATATCAGGGCTTATCCCGGCGAAGTACAGGAGAGGCTGGGCATGCTGCGGCGACTGGTGCACGAAACAGTTCCCGAGGTGGAGGAGTCGATCAGTTACCAGATGCCGGCTTTCAGATACAAGGGAAAGATATTGCTCTATTTCGCGGCGTATAGCAACCATATCGGGGTGTATGCGACGCCCCGCGCGAACGAGGCGTACGCGGATCAATTGGCGACGATGGGTTTTAAAACATCAAAAGGAACCATACAGTTACCCTTTAATAAACCTATTCCCGTGGAACTACTGTGCGATATCGCACGATTTAAAGCATCATCCATCGAGGAGGATAAAAAAGCAGGAGGAAAATTATGAACAAGTCAATGTATCCATGCATCTGGAGCAACCATAACGCGCGGGTGATGGCTGATTTTTACGTGTCCGCCTTTCCAAACGCGCGGGTGGTAGACGAGAACCAGGCCGTAGTTGTGTTCACGGTAAACGATCAACGCATCATGCTGCTGAATGGCGGGGAGATGTTTAACCCTACACCTACTATATCGCTCATGTACTTGAGCAGCGACGAGAAGGAGGTGGAGGAGATTTACCGGAAATTAAGTGATGGCGGCAAAGACCTAATGCCGCTCGACAGTTACGGTTTTAGCAAAAAATACGCGTGGGTGGAGGATCGGTTTGGAATGACGTGGCAGCTCTATACCGGTAACGAGAAAGATATCGCCCAAAAGATAGTGCCCACGTTGATGTTCGTGGATAAAAATAACGGCAAAGCGGAAGAGGCGGTAAACTTCTACATGTCGATTTTTCCCGCATCGGGAGAGGCGAGATTTAGCCGGTACACGGGTGAAGAGGGGGAGACCCTCGGAAATATTCAACATGGACAATTCGTGGTGAATAATTACATGATGATGATCATGGATAGCTCCTACCCGCACTCCTTTAACTTCAACGAGGGGGTGTCGTTAGTGGTGGAGTGCAATACACAGGAAGAGATCGACCTTTACTGGGAACGCCTGATCGCCGATGGGGGCGAAGAGGGGATGTGTGGCTGGCTGAAAGACCGATTTGGGGTGAGCTGGCAGGTCGTCCCGGCGGTGATCGATAAGCTGATGCAGCGCTCACCCAAGGTGTTGGAGATGATGATGAACATGGGGAAACTGGATATTCAGAAGCTGAGAGAAGCCGCGGAAGGATAGCTCGCCTCTTTTTTACTCGATGCTTTTGCCCGGTACCAAGGAATATTCCAACGGTACCGGGCAATGTTTTAATTGACTGTTGTTTTTGCCGGCCCAATGCGGTAGAGTTGTCCCGCGTCGGTCACGGCATACAAGGCACCGTCGGCCCCTTCACCCACATCGCGGAATCGTTCCCCTTCGTCCACAAGCAACCGCTCTTCACCGATCACTTTGTTATCTTCGATTACCAGCCGCGCGATATGTCTACTGCTCATTCCCGCGAGGAAGAGATTATTCTGCCACTCGGGAATCGCGTTGGAGCTGTAAAAGGCCATCCCGCTGGGCGAAAGTACCGGATCCCAGTAGTAAACAGGCTGTTCCAGCCCCTCCATTTGGGTGATGCCCTCTCCAACGATTTCGCCGCTATACTCGATGCCGTAGGTGATGGTGGGCCATCCGTAATTGAGCCCCGGCTTGATAAGGTTCAGCTCGTCGCCCCCCCTCGGTCCCATCTCGTTCAGCCATAATTCTCCTGTCACCGGATGTATGTCAAGTCCCTGCGCGTTGCGGTGCCCGTAGGTGTATATCTCGGGCAGCGCGCCTTCCGTACCAATAAAGGGGTTCCCGGGAACGGGATCGCCCTCCGCGGTGATGTGGATAACCTTTCCATACCCGTTGTCTAACTTTTGTGACATGGGGCGTGTGGCACGGTCGGAACGTTCGCCGGTGGAGACGAATATATGCCCGTTTTTGTCAAACAGCAGCCGGCTGCCAAAATGCATGCTGTTGTCGTAATAGGGAATCGCTCGGAAAATGATCTCGAAGTTTTCGATGCTCGTTTCATCGTCCGAAAGCCTGCCTTTTCCCACCGCGGTTAACGATCCCTGGGCAGTTCGTTCCGCCAGCGTGAAGTAGAGCACCCGGCTGGTTTCGAAGTCGGGCGCGGGAGCCACGTCCATTAATCCTCCTTGACGGCGGTCGTCCACTTCCGGGAAACCTTCAATTTTGTCGCTAAGGGTGCCATCGAGTTGGGCTACACGCAGGGTGCCTCCCTTTTCGGTGATGGCGATCCTGCCGTCAGGCAGGGCGGTCACGGCCCAAGGGCTCGAAAGATCATCCGTCAAGACCTCTATCGTGTATTCTGTAGTAGTTCGCACGCCCGCGACACGGGTCTGCCCCTCGAACGCGGGTTGGAAGTCAGAATTGGGGGCCTCTGTTTCCACGGGGGGCAAAGTGCCCTCGGGGAGTTCCTTTTGCTCTTCTTTTTGTTGTTCGCACGACGCGGAGAGTAATGTAAACGCTACCGCGAAAAGAATAGACATCTTAAATTGGTTCATACCGGTCTGTTTAAATGATTTGTATATTACTGTGATTGTTTTGGAGCCAAAACGGGCGCACGCTCATATAACACCCTCTGTACTATAATTGTTTACCGAAGTTTCGGGGCGCGTATTTACCCTTCGTGAAAGGATAGCTGCACGTATTTACGTGTTATGAAGACGATGGCAGCGGGTATTAAGTTTCGTGAAGAGATGGAAGTGCGTATTACGTTTCGTGAAGACGATAACAGGCCGGGACGGTTTGAATTACTGGATGAAAATAACATTTAGGGAAGCCCAAGTGTTATAGTAACTAATTAGGTGCATCACGATATGCCGAAACATAATCAAACTCATATTAAAACAATAATTGTATGAAAACAGGAATTACGGGAGCTACCGGGCAATTGGGCCGTCTGGTAGTAGAGAAACTAAAAGGAAAAGTAAATAACGATACGCTGGTCGCGTTGGTGCGGTCGCCGGAGAAGGCGAGCAGCCTGGGCATCGAGGCAAGGGCATTCGATTATACCCGGCCCGATACATTGGCAGAAGCACTTAAAGGGATTGATCACCTGCTGCTGATCTCCAGTAATGAGGTGGGACAACGTAGGGCACAACACGAGAATGTGATTAACGCGGCACGTGAGGCGGGCGTGAAATGGATCGTCTACACGAGCTTGCTGTACGCCGATCGCTCGTCATTGAGCCTTGCCAAGGAGCATGCCGACACGGAACAGTTGTTGAAGGAATCGGGCATCCCGCACACCATCCTACGGAACGGTTGGTATACCGAGAATTACACCGGTTCGATCGATGGAGCGCTGCAAGCCGGGGCATTTATTGGCAGTGCCGGAGAGGGGAAGATCTCTTCGGCCCCGAGGGAAGATTATGCCGAAGCGGCCGCCGTGGTACTGTCGGAAGAAGGGCACGTGGGAAAGGTATACGAGCTGGCGGGGGACACGTCGTACACGCTGAAAGAGCTGGCCGCGGAGGTATCCAAGCAGACTGGAAAAGAGATTCCTTATAACAACTTGCCGGAAGGGGAGTACGCGAAAGTGCTGGCATCGGCCGGGGTGCCGGAGGAGTTCGCGCACGCGATCGCCCAGTGGGACGCGGGAGCTTCGAAGAACGACCTGTTTAATGAGAATCGGGTGCTTTCGAAGCTGATCGGCAGGCCCACCACGCCCATGAGCGACACCGTGAAAAGAGCTATTTGATCTCGAACTCGATCCACTCCGAACGATCGGGTGGAGTGGGAGTGGCGACCTTCGGGCGAGGGTTTGATTTGAGCTCTTCCAGGAGTACTTCCACGGCTTTCTCCAGCGAAGGATCGTTGCCGTTGGCCAGCTCTTCGGGACGGTCTACCACCTCGATATCGGGGTAAACGCCGATCCCTTCGATGATCCATTGTCCGCTATGGTCGTAGATTCCGAAGCGGGGGACAGAGATGTAGCCGCCGTCCACCAGCCGGGCGTTGCCGGAGATGCCGACGAGCCCTCCCCAGGTGCGGGTGCCGATTAGCTTCCCTTCGCCGGTCTCCCGGAAGAAGTAGGGAAACGCGTCGCCCCCGGAGGATGAGTAACCATTAATTAACATCGCCTTGGGTCCGTCGTGCGCGATACCGGGCGATTTCATGGGAAGGGGCAGTCCGTTGCGGTGCCAGTAGACGAGCGTGCGCCGATTCAGGAGGTCGATCATCCGGTCGGGGATAAAACCGCCGCCGTTATACCGGTCGTCGATAATAAGCGCATCTTTGTGGTGATACGCGAGCATCCCCTTGAAGAGCTCCCGGTTTCCATCGATGGCGGTGTTGGGCACGTGAATGTAACCAATACGCCCCCCCGATAGTCGGTCGGTCATCTCGCGGCGTTCGCGCACCCAATCCATGTAGCGGAGCTCATGCTCGTTGGTGATGGTGTGCACCGTGGAAGTTCGGGGTGTAGCACCGGAAGAGGAGGCTACCGTGAGCTCGATATGCCGATTCCCCAAGTTTTCCAGTAGTTCGTAGGGGTTTTGATCGGTGGTGAGCTCTTGGCCGTTGATTGCCAAGATGAAATCTCCCTCCTTCACGTCCACTCCCATTTCGGTGAGCGGTGAGCGTCGGCTCTGGTTCCAGTTCTCGCCGGCGTATATTTTTCGAATCTTGTAGCGGCCGGCGGAGAGGTCTGCTTCCAGTTCCGCGCCGAGGAGTCCCCCCTCCACGCGATCCACTCGCGCGATATCGCCCCAGTCTACGTACGCGTGGCCGGTATTGGTTTCGCTCACCACCTCGTTCAAGATATAGTCGAGGTCGAACCGGCTCGGCACGTATGGCAGCAGTTCGCCGTAACTTTTTTGTATCCCGTCCCAATCTACCCCGTGCAAGTTATCGACGTAAAAGTAGTCCCGGAAAATGCGAAACGCGTCGGCATAAATCTGGTTCCACTCCTCCCGGGGATCGATCTTCATTGTCAAGTGCTCGAGGTTGAGGGTGTTTTCCCCCACTTTTTGTCCCGGTTGGTTCTTGGCAATCGCGTAATTGCTTCCCGTGCGGTAGATAAACGATTTTCCGTCGGCGGCGAGTTGCCCGTTGTTCGCGCCGTTCAGGATATCTTCGATTTTCTCCTCCTTGATGTGGTAGCGTGCTATTTTGTTGCCCGTGCTAAAGAGAAGCCCTTCCTCCACGGCCCCGATAAGGCGGTAGTTGCCAGCTTCTACCGGCAGTGCCTGTACCCGGCGGTTGATATTATCAAGGTCGATGGTCACTTTTACCTTGTCGGCCGCTGCTTTACCGCCGGTTTTTTCACCGTTGTTTTCCTTATCGTTCCCTCGATCTTGATTATCGTTCCCTCGATCTTGATTACTGTTCCCTCGATCGCGATTACCCGTGGCGTTGCCTTGGTCCCCGTAGGATTCACGATCCTCTTTGTAGGGCGCGAGGCTCGTACCATCGTCCCTCAGCGGGAGAGCGTAGACGCGGGTAGCGTTATTATAGAGATAATCGAATTCGAAACTGCTGAATGCCAGGTTGAAATCGCGATTGGAGAGGAAGAAGAGGAATTTCCCGTCCCGGCTGAAAATGGGACTATGGTCGGAGTAGGTCTCGCCGGTCAATTGATGTTTTCGGCCGGTGGAGAGCTGGTAAGCCCAGAGAGCCGACTGGTAGTTGGGCGACGATTTGCTGTACGCGATCCAGTCCCCGTCGGGCGACCAGCTATAGTCGTTAATCTCTTCGGCGGTCGCTTCATCGATCGCGGTTTGCTTCCCGGCGGCAATATCCACCAGCCAGAGCTTCATTCCCCGGTCGCTATACACCAGGTGAGTGGAGCGGGGCGACCATTCCGGGGCGTGTTTCCATGCCGATGAGCCTCGAGTAATTTGGCGCGGCTCGGCCCCTTTGGTGTTCTCCAGGAGATAGAGTTCGTACTCTCCCGTCGCGTCGGAGTAGTAGGCAATCTGTTTGCCGTCGGGCGACCATGTCGGGGATATTTCCCGTACTCCTTGTGTGTTGGTGAGGTTCTGCACCTCCCCCTTTTCGGCCGGCAGGCTGAAGATATCGCCCCGGGCTTCGAAGAGTGCCCTTTTCCCCGAGGGGGAGAGGCTATAACTACCAATAAACTCCTTCACGTTTCGGAAGGAGGCGTGTAGGTGCGGGTTGTCATAGAGAATTCCCACGTTGATTTTTCGGTCGTTGCCGGTCGTCAGGTCCAACACGTGCAGGTAACCTCCCAGTTCGTACACCAGTTGGCCGTTACTGCCCGAGGGCCACATCACGTCGAAGTTACTATGACGCGTGATCTGTTGATCTTGCCCTGTGGTAAGGTCGTGTCGCCATATATTGAGGCGTGTATCGCGGTCGGACGCGTAATAAATGGCGTTTTCGTGCCACACCGGCCATTGGTCTGAGCCGGCCCACCGGGTGATTTTCCGTGAACTGTTGTTATCGAGGTCGTAGCTCCAGAGCTCCGTGGCGCGTCCCCCCTTGTAGCGTTTCCAGGTCCTGAATTCACGATCTACCGGCGTGAAGCAGAGTTGGGATCCATCCGGTGAGAAGGTGGCAAATCCCCCGTTAATGATGGGGAGTGCTTCCTCGAGCCCCCCTTCCAGTGAGACAGTAAAGTAGCGTCCATTTCGGTCACCAAACGGGGTGCGATTTGCCCGAAAGAGCACCCTCTTGCTGTCGGGCGTCCAATCGAGCACCACGTGATCGAATCCCCCACGGGGGGGCATCACGCCTGCCGAATTATAGAAGGTAAGTTGCCGTGCCGAGCCTCCCCCCGCGGGAATTACCCACACTTGGCGACTGCCGGAGTACTCCGCCGAGAAGGCGATCCATTGCCCATCGGGAGAGATTTTGGGAAAGAGTTCGATGCCGGGGTGAGAGGTGAGCCTTTTGGCCGTGCCCCCGTGCGCCGGTACTGTCCATATGTCGCCGGCATACACAAACGCTATCAGGTCGCCGTTAATATCCGGTTGCCTCATCATCCGGGCATCGTTCATTGAATAAACGTTCCAACAAGTAGCGATCGTGACGATCAGAATAAATTGTTTTAACATTCTACAAATGTACGCTTTTTTTTCGAAATTTTCGTAAACTCTCTTTTATAGTTTCGTACACGGGATTTAATTTTTAACTGTCAATTGATCAATAATTTGATTATCTTTGTAGTATGCCGTGCGAAATGCCATTCAACTAAATTGGCATTCATTTGTTATTACTCTAATGTCATAGAAAATGACGTTAAGAACAATGGTGTGGTGCGTGTGGAAATACCAACCAAAAAAGAAAATAAAAACGTATGAATCGAAAACTATTGATCAGGGACCTCACGCTGAGGGACGGGCAACAATCGGCTTTTGCCACGCGAATGAACCAATCGCAAGTAGACAAAGTATTACCCTATTATAAGGATGCCAATTTTTACGCCATGGAGGTATGGGGCGGAGCTGTGCCTGATTCCGTGATGCGCTTCTTGGACGAGAATCCATGGGATCGTTTAGAGAAGATAGATCACGCGGTGGGAGACGCTTCGAAATTGACCGCTCTCTCGCGGGGGCGCAACCTGTATGGATACGCGCCGTACCCCGACGAGATCATCGACGGTTTTTTCAAGAACGCGGTGGCGTCCGGATTGAACATCATGCGTATTTTTGACGCGTTGAACGATGTCAATAACATCAAGTCGAGCGTGAAATATATCAAGAAATACGGGGGTATGGCCGATTGCGCGGTCTGTTACACGGTGGATCCGAAGCCGGAGGAACCGGTACGTACGGGACCTAAAAAAAGGGGCCTACTGGGACTTTTTAGCAAGAAGGAGGAGGCACCGGTTGAGAGTACCTACAAGCCGGTATTTACCGACGAGTATTTCCTGAACAAGGCACGGCAGATGCGTGATTTAGGTGCCGATATGATCACGATTAAAGATATGAGCGGCTTGATCCCTCCTTCCCGGGTGGCAAAGTTGATTCCACTTTTCAAGAAAGAGTTGAACCTGCCGATCGATTTTCATACTCACTGTACGCCCGGGTTCGGCCTAGGTGCGGTTCTTACTGCCATCATGCACGGTGCCGATATCGTTGACACGGTGATCTGGAACTTTGCAGGGGGCCCCGCGGCGCCGGCACTGGAATTGATTTATGTTTTCTGCAAGAAATTGGGTATCGAGTTGGACGTGAATATGGAAGCGGTAGCCAAGATCAACGAGAAGTTGTTGGATATTCGCCACGAGTTGGAGCCGTACGACGCGATCAAACAATTCCCGAAGCCCTATAACCCATTAACGGATGAGCTTCCGCCGGAGGTGGACAAACAGTTTAACCTGGCAATTGAAGCGGTAGAGAATGGCGACGAAGCCGCGTTGTTGAATGCATGTTATGCCATCGAGTCGCACTTTAATTTCCCGGCCCCCGACGAGCGGGTAAAAGACGCCGAGATTCCGGGTGGGATGTACACCAATATGGTGGCTCAGCTAAAGCAGTTTAACTCCGAGAATATTCTTCCGGAGGCGATGAAGCTGATACCGAGCGTGCGCCGTGACGCGGGGCTACCACCCCTTGTTACGCCCACCAGCCAGATCGTGGGGGTGCAGGCGGTGAACTCAGCCATGAACCTGAAGAGTGGCCGCCCCAAATATGCCAATGCTTCGAACCAGTTTGTGGCACTCGTGAAAGGAGAGTACGGCGAGACACCGGTACCGGTGGATCCCGAGTTTCGTTTCGAGATCGCGGGCACACACGAAGAGGTGGCTTACGATACTTCGACCTACAAGCGGCAAGAAAATCCCGTGTTAGAGGAGTATGGCGGAGTTACCCTGGCAACAGATGAGAAAGATCAGCTGTTATTGGAGTTATTTCCCGCCGTTGCCACAGGGTACTTGCGAAAGAGGCGCCAAGAGGAGTGGGAAGCCAAGCAAGCGGCTTCGTCTGCAGAAGGTGAAAAACAGGCTGCAAGCCCGGTTGCCGCGAGAAGCGACCAAGATGAAACGCCGGACGAAGTACAGGGCCACCGCGTAATTTGCCCTATGCCGGGGAACATCCTGGAGGTAGTGGTGAAGGAGGGCGACGAGATAAAGAAAGGGGAAAACATCCTTATTCTTGAAGCGATGAAGATGGAGAACGATATCACGGCGGAGGTTTCCGGCAAGGTGCATCGTATTTTCGTGCAACCGGGTGAGGCAGTCCGCGAGGGTGCCCCTTTGGTAGAGATCGTGTAACGAAAGATCTATATGGCGCTTTTCAGGATCTCTTCCGCCACGTCGCCCGTCACGTTTCGGTTTTCCCCGAATGCCACCCCTCTTTGGTTAAAGCGACGGGCGATCGTGTGTATGGTCTTCTCGCCGATGCCCTCGTCGGAGAGACGGGTCGTGAGGCCGAGTGACCGGTAGAAAGCTTCGGTCATTTCGATCGCCTTGTCGGCCTTCTCTTCGTCCGTTCCTCCCGCGATGCCAAACACCCGTTCGCCGTATTGTAGCAGTTTAGCCTTTTTCTGTTCTTTCAGTACCCGGAGTGTGGCCGGCATCACGATGGCGAGCGAATGGCCGTGGGTGGTACCGTGCAGTGCGGTGAGTTCGTGTCCGATTTGGTGGGTTGCCCAGTCTTGGGTAATTCCCATCCGTATAAAATCGTTGAGAGCCAGTGTGGCCGCAAGCATGTAGTCGGCCATTAAGTCGTAATCGCGAGGATTGGCTTTGATACCCGGCGCGATCTCGATAAGCGAGAGGAGAAGCCCTTCCGCCCAACGATCCATGATGCGCGACTGTCCCGTCGTGGTGAGGTATTGCTCCAGCACGTGCGTGTAAGCATCGGCCAGTCCACAAGCGATCTGATGTTCAGAGAGCGTGTAGGTTACTTCCGGGTCGAGGATCGAGAACTGGGGGTAATCGCCCCCGAAAGAGTACTTCTCTCGCGTCTCTTCGCGGGTAATCACAGCACCCCCGTTCATTTCGGATCCGGTCGCGGGCACCGTCATCACCGAGGCAAACGGGATTTGCTTTTCGGCTACCCCCTTTAGTACGATATCCCACGCGTCTTCCTCCGTTGCCATTCCCGCGGCGATTAGTTTCGTGCCGTCGAGCACCGAGCCTCCTCCGACCGCCAGGAGGTAGTCGATCCGATTCTCTTTTCCCGTTTGAATTGCTTTACGCAGGGTCTCTACCCGCGGGTTGGGTTCGATGCCCCAGAATTCGATGAAGTTGCGCCCCCTGAGCGACTCCTTCACTTGGTCGTATACCCCGTTGCGGGTGACACTCCCGCTCCCCAGCGTGATCATCAGTTTTACATCCTGTGGCAATAGCTCCGACAGTTTTTCAATTTGTCCTTTCCCGAACACCAAGCGGGTCGGGTTCTGAAAAATAAAGTTCTTCATACCGTCTGTTTTTTCGTGTGGTGCATGAATTCGCATCGGCTTCATGCAGCCCAATTTTTATTCGTGTATTATCCTCTAAAACGGTTTCGCGGGTGAGTTGTTCATCTTTCCCTGAACATCCCTCTCTTTTATTTGTTTCAATTTTATAAATGGCCGGTTGATGCGTCAAGTGGCAGGAGCGTTAATTCGATGGATCGAAGTCAATGAATAGAGTGGAGAGGATACGGGACATTTTGCAGGAACCGGAATTCCGGCTCATGGGGCTGGATCGGTTCAGATATCCCCTTTACCGGGATGAGGTGGTGTCGCTCTACCTGAACGCATATACCACCGGTGAACCTCCGCAGTACATTGACCCCCTGGAGGGAGAGCAAGTGTTGGATGCCGCCATGCGCTACGGTTTTGGGCGAATGGCATTTATAGGACAGCGCTTGATTGGCGCGTTGATCGCGATGCCGTTGGCGCGTCACGGCGATTTCCCTTCCGTATCGGTCCCTAACTTGGATACCCGTACCGCGCTCTACATCGCCGAGGTGATGGTGCACGCCGACTTTCGAGGCAGCGGAATCGGGACGGTTTTGATGGAGGAGATACTTTCGCGCACGGCGGGGTATTCATCCGCCGTGATTCGCGTTTGGGAGGAGAACCACCCCGCTTGGAACCTCTATCGTAAGTTGGGATTTCGCCCTATAGCGGCCACGACCCAAGTAAAACAACGCACGCGGGACGAGATGTTCAACGCGCGAAAAATATATTTACACTGTTTTATCGATTCAGATTAAAATATCAGAAAATGAAGAATTTACTTGCAAAGACAATTGATTTACGTAGCGGTACGCCGGAAGAGAAGAAGCAGGAGATACGCGACTATTTTCTGAAAACATGGGCGATTGATGAGCTGTTGTATAGCCAATTGAAGTCGGACGACACGTTTTATCTTCGAGGGGATCCCTTGCGACACATTTTGCTCTTTTACCTGGGGCATACCGCCGTATTTTTCATTAATAAGCTCTATCTCGCGCGCTTAATCCACAAGCGGGTCAACCCTCGGTTTGAATCGATTTTCGCGATCGGGGTGGACGAAATGAGCTGGGATGACCTGGATAATAACCATTACGAATGGCCGCCGGTGTCGGAGGTGCGGGCGTATCGCGACGCGGCAAAAGAGGTGATCTTAGGCGTGATTGACCAGACCCCGTTGGAGATGCCCATCGACTGGGATAATCCGTTCTGGATGGTGATGATGGG
>LSQX01303668.1_pt1 | contig 17701 bp, 18 predicted proteins | sample 654561 | NCBI WGS metagenome assembly LSQX01 (sample SAMN04489861, study PRJNA283612) | anaerobic digester metagenome | isolation source: 4 biogas reactors fed with cattle manure at either 37C or 55C with and... | place: Denmark: Kongens Lyngby | collected 2014
ATTTAAAAATTCATTTTACTAAGGATTATGTTTTAAAAGGAAGCGGAGGGGAAACAATTAAAAATTAAAAATTACGGTTGTTACGCATTTGAGCCTTTGCAGTTCTTTGGTATAAAACCGTGTAAAACACCTTTTTTTGTTTTCAAAAATTCACTAGTTAGAAAATTTCGGGGGGTGTTAGCTTGTTAAAGAGGATTAAATTCTATGAAAAATAATTTGTTAATCCTGAAAAATTATGTAATTCTGTTAATAGGAAAAGAAAGTGATTATCAAATTAAAGACCTGGTGCATTTTTTTCCGTAGTAAAACGGATTATTTTTGATGACCAACAAAAAAGAATTATGAATTAAAAATTACGAAAAGAATCATGAATGATGAATACCGGAATCGTATATAAAATAATTAATTCTTTTCTGCGTTTATACATCAGCTAACAAATAAAATTCTTTTCGTATGAAAAACACCCATAAAATCCTTTTGATAGTTTTAGTTATCCTAAATATCATGGTATTGTTGGGGCAAATAATTCCTCAGGCAGCGCCTCCCTTTGCAAATACAGTGAATATTATATTTTTAATTGCTTCCCTGATATATTTTATCAGTCTTTTAGTAAAGAAAAAATAATCTACGTATGAAAATAAATATCCAAGGAATTCTGAAACATCTAATCTTCGCTATCTTTTTTATATTAATTCCTATCAGCGTCTATACGCAAGATAATCCAAACAAAAAGGAGGCTTTGATATATTATAATTACGGACTTTCATCCGATCAGCTCGGCAATTACGATCGAGCGATAGAAAATTTTTTAAAAGCATACCAATTAGATTCTTCATACAACGACATTTTTAAACTTATCGGCTTATCCTATATCAAAGCAAGCAAATACAAGGAGGCTATCCCCTATTTCGAAAAAGCCATCGAAGTTAAGCCCGATACCAGTGAATCGTATATGAATATGGGTAATGCATACTATGCCTTGAAAGATTATGAAAAAGCCATACATTATTACGAAAAAGCTATCGAAATAGATCCTGAATTGAAAAGCGCCTATAGGAACATGGGCAATGCGTATTACAGCTTAAAAAATAACGAAAAGTATTTGGAAAACTTCAAAAAAGCAGCACAATTAGGCGATACCGAAATTCAACGATGGCTGCATGTAAACGGCCATTCCTGGAAATAACCGGCTTAGAATCAGCCTTCCTTTTTTATTAAACCATTTTTTCAAGATTAATCTTGCTCAAAAACATACATTTAGTATGATTTTACAATTGTTTTAAACAAATGTTTAAAACAATTGTTTTTTGTATATCTTTGCAGCGAAAAATAAATTAAAAATATGACAGAAACAGCAACAGAAGAAAAAATCAAGGAAGCCGCCAGAATAGTCTTTATGGAAAAGGGATATGCCGCCGCCGGCATGCGCGACATTGCGACTAAAGCAGGGGTTAATTTATCGTTGGTAAATTATTATTTCCGTTCTAAGAAAAACATATTCCAAATCATCATGCTTGAAAAAATGCATATAATATTTGGAAATATTATCCCTTATATGGTAGATGAAAACACAACACTGGAAGAAAAACTAAACCATATTGCCACTGTATATATTGATACGATATCAGAAGATCCTAATTTACCCATGTTTGTTTTCAGCGAATTTCAAAAGAATCCGGAAGATTTCAGTTTTTTGTTTCCCATAAAAAAAATAAATTTCAATGAAATTTCAATTATAAAACAATTTAAAGCCATTCGTCCAGACATCAATCCGGCACATTTCATGTTGAATTTCCTAGGATTAACCATCTTTCCTTTTATTGCCGCTCATTTGTTTTCAAAAATGAATACCGGGATTTTCGATAATATACAAACTGTTATTAAAGAACGTAAATCCTTCATTCCATTATGGATGAAAAGTATATTAGAAACAAATCTAACCGCTAAATAATAGATAAGATGAAAAAATTGATTTTATTATTATTGTTTTATAGCCTATCAATCTCAGGATATATGCAAAACCTTAACATTGAGCAATGTTATGCATTAGCAAGGCAAAACTATCCTTTAATCAAACAATATGATTTGATAGAGAAATCGAAAACCTACAACCTGGCTTATGCCGCAAAAAGCTATTTGCCCCAATTAAGTTTGCAGGCCCGTGCTTCCTGGCAAACCGACATCACGGAGTTTCCCGACGAGTTCAATAATATAATGGATCGTATGGGTGTTGACGGCATTGAATTTCCTTCAAAAGACCAATATCGTATTGTATTGGAATTGTATCAAAGCATTTGGGACGGAGGCTTAACAGCTTCCAAACAAAAATCCATTAAAGCCCAAAGTGAAATAGAAAAACAGAATATGGAAGTAAGCCTTTATGCCGTGTATCAACAAATCAATCAATTGTATTTCGGTATATTGCTTTTAGAGGAACAACTCAAACAAAACGAGCTCTTCATGAAAGAATTAAACCGCAATTACCAACGCATAGAAAAATTTATCGACAACGGACTTGCCAACAGTTCCGATTTAAACAAAATCAAAGTTGAAATTTTAATGCGTGAACAAACCAAGAGTGAAATGACTTACAATCGTAAAGCTTATGTCTTGATGCTATCCTTATTAATAGGACAAAACATAAACGAAGAAACCCGATTGGAAAAGCCGAAATCAAGTATAGATATAAAAGAAGAAATAAACCGTCCGGAGTTAAAGCGCTATGATGCACAATTAAAACTAAATGATATACAGCAAAAAGCAACACTCGCCAAAGGGATGCCCCGTATAGGATTGTTTGCACAGGGTGCTTATGCCAACCCCGGATTGAATATGTTTAAAAGCGGTTTTTCTCCTTACTTTATGGGTGGAATTTCTTTGTCGTGGAACTTCTCAGGTCTATATACTTATGGTGATGAAAACAAAAATCTAAACATTAATGCTAACAGTATTGCTATTCAAAAGGAAACATTCCTTTTCAACCTAAACCAACAAGTAAGTAAAACCAATTCGGATATAGAAAAAGCAAAAGAATTAATGCAAAAAGACGATGAAATCATTGCATTAAGAGAACAAATCAAAACAACATCGGAAGTTAAAGTAGAAAACGGAACCCTGAGTGTGAACGACTACTTGCAAGACATAGTGTTAGCCGATATGGCCAGGCAAAACAAAGTATTGCATGAGATGCAATGGCTGCTCGCACTATATCAACTTAACATTGAAAAAGGATTATAAATGACATACATAATTTAACATTATATAAAATGGAAACGAAAAATATCAGATGGATAATATTGGCAATAAGTTTATGTAGTTTAGGAATTTCCTGCCGTACAAAAAACAATCCCTACGATGCCAATGGCAGTTTCGAAGCGACCGAAGTCATTGTTTCGGCCGAAGCAAACGGAAAAATTATGGCATTCGATGTGGAAGAAGGCTCGGAATTAAAAGCAGGAGAAATCATAGGTTTTATCGATACCATACAACTCTATTTGAAAAAATGCCAATTGGAAAGCAGCATCAATGCCGTCAATAACCGGAAAACCGATGTAAACAAACAGATAGCTGTATTGCAACAACAAATTCTTACGGCTAAACAAGAAAAGAAACGCATAGAAAACCTGTTGAAAGCCGATGCTACCAATCGTAAACAATTAGACGACGTGAATGCACAAATCGCCACCTTAGAGAAACAATTGGAGGCACAAAAAACGACTATCGTAAATGCCAACAACAGTATCACCGAAGAAAGTGATGCATTGCAAATACAAATAGCACAACTGCAAGACCAATTAACAAAATGTTATATCAACAGTCCCATCAACGGCAGCGTGTTGGTGAAATATGCCGAATGCGGGGAATTGGCCATGGTAGGGAAAGCCTTGTTTAAAATGGCCGATCTCAACAACATGACATTACGTGCTTATGTTACTTCCGACCAATTAACACAATTGAAAATCGGACAAGAAGTGAAAGTGTATGCCGATTTCGGCGAAGACAATACACGCACTTACAAAGGTAAAATTGCATGGATTTCCGGTAAATCGGAATTCACTCCCAAAACCATACAAACACAAGATGAAAGAGCAAATTTGGTCTATGCCGTAAAGATAAAGGTAAAAAATGACGGATACCTAAAAATCGGTATGTATGGAGGCGTGGATTTCCTATCTAACACAGAACATTAATGAAAGAAGAAAAAATCAATGATTAAGGTTGAACATATCACAAAGAAATACGGTAAAATAGAAGCCCTATGCGACCTCTCTTTCGAAGTGCAAGCCGGGGAAATCTATGGCGTTATCGGTCCTGACGGTGCCGGTAAAACAACTCTTTTTCGTATTCTTACCACCTTAATCCTTGCCGACAGCGGTAAAGCCTTTTTAAACGGGTGGGATGTAAAAAAAGATTATCAACTAATCCGTAATAACATCGGTTACATGCCCGGAAGGTTTTCTCTTTATCAAGATTTATCGGTAGAAGAGAACCTGCAATTCTTTGCCAGTATTTTCAACACCCAAATTGAAACAAATTATCATTTAATAAAAGATATCTATCAACAATTAGAACCATTTAAAAAACGAAGAGCCGGAGCATTGTCGGGAGGAATGAAACAAAAATTAGCCCTTTGTTGTGCATTGATACATAAGCCTATGATACTTTTCTTAGACGAACCCACCACCGGTGTGGACCCTGTTTCACGTAAAGAATTATGGGACTTACTCAAACAATTAAAATCCGAAGGGATCACCATCATGGTTTCTACCTCCTATATGGATGAAGCCGGCCGTTGTGACCGTATTGCCCTTATGTTAAAGGGTCGTTTCCTAAGTGTGGATACGCCTCAAAACATTGTAAACAATTATACAGATGACCTTTTGGCCGTTTCTTCACTCGATATGTCTATACTACTCACTGACTTAAAAAACTATCCGGCAGTGAAAACTTGTTATGCTTTCGGAGATGTACATCATATCAATTTACATCCACAAACAAACGTAAACACAACACCTCAACAAGCACTGCAAACTTATCTTGAAAGCCTGCATCACCAAGAACTTTCTATCCGAAAGATTGAAGCAAGTATAGAAGATTGTTTTATGGAACTCGCTGCCCGTTCGGCTGTTGAAACTAAAAAACCCAAGCAATATGTATAAAGAAACCGACTTACATCAACAACATTTATCCATAGCCGTGCAAGGACTCACAAAACGTTTCGGTAATTTCACGGCCGTCGACAACATCAGCTTTGATGTTAAAAAAGGAGAGATTTTCGGTTTTCTCGGAGCCAACGGAGCCGGTAAAACCACTGCCATGAAAATGCTCTGTGGATTAAGCAAACCCACTTCCGGACAGGCAAGTGTGGCAGGCTTTGATGTAAGTACTCAATCAGAACAAATAAAAAAGAACATCGGATATATGAGTCAGAAGTTTGCACTCTATGAAGATTTGAAAGTATGCGAGAACATGCGACTCTATGCCGGTATTTACGGATTAAACGATAAAGAAATTAAAAGCAGAACAGATGAAATATTAGAACAATTGGATTTCCAAAACGAGCGTAACACGTTGGTAAAAGCATTACCCTTGGGGTGGAAACAAAAGCTGGCGTTCAGTATTTCCATCATACATCAACCGGAGATTGTTTTTTTGGACGAACCTACCGGCGGTGTCGACCCAGCGGCAAGACGTCAGTTTTGGGAACTCATCTATCAAACCGCCGATAAAGGAATTACGGTGTTTGTTACCACCCATTATATGGACGAGGCGGAATATTGCAACAGAATCTGTATATTAGTCGACGGGAAAATCGTTGCATTAGACAGTCCAAAACAATTAAAAGAGACCTATTCGGCACAAAACATCGACGAAGTGTTCCGTTTATTGGCACGCAAAGCAATCAGAAATTAATTGATAAATCATGCATACGAATAGATTTTCCACTTTTATATCCTTTGTCCGTAAAGAATGTTATCATATCTTCAGGGACAGGTGGACAACTATTATCTTGTTGATAATGCCCGTATTGATGATTATATTATTCGGTTTTGCCATTAGTACCGAAGTAAAGAATGCACACATCGCCGTTTTTGACCCTTCACAAGACGCCGCCACGCATGAAATAGTAAACAAATTGGCTACCAGTGAATACTTCACCATTGATCGTTATGTTTACGATTTGAAAGAAATCGATGCCTTGTTTAAAAAAGATAAAATCGGCATGTGCATCGTTTTCAGTGAAAGATTCTACGAAAACATGATGCATACCGGCGATGCCCACATCCAACTCATTGCCGACGGCAGCGATCCCAACTATGCTTTAACGTTAACACAATATGCCACCGCTTTGATTAGCACCTATCAGCAAGAAAACCTGTCACAAAACATTAAGCTGCCCTATCAAATTCAAACGGATATAAAAATGCTGTATAATCCCACTTTGAAAGGGGCCTATAATACGGTGCCGGGAGTATTGGGTATGGTGTTGATGTTAATCTGTGCCATGATGACATCCATTTCTATTGTCCGTGAAAAGGAATTCGGGAACATGGAGGTATTATTGGTTTCACCCTTAAAACCTATTACCATTATTCTTTCCAAAACTGTCCCCTACATTATATTGTCGTTCATTAACTTTACCACGATTCTATTGTTATCTGTCTTCGTATTAAAAGTACCCATTGCAGGTAGCTTAGGATTGATTGTGTTGATTTCAACCATTTTCATTTTCGTATCCCTTGCTTTAGGATTACTAATATCCACCTTGGTCAACACACAAATGGTAGCCATGTTGATATCGGGGGTGGTGTTAATGTTTCCCGTTATTTTATTGTCGGGCATGATATTTCCCGTTGAGAGCATGGGTGTTTTCTTTCAATGGCTGGCTAAACTATTACCGGCCAACTGGTATATAGCTGCCATACGTAAAGTAATGATACAAGGATTAGGGATCACTTCTGTTGCCAAAGAAATCATTATTTTACTATCCATGGCCTTTGTGTTGTTAGTTGTTAGTATTAAAAAATTTAAGGTTAGAATCGAATAACATTAAAAGAAAAGCATGATGTTAAAATTTTTATTGGAAAAAGAATTCAAACAATTTCTCAGGAACCGTTTCCTGCCGAAATTTGTCATTGTTTTCCCTTTTGTTATTTTATCCATCTTTCCTTTGGTTACCAATACCGAAATAAAAAACATACGCCTCTGTGTAGTCGACAATGACAAAAGCGGTTATACTCACCTTTTGATTGAAAAGATACAATCTTCCGGATATTTCATTTTAACAGAGATAACGACCAATGAAAAAGACGCCTTCGAGCTTATTGAAGACCATAAAGTTGACATAATATTAGAAATACCTCCCCGTTTTGAATCCGATTTAATAAAAGAAAACACTGCGAGTGTCTTGATATCGGCCAATGCCGTTAACGGCATGAAAGCCGGATTAAGCAGCGCATACCTTTCACGCATCATAGCCGATTTCAATCAAGATATCCGTATTGAATTAATGTCACCCGGCAAACAGGGATTCACACCCGCTTTCGGGATTACCCCTTTGTTTCGTTACAATCCCTTGATGAAATCCTTGTATAATATGATTCCTGCCATACTGGTCATGCTTATGTCGGTGGTATGCGGTTTTTTGCCGGCATTAAACATCGTTGCCGAAAAAGAGAAAGGCACCATCGAACAAATGAATGTAACACCCGTATCGAAATTCACCCTGATTTTATCCAAGCTCATCCCCTTTTGGGTGGTAGGATTTATCGCATTAAGTATTTGTATTTTTGTCGCATGGTTGTTTTACGACTTCTTTCCCCAAGGCAGTCTCATCACCTTCTATCTTTTTGCCGCCGTATTTGTATTGGCCATGTCGGGTTTCGGTTTGGTGATTTCGAATTATGCCAAAAGCATACAACAAGCTGTATTTATTATGTTTTTCTTTGTGTTGACATTTGTTTTTCTCAGCGGACTCTACACCCCTGCCGCCAACATGCCGGATTGGGCACAACTGTTTAGTCATATCAGTCCGCTAAAATACATTATCCAAGTAGTTCGACTCATTTATCTCAAAGGAAGCGGATTTATGGATATGCTACCCCAATTCTTTGCCCTCGTTTTCTTGGCACTCTTTTTTAATACATGGGCGGTGTTGAGTTATCGAAAAAGATAAATGTAAAAAAGACACCATCAATGAATACGACAATTTTATGTAATTATATAATTCAATCACATGAAAAACGAAAACATAAATGATTTTTTATCCCATTACGATAAGGAGGTTTTTAACACTGCTCAAATCCTCCGAAAAATCATACTACAAAACTTACCGGATGTACAGGAGCAGATTGATCTTCCTGCTAAAATGATAGCATACTGCTACGGAAAGAAATATATTGAAATGGTGTGCACACTCTTTCCATCAAAAAAAGGACTTAAACTCGGATTTTATGATGGAGCAAACTTTCCGGATCCTGACAATTTATTGAAAGGTAAAGGCAAAATATCTCGATATATAGAGATTAAAAGTGAAAAGGACCTACAAATTCCTGCTATAACAACATTAGTAAAGGAAGCTTTTCGTAGATATAAAATAAGAAACATTAAGTCATAGTTAAAGTCGCAGGTCTTCTATTTTTAATTCGTAATTATATTTATTCCGTGTTAATCTTTAAAAATCTGTGGGCAGAAAAAGGGCTAAAACGACCAGAAGGACGATAACCGGCATGCCATAGGCATTGCACTGTTTCGGAACAAAAATCAATTCATACGTATCAATGTGTAATTGTTCCCCACTTCTCACATTTTTTTATCCAATTCTCCCTTATTACACATTTTTATGTACTTTTGCACAAATTTTAAATGTATGTATCCTATGATTAAAGCATGGAAGACAGTGTTATGGGTTGGTTTATTTACCGTTTGTTTTTTAAGTGTTTCCGCACAGATTTCAAAACCTGTGAAATGGTCTTATACAACCAAACACATCAAAGATAATATCGTTGAAATTCAAATAAAAGCAACGGTTGAAAAAGATTGGCATTTGTATTCCCAATTCAATACAGAAGGGATTACACAACAAACGGTATTCTCCTATGAACCCTCCTCTTCCTATCAATTGATAGGCAAAACCTCGGAGCCTCCCTATAAAGAATTTACCGATGAATTCGGCACCGACCGTTATTTTAATAAAACACCGGTAATCTTCAAGCAACGCATCAAAGTATTGTCGGAAAAAGATTTCGACATCATCGCTTCGGTCGATGCGCAGGCTTGCATAGAAGGCAAATGCGTGATGGCCGGCGACGATTTCTCCTTCCACATCAAAGGTATACCCCAAAAAGAAACATCGGATGATGCGGCGGTTGTTGAGGCAATTGACACCAACAATACGGATACGCTTATAAATACATCTGTTAAAGATAAAGATTCCACTGCTTGCATTCAAATCGACAAAAAACAAATCCAATCCGACCAACAAACCAAAGAAAAAGCTTGGTGGGTAGTGTTTCTTGTTTCTTTTCTAGCAGGTTTATTGGCTTTGATAACGCCCTGTGTTTTTCCCATGATTCCAATGACCATCAGCTTCTTTATGAAAGGAGAAAAAAGTCGTAAACAAGGGTTGAAGCAGGCATATTTCTTTGGCGGTTCCATTATCTTTATTTTTGCCGTCTTGGGACTGGCACTTACCTTGCTCTTAGGCAAAGACGCCATGTACATCATCAGTACACATTGGGTGCCTAATGTCATTTTCTTCCTTATATTCATGGTTTTCGCCTTTTCATTCTTCGGCTTGTTTGAAATCACCTTGCCGAGTTCCTGGATTAACAAATCGGATCAACAATCCGATAAAGGCGGTTACCTCGGTTCTTTCTTCATTGCTTTAACCACCGTATTGGTTTCCTTTTCTTGTACGGGACCTATATTAGGAGCCGCATTGATAGAAATGGCCTCGGGTTCAAGCAACAGTTTGGTTTTCTTTGTCTCCATGATCGGTTTCGCCTTGGGTTTCGCCTTGCCGTTTACGCTATTGGCTATGTTCCCTACCGTGATAGGAAAAATGAAATCGGGCAGTTGGTTGAATACGGTAAAAATCGTTTTCGGCTTCCTCGAAATCGCCTTAGGACTTAAATTCCTTTCCATGGCCGATTTAAGTGCCGATTGGGGCATACTCGACCGCGAAACCTATCTGGCTTTATGGATAGTAACCTTTTCACTCTTAGGAATGTATTTCTTAGGAAAACTACGTTTCAAAGGCGATGCACCGGTCGAAACCATATCAGTAGGAAGATTGTTTTTGGCTTTGATAACGTTCTCCTTCGTCGTATATATGATCCCCGGTCTATGGGGAGCTCCGCTCAAAGCTCTTTCGGGTTATGTACCTCCCATGACAACACAAGATTTTAACATCGAACGCAGTATACTCGAAAACTCGGGAGGAAGTACTAAACAAATCAGCAAATTACCTGCTGACCGCAAATATGCCGACAAATTACACCTCCCCTCCGGCTTTGAAGGATTTTTCGATTTGGAAGAAGCCAAAGCCTATGCCAAACAAGTAGGGAAACCCATCTTTGTGGATTTTACAGGAAAGACTTGTGCCAATTGCAGAGAAATGGAATACTATGTTTGGAACGATCCCTTGGTGAAACCTATTTTACAAAACGATTTCATTATGGTGGCACTCTATGCCGATGCCAATACCATTACACTCTCCGAAAAAGATTGGGTCAAAACATCCGAAGGTAAAACCATCAAAACGCTCGGAAAGAAAAACCTGAATTATCAAATCGAACATTTCAATGTCAACGCACAACCTTTATACGTCTTAATGGATGGCGACGGCAATCTGTTAACCAAAGAGCCCAAAGCTTATGATAGGGATGTGAATAATTTCATTACTTTCTTACAAGAAGGCTTGACTAATTTTAAAAAGAAATAAAACCCTTTGAACAATACTGAAAAGAAAAATCCGGAATATGGCAAAGAAAAAAGAAAACACTCATCTGATCAGTATTAAGAACCGCAAAGCGGAATTCGAGTATTTCCTAATGACGAAATATACGGCGGGTATTGTACTCACGGGTACGGAAATCAAATCCATACGCGCCGGCAAGGCCAACCTGACCGATGCATATTGTGCTTTCGAAAACAATGAATTATGGGTAAAAGGATTGCATATTTCCGAATATTTACAAGGCAGTTATAACAACCATGAACCCAAACGCGACCGTAAACTATTACTTACCAAACGTGAATTGCGGAAGTTATTGAATAAACTCAACGACAAAGGGACGACTATTATCCCGACGCTACTCTTTGTCAACGAACAAGGACTGGCCAAACTGGATATCTATTTAGCTAAAGGGAAGAAAAAATACGACAAACGCGAAAGCATCAAAGAAAAAGACGTACGACGTGCTTCCGAAAGAGGTGAGTCTTAATTTATTTCTTTTATATTCAATCGTTTTATTTGGCATTCATCTGTGATTGTTGCTATTTTATACGCATGCCCACACGTAGAGCTTTATCTTTTTTATGATTTGTGTATAAAATCAGGTCGGTTTTATCCTAAAAAATTATACTTTTGCAACACGAAAAAAACCGGCTGCTTCAAGGAATAAATAAAAAAAAATAAAAAAGATTTAAGATATGAAGAAATGGAATCCAGCAATGAAATTGCATGAATTAAAACAATTCGGAGAATACGGAGGAGTGAATCCATCCATTACCGACAGTGCCACTTACACCTTTATGGAAGCCAAAACCATGACCGATACCTTTCACGGTGAAACGGAAGGTTGTTTTTTGTATTCCAGGCATTGGAATCCGAGCAATAAATATTTATCCGATGCTCTAGCAACCATGGAAGGTACCGAAGCCGGTTGGGTAACGGCATCAGGCATGGGCGCCATCACCTGTGCTTTATTACACGGTGTGAATGCCGGTGACCACATCGTTTCGAGTTGCACCATTTATGGTGGCACCTTTGCTTTTCTGCATAATTATATAAAGAAATTTAATATCGATGTTACTTTTGTCAATATTTCCGATTTGGATGCCGTGGCAAAAGCCATGCGCCCCAACACGAAAATCCTTTACACCGAATCCCTTTCCAATCCATTATTGCAATTGGCCAATATTCCCGAATTAAAGAAGATAGCCCATAAGCACGGAGCCAAATTATTGGTCGATAATACGTTTACACCCATGATTCTATCCCCCTATCATTTGGGGGCCGATGTGGTTATTTATAGTTTGACCAAATTTGTCAATGGCAAAAACGATTGTGTGGCTGGAGCCATTTGTGGTTCAGTCGATTATATTAATTCTTTAATCGACGTAAACAACGGTACCGCCATGTTATTGGGTCCGGTATTGGATCCTTTGCGTTCGTCAAGTATATTGAAAAACCTTTATACTTTGGGTATCCGAATGAAACAACACAGTCACAACGCATTGTTTTTATCTAAACGTTTGCAGGAATCCGATTTTAAAGTAAAATATCCCGGACTTCCCACCCATCCTGACTTCCCTTTGTTTAAACAAATGATGAACGAACATTTTGGTTTTGGAGGCATTCTTTCCATTGATGTAGGAACGGCCGCAAAAGCCTCTGCTATTATGGAAGATATGCAAAACAGTGGCATAGGATACCTGGCAGTAAGTTTGGGCTATTTCCGCACTTTGTTTAGCAATTCAGGCAAAAGCACTTCCTCTGAAGTTCCCGAAGATATTCAGAAAGAAATGGGTATGAGCGAAGGATTGATACGTTTCTCTATGGGACTCGATATTGATATAGAACATACCTCTACTATCATTGTCGATATACTAAAAAAGCATTTATCTAAATAATCCTTATATGAAAAGATCACTGATTCTGTTATGCTTACTTGGCATACAATTGATACTGCCGGCACAGGGTTTTAATACCTATTTTTATCCTAAAACTCTTCGCATCAACTATATTCATTCCGGCACCAAAGATAAAGACAGCATAGAAGTTAAAAACTATCAAGTGGATAATCTTTGGGCGGGCTCCTTAACGAATTTAATTGACCCCAATGATTACGGTTGCCATAAAATTATGGTTTACGATGTTAATTCGAAACAATTGATTTATTCTCGTACCTATTCTTGTTTGTTCGGAGAATACAGAACCACCGAAAAAGGAGCTACACTAAGCAAAGCCTTTCAGGAAACAGTACGTTGTCCCTATCCGAAAAACAGTGTACGTATTGAATTCTACACCCGCAACCAATACAGTGATTTTGAAAAAAGGCAAGAAATAGTTGTTCATCCCAAAACAATACAGGCTGTACCTAACACTTACCAATGTGAAGTAATGGATTTACATATCGGAGGAAATTACAATCAAGCCTATGATTTAGTAATAGTCCCCGAAGGTTATGCCTTAGCCGACAGTACACAACTGCGTGAAGACCTTATGCGATGTAAAAATGCCATTATAGAATGTACCCCTTTTAAAGAATCGGCCGTTAAAATAAACATACGTGCTGTACTTTCTTATTCCGAAGAATCGGGTATCAGTGATGAAATCAGAGGGAAAAAAGTAAAAACCGTAGTCGGCAGTGCTTTCTATTCTTTAGACTTGGAACGTTATCTCATGTTGGATCATGTGTGGCAACTCCATAACGTTTGCTCCAATGCTCCTTACGACAACATAATTATATTATGTAATACTAAAAAATACGGCGGTGGAGGCATTTACAATTGGTATGCCACCGTATCGAACAATAAACATTTTAATTATGTATGTGTACATGAACTCGGACATACCATCGGAGGTTTAGCCGATGAATACTATACTTCTGAGGTAACAGTACAGGATTTCTATCCTAAAGGCAGTGAACCCAAAGAACCCAATATTACCAGTTTGGTGAACTTTGAAAGCAAGTGGAAAAATATGCTTGCTCCCAACACGCCCATTCCCACTCTCATAACCGATCAAAACAATGATTTGTTGGGGGTATACGAAGGAGCGGGCTATTGTGCCAAAGGCTTGTACCGGCCTTACATAAGTTGTACCATGAAGGACATTGTTTACAATAAATTCTGTCCGGTCTGCCAAAAAGCCTTGATAGAAATGTTTGATTTTTACGCCAAATAAATTATATGAAGGTTACTTGTGAGTAACCTTCTTTTTTTACTATTCACACAATAAAAAGGAACTAAAAAAATAATCATATAGCTCTCAACAGATGTACCAAATTGTAAAGAAAAAAAACTTAGCACTCGACACCTATCTCATGGATGTGAAAGCGCCACGATTAGCCAAAGCAGCACAGCCCGGTCAATTCCTCATTGTGAAAATGTCGGAAAAAGGCGAAAGAATACCCTTGACCATCACCGATTACAACAGAGAGAAAGGTGTAGTTACCATCGTTTTTAAAGCCATCGGAAAATCGACCCTGGAAATGGCAAGCTTACACGAAGGCGATGCCTTTTCCGATGTAGTTGGACCCTTAGGTAAACCTGCCGAATTCCTGCATTTACCTCCTGATGAATTGAAAAATAAAAAATACGTATTTGTTGCCGGAGGAGTGGGCATTGCACCTATCTATCCTCAAATAAAATGGTTACACAGTCAAGGTATACGTGTGGACGCTATCTTGGGAGCCAAAACTTATGGTCTGTTGATTTTCGAAAAAGAATTGAAAGAAATATGTAATGTTTACGTAACCACCGACGACAACTCATCCCAACATCAAGGATTGGTAACCGATATGTTGCGAACATTAATCGAAAGCGGAAAGCAATATAATGAAATCATTGCCATCGGCCCGCTGATAATGATGAAATTTGTAGTGGATATAGCCAAAGAATACAATATAAAATGCACTGTCAGTTTAAATTCCATGATGGTCGATGGCACAGGTATGTGTGGAGCCTGTCGCGTGAGTGTGGGAGGAGAAACCAAGTTCACGTGTGTGGATGGACCTGAATTTGATGGTTACAAAGTAAATTTTGCGGAGGCCATGCAACGTCAGGCCATGTATAATAACATAGAAGGCAAAAAACAACTCGACGCCGAAGAAGAAAACGAAGGACATGTGTGCCATATAGGGGGTGTGGTGGAAGAAGTGCGCGATCATAAAAAGCGAATACCTATCAGTGAAATTCCTGCTAAAGAACGCATCACCCACTTCAAAGAAGTATGTTTGGGCTATACGGTTGAAGAAGCCATGATGGAAGCCCAACGTTGTCTACAATGTAAAAATCCATTTTGTGTACAAGACTGTCCGGTTTATATCGACATTCCAGGATTTATCAAACAAGTAGCAGAAGGCAATTTCGAAAAAGCCGCCCAAATTATCAATAAGGATTCGGCATTGCCTGCCGTATGCGGAAGAGTCTGTCCTCAAGAAACGCAATGTGAAGGTGCATGCATCATGGGTAAAAAATTCGATGCCATTGCTATCGGCAAACTGGAACGTTTTGTAGCCGATTGGTCGAGAGAAAACAAAATTGAATTCGATAAACCGGTTATGAAAAACGGACATAAAATCGCCGTTATCGGCAGCGGACCGGCCGGAATCACCTGTGCCAGAGAATTGCTGTTAAAAGGATATGAGGTTACTGTTTTTGAAGCACTGCATCAATACGGCGGAGTGTTGGTATACGGCATACCTTCGTTCCGTTTACCCAAAGAAACAGTGGTAGATTATGAAATAGAAAACGTACGTAAGCTGGGAGCTACATTTGAAAAGAATGTGGTAGTGGGAAAAACCGTTACCATAGAAACCTTGATGAAAGAAGAAGGTTTTGAAGCTGTTTTTATTGCTTCGGGTGCCGGCTTGCCTAATTTCATGAATATACCTGGAGAAAATCTCAACGGAGTTGTTTCCGCTAATGAATTTTTGACTCGCAACAATTTATTATTTGCTTATAAAAAAGAGTACCGTACCCCAAATTATGTAGGCAAAAAAGTAGCCGTTGTCGGCGGAGGAAATGTGGCCATGGATGCTGCACGTACTGCACTACGTTTAGGTGGCGGAGAAGTATACATCGTATACCGCCGTTCCGAAGAAGAACTACCTGCTCGTATTGAAGAAATCCATCATGCCAAAGAAGAAGGTATCGTATTCAATGTACTTTGTAATCCGATAGAAATCATAGGTGATGAAAAGGGATGGGTCAAAGCCATGCGCTGCATACGAATGCAATTAGGCGAACCTGATGCCTCTGGCAGAAGACGACCCATCGTAATCCCCGGTTCGGAGTTTGTAATGGATACCGATATGGTCATTATGTCAATCGGTACATCCCCCAATCCTATCATAGCCAAAACCACTCCCGGATTGGAAATCAATAAATGGGATTGCATAGTAGCCGATGAAGAAACCGGACAAACCACGCGCGAAGGTATATTTGCCGGAGGCGATGCCGTAAGCGGTGCCGCTACGGTCATCCTCGCCATGGGTGCCGGCAAAAAAGCCGCCAAAGCGATTGATGAGTATGTACAGAAGAAAAAGAAGTAATTAATAAACGCCATTAACTTTCAGTTTTCCGTATAAAATATCATAAATCGCAAGTCAGTTTTTTTACGTGCTACTATTATTTGTGTTATCAATTCAATTTTGTCAATTCTTGTTCAATTTCGTTAATTGTTGGCATGTTGCTTTTTTAATTATCAGGCAAATGCTCAAGAAGTGTAAATTCACTTATCCCCATGGGTTTACCAATATCACGCAATGCAAATTCTGCTTCAATATTATCTTTATCACGGCAGAGTAATATGCCTATTGTAGGATTATCATCATCTTGTTTTACCAAACTATCGACAGCTGAAAGATAAAAATTAAGTTTTCCTGCATATTCTGGCACAAAAGCTGTGTTTTTCAGTTCAATAACCACATAACATTTCAGGCGGGTATGATAAAACATTAATATCTTTTGATTTAGTAAAAATCAAAATGTTATGTCCCCATGGAATTTGGGTTACAAGTTGTTGCACAAATTGGTCAACAACTTGTTGACTAATTTCTAATTTTGGTTCACCTTCCTGAAATTCAGATATTTTTATTTGGTCAACAAGCTGTTGACTAATCGGTTTTGAATAAAACAAATAAAAGTTTTTACAGTATTTCAAATTAGTTACCGAAAACCCTTTCATGTCAGGAAATTCGGTAATAAGATCACGAGATGTTTGTTTTAAAAGTTTAGAACCCCAAATATTTTCTTTTTCACTAATAGATTTACCTATAAAAAAATAAAATTCAATCAATGTCTTATTTACGGCTATAGATGCTTTTATTTGAGTTGAATACACTTTTTGCTTCAACTCGCCAATCCATTTTTTATAATCTTGATTATGCAAATTATTCATACAATAATTCTTAATGTACTAGTATAATTTAATCGTATAAAGACCGAAATCCTTAATATTAAACTTTGTTTTTTATGATTTATTATTTAAACTGATACTTTTAATTCCATGAAATTTTATTATAATGTCACCCCTTCGGGGTTCTGATGTATCTATATTGTTTATGTATTCGTAATTCGTAATTATTTTTAACTTCTTCATTTTTCGGCACAAAAAAACTAAAAACTTTTTAGCACACGAATAACACGAATGCAGCGGATTTAAGCGGATTTTTTTTGACAGAATTAACGGATTAACATAAAACAATCCCTTTCCTCCGGTTCATAAGTCCCGTAGGGACGACATCTT
>LSQX01372598.1_pt1 | contig 17701 bp, 17 predicted proteins | sample 654561 | NCBI WGS metagenome assembly LSQX01 (sample SAMN04489861, study PRJNA283612) | anaerobic digester metagenome | isolation source: 4 biogas reactors fed with cattle manure at either 37C or 55C with and... | place: Denmark: Kongens Lyngby | collected 2014
TGCTTTTATACGTGGCGCCTGCAGTGGGGGTCTTCGCCTTGCTTGTGGCGTATTTTCTTGCCAAATGGGTTGGCGCAGTAGACCCGGGAACCGACAGGATGAAGGAGATTGCCGGGTTTATTCACGAAGGCGCGATGGCTTTTTTGCAAAGAGAATACAAGACGATGGTCCTGGTGGTCATCGTTCTGACTGCCATTCTGGCGATCTTTATCGATCCGATCACAGCAGTGCTCTATGTTATCGGCGCCGGATTCTCTGTCCTGGCCGGGTTTTTCGGTATGCAGGTTGCGACGAAGGGGAACGTGCGTACGGCCAACGCCGCCAGAGAGGGCGGCATGAACAAAGCGCTGAAAGTGGCCTTCCGCAGCGGTGCGGTCATGGGCCTGTGTGTGGTGGGTCTCGGCCTGCTGGGCATCGGTGCGGCGTTTGCGGTCATGGGCGTAGCCACCTCCGCCCAGTGCATTACCGGGTTCGGACTGGGGGCGTCCTCCATGGCTCTTTTCGGAAGGGTCGGCGGCGGTATCTATACGAAAGCGGCCGATGTGGGCGCCGATTTGGTCGGGAAAGTCGAAGCAGGCATTCCGGAAGACGATCCCAGAAATCCCGCGGTCATTGCGGATAACGTAGGTGACAATGTGGGTGACGTGGCCGGCATGGGTTCCGATCTGTTTGAATCCTATGTGGGGTCCATCATTTCCGCCATTACCCTGGCGGTGGTCATCCCCACGATTCACCCTCTTTTCGGACAGCCCTTTGCTTTGGATCCGCTCACCGGCTCTGTCTTTCCGCTGATCCTTGCGGCGGTGGGCATTCTGGCTTCTGTGGTCGGGATCATGTTCGTCAAAGGAGATGAAAATGCCAATCCTGCCAAGGCGCTCAACATGGGGACGTATCTTTCGGCCGTCCTGGTGATCGGCGTTTCGCTGCTGCTGAGCAACTCTTTCTTCGGGAACTTCAACGCGGCGATCGCGATCATTGCCGGACTCATCGTGGGCACGGCCATCGGAAAGATCACCGAGATCTACACTTCCGCAGACTATAAGTACGTAAAGAAGATCGCCGAGCAATCCCAGACCGGAGCCGCCACGACCATCATCAGCGGACTGGGTGTAGGCATGCTGTCCACTGTGTACCCCATCCTGATCATTGCGGTCGGAATCCTGATCGCCAATGCGGCAGCCGGCTTGTACGGCATCGCTTTGGCCGCCGTGGGGATGCTCTCCACCGCGGGGATGACGATCGCCGTGGATGCGTACGGACCGGTATCGGATAACGCCGGAGGAATCGCAGAGATGGCCGAACTGCCTCCGGAAGTCCGCAAGATCACCGATACGCTGGATTCCGTGGGGAACACGACTGCTGCCATCGGAAAAGGCTTTGCGATCGGTTCGGCTGCTCTCACGGCGCTGGCGCTGTTTGCATCTTACTCTCAGGTGGTCGGCCTGTCGGTCATCGATCTGCTGGATCCTTTCGTCATAGCGGGATTGTTCATCGGCGCGATGCTTCCTTTCATGTTCTCGGCGCTGACAATGAACTCTGTCGGGAAAGCGGCCAATCAGATGATCGAAGAAGTCCGCAGGCAATTTCGGGAAGATTCCGGGATCATGGCCGGAACATCCAAACCGGATTATGCCAGGTGTGTGGATATTTCCACAACTGCCGCATTGAAGGAAATGGTCATCCCCGGGCTGATGGCTGTCGTTGCGCCTTTGGCTGTGGGCATCATCATGGGGCCTGCCGCTCTGGGCGGCATGCTGGCCGGCGCAGTATCCGCAGGAGTTCTCCTGGCAATCATGATGGCCAACGCAGGCGGCGCCTGGGACAATGCCAAGAAATACATCGAAGGCGGCGCTTACGGCGGCAAGGGAAGCGAGACCCACAAAGCTGCAGTCGTCGGCGATACCGTGGGAGATCCGTTCAAGGATACCTCCGGGCCCTCGATCAACATTCTCATCAAACTGATGACCATCGTTGCCGTCGTGTTTGCCCCGCTGTTCATTGCCGTAGGCGGATTGCTTCTGTAGCAACGCTTCTGTCTGATGTGTCAAAGCCCGCCGAAAGGTTCGCTCCTTTCGGCGGGTTTCTGTTTGCTGATCCGGTCGGGCGGATGCGCTGGACATTTTGCATAAAAACTTGTATAATATCATCGATGATTATATTGTACAAGAGTGATAGGAGAAATCGATGTTTGGAGCAATCATAGGCGATATCGTCGGATCGGTGTATGAATTCAACAATGTCAAGAAAAAGGATTTTCCTCTGTGGAAAAAAAGCAGTCATTTCACCGATGATACCGTAATGACGTGCGCAGTCTGCGCCGCTCTTCGGGAATATAAAAAAGACAAAACGAAGAGCGTTCATGCGCTCCTGATCAATTATATGCGAGAAATCGGACGGGAATATCCCTTCTGCGGATACGGTACCCGTTTCAATCAATGGCTGATGTCCGAAGAACCCAAGCCCTACAACAGCTATGGAAACGGGTCGGCTATGCGCGTGTCGGCTGCGGCATGGCTGGCCGACAGTATGTCGGAGGCCAAGGAACTGGCAGTCTATACGGCCGAAGTTACGCACAACCACGTCGAGGGAATCAAAGGCGCCGTCGCTGTGGCGGAGGCCATCTATATGGCGCGGCAGAACTGCACGAAAGAGCAGATCAAGAAACACCTGAGCCAGTATTACGATCTGGAGTTTACGCTGGACGCGATCCGCGAAGACTATCAATTCGACGAGACGTGTCAGGGTAGCGTTCCCCAGGCGATCGTGGCGTTTCTTGAAGGGACGGATTTTGAAGATGTGATCCGAAACGCGGTCTCCATCGGCGGAGACAGCGATACCATAGCAGCCATTGCCGGAAGCATTGCGGAACCGTTTTTCGGGATTCCGGCCCGGTTGAAGGCAAGAGCGCTGAACATTCTGGATCCGCTGCTTAAAAAAGCGCTGGGGATCCTGGACTGAGAGAGAACGATGCGATGCGCCGCCGATGCGAAACAGAAGCCTTTATCGATGGCCGGAAACATTACAGCAGGGCTTTGCGCCCTGTTGTTCTTCATTGCGCTGGGACTTGCGACCGTATTGCTTTTCCGGCCGTTTTACTATTTTGAAATAGACTTTTTGAATATTTCCGAGACGTCCGGTTTTTCCAGAGAAGAGATCATGCTCAATTACGATGCGCTGATTCGGTGGTGCATGCCCTGGACGCGGACCTCCTTTTCCCTTCCCACTTTCCCGTCTTCCGTCGATGCAATGTTTCACTTTAAACAGGTCAAATCGGTATTTCGCATCGTCTGGATCCTGGGGCTGTTCGGAGGACTTGCTTCGCTTCTCCTCTTGTTTCGGGGCGTTCGATGCGGAGACAAAGCCAGATTTCGCATTGCGGGACGAACGGTTCTTACCGTCCCGTTGCTCCTGGGTCTTTGGGCGGCTGCGGACTTCAACCGCGCATTCGTCCTGTTCCACGAGTGGATCTTCCGCAACGAATATTGGATTTTCGACTATCGTACCGATCCGGTGATCCTGATTCTGCCCGAAACGTTTTTTAAGCATGGTTTCAGCCTGATCATGCTCATTGTTGCAGCAGGTGCCGTCCTGCTGATGAGACTTGGAAGAAAGACCGATTTGTGATACTCTAAACAGGACAACGATCGTCGAAAGGACATCAGAAGATATATCACGAAAAGTTGTACGACTTAGGAGGAATTCCATGGAACAAAACACGAAAGACAGAATCTACGCTCGGCTGAAAGAGATGGCAGCCATCGACAGTGTCAGCTATTCGGCAAAAGAAAATGCCATGGCGGAGTATGTGCAGTCATTCTTTGCCGAGATTCCTTATTTTCAAGAACATCCGGACCAGTTCGGCGTGCATCCGATCCCGAACGATGCGTTTGGCCGCACCGTACCCTATGCGTTGATCCTCGGGAACAGTCCCAATACGGTGGTGTCCATGGGGCACATGGACGTAGTGGGCACCGAGAGCTACGGCGAACTGGCTCAGCAGGCCTTCCAGATCGGAGAAGAACTGGAGAAGGCCCTGGCCCGGCAGGATCTTTCGCCGGAAGCCCGGGCGGAACTGGATTCCGGGGAGTGGATCTGGGGACGGGGCGTCGCCGACATGAAGGGAGGCGTCGCTCTCCATATGGCTTTATTCGAAGAATATGCCGCTCTTGCGCAAAAGGGTGCATTGCCGGGCAATCTGCTCATGGCCGTCGTTCCCGACGAAGAATCTTATTCGGCGGGCATGCGGGCTGCGGCGGGATTGATCCGCCGGTTAAAGGATCAATACGGACTGGATCTGAAAATGGTCGTGGATCCGGAACCCACCAACGAACGGAACGGCGCTCAGATCATGTCCATCGGATCCGTGGGCAAGATCATGCCGGTGGTCATGGTACAGGGTGTAACTGCCCACATAGGACATAGCTTTGACGGAATCACGCCTCTGGGCATCCTGACCGAGATCTATCAAAAGACGAACAGTTCTCTGGAATTTTCCGATCGATACAAGGATGAAGCCACCATTCCCCCTTCGTGGCAATATCTGCGGGATATGAAGGAACTCTACGACGCTTCGCTCCCCTTCCGAGCCGCAGGGTATTTTACGGTGCTTACTTTTGATACCACGCCTCAGCAGATCATGGACAAGCTCAAGAAAATCGCTGCAGAAGCGTTGACGAACAACGTCAAAATGTTGGACGGTGTGTATCAGGAGTACAAGAAGAGGGACAAGTTTGCCCAAAAAGAAGGGATCCGATATAAGACCGCTGTTTATTCCTTCGAAGATCTGGTCAGCGAGCTCAGAGAAAAGGATGCGAAAAGTTTTGATGCATATTATACAGAGATCTATCAGGAGATCGGCCGTCGGGTCATGCAGGGCGCGTTGAATTTTCCGGAGGCCACGCTTAAGATGATGGAGGCAGTCCTGAAATACGCCGAAATCAAGCACCCGGTCGTATTGTTGGGGTTTGCGCCGCCGTATTATCTGCCCATCCACAGCGACTTGATCGAAGGGAAAGAAGATACGGGAAGCAATGCCTATGCGGTCGTCAAGAAATCAGCCGAAGACGGTTTCGGGCAGAAGATGGACTACGAAAACTATTTCATGGGCATTTCCGACGCCAGCTACTGCGGGATCGACCATCCCTTCGACTATACGAAATTCTCCGCGAACACGCCTATGTGGGGAGACCTGTACAGTCTTGACTTCGAAGCGATCGAAGAGATCGGCATTCCCGCAGTCATTTACGGGCCAATCGGGAAGGAATACCACCAGTGGACGGAACGTGTGAATAAAAAAAGTCTGCTTGAGGTCGTTCCCGCCGTTACGAAAGAATTGTTCGACTATCTCTGGAAACTCTAGCAGGAGTGCTTTATGCCATTCTTTGACAATAATACAATAACTGAATTAACGAATCATGCGTTCGCGGCCTTGCTGATTCTGGTCATCGGCATTGTTGCGATCAAGATCTCGACAAAGCTTTTTTCCGGATATTTAAGGAAGACCCGCATCGATCCCATGTTCCACAAGTTTTTCGGCAATATCCTCAAAGTCGCCCTGTGGTCGATCCTGATGATTACCCTGCTGGACTCCATGGGAATCAAAGTGACTTCCTTGCTGACGGTCTTTGCTGCGGCCGGTGTGGCCGTAGCAATGGCACTCAAGGACAGTCTGGGAAATTTCGCCGGGGGAATCCTGATCATGTTCACGAAGCCCTTCACCAAAGGAAACTTTGTGGAATGCTGCGGTGTTTCCGGTATGATCGAGAGCATTGATCTGCTGTACACCACGATCCTGACCATCGATAACCAGGTGGTGACGATTCCCAACGGCCAGTTGACCAACAGCACCATTACCAACTATTCCAAGCAAGAAACCAGACGGCTTACATTGAACATCAGAATTGCCTACGAGGCCGATATCGAGACAGCACGGAAAGCGTTGCTGGATATGCTGGCGAAAGACAGTCGGATCTTGCCTGATCCGCCGCCGTACTGCGTGGTTGACGACTACGGAGACAGCTCGGTCAATTTGGTTCTTCGGGCTTGGTGCAAGACCTCGGAATTCTGGGATATCAGATGGGATACACTGAACATCGTGAAGGATACACTTAAGGATGCCGGTGTCACCATTCCTTTCCCGCAATTGGATGTGCAAATCAAAAATGAAGGGAAGGTATAGCCATGGCACTGGTATCAATGAGAGAAATGCTGGAAAAGGCCGACGCAGAAGGATATGGCGTGGGCAATTTCGATGTGTTCAACCTGGAATTGCTGAAAGGCGTCATGGAGGCCCAGCAGGCGCTCAGGGCGCCTGTCATACTGGCCTACGGCCCTCCCTTCGAGGCGTTTTCACCGATGCGGCATTTTGCAAAGCTGATGCGTTCCTATGCGGAGGAGACCGATCTTCCCGTTGTGATCCATCTGGATCACGCCAACACCTTTGAACAGGTGAAGCTGGCCGTTGAGGCGGGCTTCACCTCCGTGATGATCGACGCTTCGGCGTTGCCCTTCGAAGAGAATATTCAAAAGACCCGGGAAGTGGTGGCCTTCTGCAGACCTCTGGGGATCCCTGTGGAAGCAGAGTTGGGGCACGTTGGAGATGAAGGCATGTCCGATCTGTCAAATTACGGGTTTACGGATCCTTCGCTGGCCGCCGAATACGTGAAACGGACGGAAATTGACGCGCTGGCCGTAGCCATCGGCAATGCCCATGGCGTCTATCAGCGAAAACCGGAGATCCGTTACGAGGTGCTGGATGCCGTGCGGAAGGCCGTGAGCGTTCCGTTGGTGCTTCACGGCGCATCGGGGATCCCGGACCAGGATATTCGCCGCTGCACAGAGTCGGGCATCACGAAGATCAACATCCATACCGAGCTGCTTCTTTCCGCGGTAGAGAGTTTTACCCGGGACATCAAAGCCGGCGCCAACTATTATACGATCTTTGAGAATCACGTAAAAGCTGTCAGAGATCGAACAGAAGAAAAGATCCGCCTGTTCGGAAGCCAGGGAAAGGCATAGGAGGCTGCATTGAAGCAAGGGACGGCAATTTGTTACGGACTGGCGGTTTGCGACGTGCTCATACCCGGTATTTCGAGGGATGCTTTTCATGCTGAGACAACGCGTATTCCCAGCTTTTCATACAATACGGGCGGAGATGCCATCAACGAGGCGATCACGCTGGTCAAGCTGGGGCATCAGGCGCGCCTGATGAGCCTGGTTGGCAGGGACTTGTTTGGGGATTTTATCCTGCAGCAGGGAGCGCAGGCAGGCGTGGACATGGGCGGCGTAGGGCGACATCCCAATCTGCCTACCACGGTCTCACTGGTCTGCATCCATCCCGACGGCGAGAGAAGCTTTATCATCAATCACGGCGCTGACAATGCTTTGTCCGAGGACTGCATCGACTGGACTGCGCTCAAGGATGCAGACGTGGTATCGGTGGGCAGCGCATTTTCCTGTGCGGGACTGACCCGGGCGCTTCCAAAGCTTTTGCGCGTTGCCAAAGAAAACGGGACCACCACTTGCGTGGATGTGATTCGCGGTCCGGATGGCGCGACAAAGGATGATATGGAGGCCTTTCTGCCTTATACGGATTATATTTTCCCCAATTATGATGAAGGATGCTGGTTCAGCGGGGAAACCGAATTGGACCGCATCGCTCGCTGTTTTATCGGCATGGGCGCCCGTCATGTGGTGATCAAGGCCGGAAGAGAAGGCTGTTACCTCTTTGACAGTGCCGGGAGACAGGACCATATTCCCGGATATGCTGTTGAGGATGCCATTGACACGACCGGAGCGGGCGACAATTTTGCCGCCGGCTTCATAGCTGCGCTGATGGAAGGGAAAGCTCCGGAAGACTGCGCGCGGTTTGCCAATGCAGTGGCGGCCTGTTCGGTTCGGTATGTGGGGGCATCCGGGCTGACCGGAAGAGCCGAAGTGGAAGCGCTCCTGGCACGATAAGAGGAGAGACAATATGTACAGCATCTTATGTTTCGGAGATTCCAACACCTACGGAATGGTGCCGCTGGAGAACGGCAGGCTCCCTTACGGACAGCGCTGGCCGGGCAGACTGGCCGCCATGCTGGGGACGGAATATCTGATCATCGAAGAAGGGATGATCGGACGCACCTGTGCCATCGACGACGATATCAAGCCCGGGCGCAATGCCATGGAATACATTTATCCCTGTCTGATGTCCCACTTTCCCCTGGATTTGATCATCGTGATGCTGGGCACCAACGATGTAAAGTCGAGATATCGTCTTACGGCCGGTGAAATACAAATGGCGATGAGAGTGTTACTGCATAAGATCGACGATGTCATGCGATGGATGTCGACGGATGCGGAAATTCTACTGGTTGCCCCGGTCCCCTTGCAGGAGAACATGCCTCCGGATTGCGAACTGGATGCTGCATCGGTGCAAAAAACCAAGGAATTGGCCGAATTGTACAGAGAATTGGCCGAGGAAAGAAACATTCATTTTGCCGATGCCGCCACCTGGGTAGACCCGCGAAACACGCAACCGGACGCTTGTCATTACGACGCGGAAGGATGCCGCCAGTTTGCCGAAGGAATCCACCCTGTGATCCTGGACATTCTCAAAGACAAAAAACCGCACCATGCTTAGGAGGCAGTATGAGGAATGGATGAACCAAATACGGGCATAAAGGCGTTTGTCGCGCGAAAAGGTGTTACGCTCTCGGCAAAGGTCTATTTTGTGGATGCGATGGGATCTATGGCTTTCGGGCTCTTTGCATCGCTTTTGATCGGCACGATCTTCAACACGCTGGCCGGAAAGATCGGCTGGCCTTGGCTGAGCGAGGTGGCCGGGTATGCCACCGGCGCCACCGGAGCAGCCATGGCAGTAGCCATCGGGTACTCGCTCAAAGCGCCTTCGTTGGTATTGTTTTCGCTCTGTGCGGTAGGAATCGGCGCCAATGCGCTGGGCGGTCCTTTGGGTACGCTGCTTTCCGTGATCGTGGCTGCAGAACTTGGAAAACTCATATCGAAAGAGACAAAGGTGGATATTCTGCTGACACCGACTGTCACCATCGTTGCCGGCATTGCGGTGGCTGTGCTCATCGGACCCGGTGTATCGGCGATCATGACGGGATTCGGCAGCATGATCATGCAGGCGACGATCCTACAGCCTTTCGGGATGGGCATTTTGGTGGCGGTTCTTGTGGGGATCGCTCTCACGCTGCCGATCAGCTCCGCTGCGATCTGCGCCACACTGGGACTGGTCGGACTGGCCGGAGGGGCTGCAACCGCAGGCTGCTGTGCCCAGATGATCGGGTTTGCCGTGATGAGTTTCCCGGAAAACCGGTGGGGAGGAATCCTGGCACAGGGATTGGGTACATCCATGCTTCAGATGGGCAACATCGTCAAGAATCCGAGGATCTGGATCCCTCCCACATTGGCCGGCGCTGTAACGGGACCTGTTGCAACTTGCATCTTTCAAATGGAAAACGGTGTGGCGGTCGCTTCGGGCATGGGGACCTGTGGGCTGGTGGGTCCGATCGGCGTGTATTCCAGCGAATGGTTTTCCCGGGCAGGCAGCATGGGCTGGCTGTCGATTCTGATGGTCTGCATCGTTTTGCCCGCCGTCGTGACGCTGCTGATCGCCTATCCGCTCCGCAAGATCGGCTGGATCCGCCCCGGCGATCTGAAACTTGAATTGTAAAAGCAAGAGGGCAGCCGAAGGCTGCCCTCTTGCAGCCAGGAGTGAAAAATGAAAGAGTATCAAAAATTGCAGAACGGAAGTGACATTCGGGGCGTCGCACTCCCGGAAAAACAGGATCAATCCGTTCATCTTAGTGCGGAAGCGGCATCTGACCTTACCCGCGCCTTTGCTGCCTGGCTGGAGCAAAAGACAGGCAGGTCCATGGAAACGCTCACGATTGCCGTCGGCAGAGATTCCCGTCTTTCCGGCCCGATGCTGTCTCGAATCGTGTGCGATACGCTCCAAGCATGCGGGGTTCGTGTACTGGATTGTGCCATGGCTTCGACGCCGGCGATGTTCCTGTCCACGGTCTTTCCGGAGACCGCAGCGGACGGTGCCGTGATGATCACGGCCAGCCATCTCCCGCGGGATAAAAACGGATTTAAGTATTTCTCGGCCGAAGGCGGACTGAATCAGGAAGACATTTCATCCATTATCGAATCCGCATCCACGCTCCCGGATGCGGGAAATGAAGACCCGAAAGGAACGTGCACCCCCTGCGGCCTGATGACGTATTATGTGGAACATCTGAAACAGATCATTTGTCGCGGACTGGACAGCCGGCCGGAAGACAGTCCGCTGCAAGCATTGCACGTGGTCTGCGATGCCGGAAACGGTGCCGGAGGCTTCTATGCGACGCACGTCCTTCAGCCCTTGGGCGCGGACATCTCCGGAAGTCAATTTCTGGAACCCGATGGGAATTTCCCCAATCATTCTCCCAACCCGGAAGATCGGGCAGCGATGGATTCGGTTTCTTCGGCGGTCTGCCGGGTGGGCGCAGATCTGGGAATTCTTTTCGATACAGACGTGGACCGGACTGCCGCCGTAGATGGCCGGGGCAGAAAAATCGCAGGGAATCGCATCGTGGCTTTGGCCGCGGCACTGATCCAGCCCCGCAAAAAGGGTAGTATCGTGGTGACCGACAGTGTCACCAGCGATCAACTGAAACTGTTTTTGGAAGAGGAACTGCAGTTTGAGCAGTTCCGGTATAAAAGGGGATATCGGAATGTGATCAATCGAGCGTTGGAACTGAACAAGGAAGGAAAAGACTGTCCGCTGGCGATCGAAACTTCCGGTCATGCGGCATTCAGGGAAAACTACTTTCTGGATGACGGCGCCTATCTGGCGGCAAAGATCGTGATCCGGGCGGCCCGTCTGAAAAAAGAAGGGAAGGGAATCGATTCCGTGATTGCGTCTCTGGGAGAACCCACCGAAGCTGTGGCATTCAGGATCCCCGTCCAGGCGGAAGGCTTTTCCGGATATGCGGACGGGATTCTTCATGAATTGAAGGGTTTGATCGCTTCCGGAGAATGCATACCGGAGAATCCTTGCAACGGTCGATGCCGTTGCGGTATGACACTGGCGGAACCCAACTACGAAGGGATCCGGGTCGCCTGCGATGAACAAAACGGAAACGGATGGTTTCTTCTTCGAAAATCCCTCCACGAACCCCTCATGCCATTGAACATCGAAAGCAATCAAGCCGGCGGCTGCGGAATCATTGCGGGGAAAATCGCGGATCTGCTCGGCATTTATTCCGCTTTGGATCTGACGGCTTTACGTGGGGAAGAAGCGGGAGAGGTTTGATTGCGTCTCGGCGAAAAACAATTCCGGTTCGCTGCGGTGCGTCAGCGTACGTTCCAGCATGCGGACGTGAGACAGAAATCCCAAGTCGGTAAACTGTTTCGCGCCGACAGGACACTGCCTGATGCAGGCACAGCACTTGATGCATTTCCCTGTTACAGCGGAGACATCTTCGCAGTCGATGGCGCCCGTGGGGCATATCTGTGCACAATGCTTGCAGTCGATGCATTCCGACGATGTGAACGGAACTGCCTTCAAGAAGCGAACCGGATCTCCCTGTTCGTTCACCGGTTGATAATACCCGCCGTGAGGATAGGGTATCCCGGGCACTTGCACGGGTGCCGGGAGAGGTTCGTTCCGTGCGATCGCCGCAATGCGCCGGCCGAATTCTTTGGCCGCAGCCAGGTCTTTTTCGTCGGGCCGTCCCGTGCCGATCCAGGAGGAGAAAGAATGCTCTCCCACAAAGGCTGCAGCCGCCACGGCCAGGGCGCCGCTGCGGACCAGGAGATCCCTCAGCTCGATCAATGCGTCCTCGTAGCAGCGCCCTCCGTATAATATCAAGGGAACGGCTTTCGCCCCGTTCCCCTTTGTTTTTTCCAAGTACGGCAGCAGCAGATTCGGGATCCTGCCTGCCGATACCCATGTGCCGAACAGGATGAATTCTTCCGGTCGAAACACCAGAGGCTTTTTTCTGGCTTTCGGAAGCGTAAAATCGGTTTCATTCCAAGGGAGGTCCAGGCAGCGGGCAACTTCGGCGGCAACAGTCCGGACCACCTTTCGCGTGGTCCCGTTGGCGGAATAATAAACAGCTCGTATGTATCGAATATCCATGTCTTAAGGATACCACAGAAGAGAAAAAAAGAAAATCCGCTTGACCTTTACGCAACGGTAAGGTTTATTCTTAGGACAGGAGGAACGAATCATGGAGTACACCATCGGCAAACTGGCGAAGTTGGCGGGACTGACGACCCGGACCCTGCGGTACTACGATCAAATTGACCTGCTGAACCCCTCAAAGACCGCTGACAACGGATACAGGATCTATACGAAAAGAGATGTGGATCGGTTGCAGCAGATCTTGTTTTTCCGAGTCTTGAAAATCAGTCCCGAAGTCATTCGGGGCATTCTGGATTATCCGGACTATGATGCACTGTCGGTGCTGGAGACCCACCGGGCGGCTCTGAGGGAGCAGCGGGAGCAATTGGAGGAGATCCTGGAAAATGTGGAAAAGACCATCGCCAAGATGAAAGGAGAATATCAGATGACAGATCAGGAAAAATTTAAAGGATTGAAAGAAAAGCTCCTGGAAGAGAACCAGGAAAAGTACGGGAAAGAATTGATGGAAAAATACGGAGAAAAGCAACTGAAGAAGGCAAACGAACGATTTTCATCCCTGACACAGGAAGAGTTCGAAAAAGCGGAAAAATTGTCCGAAGCGTTCACCGAGGCGCTGAAGGGCGCCGCTGCCTGCGGGGATCCGGCTTGCGCGGAGGCCAGGGAAGCCTGCAGCATCCACCGGGAATGGCTGGCGCTATATTGGGGAAAGAGCGGTCTGACGCCTGTGACCCATCTGAATCTGGCGGACATGTACTGCAGCGATGCCCGCTTTGCGGAAAACATGGAAGCGTTGGCCGAAGGACGGGCGGAGTTTTTCCGAAAGGCGCTGATATTGTATTACGACCTCTAAAGGGAGGAACGAAACGGGTGCGGGCCTGCAGTCCGCACCCGTTTCGTTTTTCCGGAATCGTTTCCGCGCATTACGTGACAAACCTCACTTCCAGCTTATCGGGCCTGGAGTAGCTTTCCGTATATTCCACGATCCTTCCTTCCGCATCGAATCCGAGGATCTCGATTCGATTGACGATGCGTTCTTCTCCCAACTGCAGATATCCCGCAATTTTCGTCCCTGCTTCCACCATCATCATCGTCTCCCGGAAATTGCAGGGAAGATGATCCTGGGAAGCCATGTAATCGTAAAGGGAAACCCGTTCGAAATTGTAGTCCTGGATTTCCGGAAAATATCGCATCGGCACATAGGTATATTCGATTGCCAAGGGTTCTTTGTTTCCGTAACGAATCCGGTGAAGGCCGAATATAGGGTCTTTGACAGAGAGGTGAAGCCGTTCCGCAAAGTAGTTATGTCCTTCCAGGATGCCGGTGCCCAGCACTTTACTGGAAATTTCGATGCCGAAATTTCGGACCAGAGCAGTGAAACTGGCGTTTTCGGATTCGTTGAGCACCCCAAAGGCGACTTTGTTGTAATCCGGTTTCTTGACAAAAGTGCCCCGGCCTTGGATCCGGATCAGATATCGCTGTTTCACAAGTTGATCGATGGCGTTGCGCACGGTCTGTCGGCTGACGCCGTATCGAAGGGCCAGACTGCGCTCGCTGGGGATCACTTCTCCGGGCAGCAATTCGCCGCTTTGGATCTGGGTGATGAGCATCTCCTGCAGCATTCCTGCCGAAATCGTGTTTGCGGACATTTACAGCGCCTCCTTTCGCAGAAAAACGAAACGTTCGATGCGGAGGATATTTTCAAAGAAGACCAGGAGCTGGCCCTTGTGGTCGTATACCATTCCCTTGTGTTTCATCAGCGGGCTTCCGGCCGGCAGCCTCAGAAGCTTGGATTCGTTATCGTTGGCATAGACCAGAGTGATTTTTTGATTGTTTCCGGCGATCCCGTGATTTGTTGCCGATACGATAAATTCCGCAATGTTTTGACTTTTCAGATCCGACGTCTTTAGGTCCGGAAGCACTTCTTTCAGCAGATAATACGTTTCGACGGCGATGACAGTCTTCTCTTCCAGGCAGAGTCGAACGATACGGTGCAGCGGCGTATTCCGGGGGATCAGCATCTTGCCGGACAGACGTTCGTCGGCAAGGACGCTGCTTGCTTCCTGAATCTTGTACTTGACGTGCGGATCTTCGATCGTCGGCGTCTCCGCAAAAAAATTGACGGATTTGACGATGCGGGGCCGCGCCATAAAATATCCTTTTCGTTCTTCCGAAACGATCACGCCTTCCTGAATTAATTCGTTGAGAGCCTCTCGAATGGTTGCCCGCTGGACCCCGAAAGTTTCGGCCAATATGCGTTCGGAAGGGAGCTTGTCTCCCGGAAGATATCGTTGCGTCCGCAGCATGTAATGCAATTCTTTGGCCAGAACGATGTTCAGTGTAAGCAGGCTCTTTCGCATGATTCCATGCCTCCTTCCGATTTGCGGGAATATCGATCGATACCATCATAGCTGAATTTCCGCTTCGCGTCAAAAGAAAATTGTCGGATCTGGTATAGTAAACCTGTCAATTGGTCTCAAGCAATACAACAGAAAATTTCGTCGCACATGAAAACCGCAAAAGAGAAAAACCTTGAAAATCACGGTTTTTTAGAAAATACTGTTTTCGTGCATTGAAAAACCGATCTACGTTTGGTATAGTGAGTTTGCTCGATTTGTTGTCGTAAGAACGTCATCCGGGAGGAAGTATGTCTGATTCGATCGTGTCGCTTCAGGGCGTGTACAAAAAATTCGGGAAAAATACGGTGGTGCGGGATATGAACCTGGATATCCTGGAAGGAGAATTTCTGACGTTGCTGGGACCCTCCGGATGCGGGAAAACGACCACGCTTCGTATGATTGCAGGATTTGAGGAGACCTCCGCCGGCAGCATCACGGTCCAGGGGGAGAGCGTGGAGAACAAAGAGCCGTATCAGCGAGACGTAAACACGGTGTTTCAGAACTATGCCTTATTTCCCCACATGACGGTGTTCAACAATGTGGCCTACGGACTGACGATCCGAAAAGTGCCCAAGGACGAGATCGCTTCCCGTGTGGGAGCCATGATCGAGCTTGTTCAACTGAAAGGATACGAATCTCGAAAACCCGATGAACTGTCCGGCGGACAGAAGCAACGGGTCGCCATCGCCCGGGCGCTGATCAACAACCCGAAAGTGCTGTTGCTGGACGAGCCGCTGGGCGCGTTGGACCTGAAACTTCGCAAGCAGATGCAGGTGGAATTGAAGCGATTGCAGAAGCGCCTTGGCATCACTTTTGTTTACGTGACCCACGACCAGGAAGAAGCACTGACCATGAGTGATCGAATCGCCGTGATGCGGGAGGGCGTCATTGAACAGTTGGGGACACCCACAGATATCTATGATTATCCCCGAACTCGTTTTGTTGCCGGATTCATCGGAGAATCCAATCTGTTCGACGGAACCGTGAAAGGTGTGGAGGATGGGATCCTGCAAGTGAAGACCGAAGCGGGCAATCTCCTGGTGTCCGGGCGGAATTTTGAGGTGGGAGAACGGCTTCACATCTCGATTCGGCCCGAATACGTGGAATTCTCCAAAGAACCGGTGGAGGGATTTGATGTGCCGGGGCGGGTCAAGGATTTCATCTATATGGGCACAGTGGTCAAAACGGCTGTGGACCTGAAGAACGGCCAGGAAATCAAATACTCCAGATTCGAACAGGATCAGACGATCCGGGCCAACGACAGCATTTATCTGTACTGGAAGCCCGCAAGAGCCGTCGCCATCAAGTGGGGCGCAATAGAGGAGGAGCGTTATGAAGAAGAAAAATAGGCTCCCGGCCTTGGCTATGGCCGGACCGGTATCGGTATGGATGATCCTATTTGTCACTATCCCTATGTTCTTCATCATTTTTATCAGCTTTATGTCCAGAGGTATTTTCGGAGATGTGGTATACGATCCGTCCATGGAAAGCTATCTGACGTTGCTGGACAGCACGTACTTCAACGTGATCTCCAAGTCGTTGAAGGTCGCCGCATTCACCACGCTGGCCTGTCTGGGCCTGGGCTATCCGTTTGCCTATTATATTGCCAAGCGCCCCAAGGATCAGGCGGCGAAATACATTACACTCATTATGATCCCTTTCTGGACCAATACGCTGATGCGTCTGAACAGCTGGCTTCTTCTGTTCCAGACCAGCGGTCCAGTGAACAATTTTCTTCAAAATTCGGGCATCACGGATGCACCCGTCCGGTTTGTCTACACCGACGAACTCGTAGCCCTCGGTATGGTTACGAGTATGCTGCCCTTTGCCGTATTGCCGATGTACAGCTCCATCGAAAAGCTCAACAAGTCTCTGCTGGAGGCATCCGCCGATCTGGGTGCCGATGCAAAGACGACCTTCCAAAAAATAACTCTGCCACTCACGTTCCCGGGAATTTTCTCGGCGATCATTCTTGTTTTCATTCCTTCACTCGGAGTCTACACGGTTCCGGACATGTTGGGCGGAGGAAAAGTGCTGTACATCGGTAATATCATAAAGAATCAGTTTGGAATGATCCGAAACTGGCCTCTGGGCGCTGCGCTGTCCTGTCTGCTCATCGCCATCACCGGATTGCTCATATTCCTCTATACCCGGTTTACGAGCATTGAAGAGATGGAGGTGGTGTAGGTGGCGATGTCCCAGCGTGCAAAAAAGAAAAAATCCCTTAAGCTTCTTGCCGATTTCTATGCCATTTTGATCTATGCGATCTTCTACATCCCCGTCGTGGTGATGATGGTGTTTTCCTTCAACGATCAGCGCAACAACTATTATTGGGCAGGCTTTACCACAAAGTGGTACGGAGAGTTGTTCAACAATCACGCCCTCACTGACAGTCTGTGGTATTCGGTGGTCATCGCCGTGCTGGCGACGCTCATCTCTGTCACGATCGGCACCATCGGGGCGTTGGGACTCAAAAAATTCGAATTCAAAGGAAGACGGTTCGTCAATCAGATGCTCTACATCCCGATCATCGTACCGGAGATCGTTCTGGCTGTAGCCATTCTCGTGGTTTTTATGACCGTCGGCGTTCGGCTTGGCATGGGTAGTATTCTGATCGGCCACTGCACTTTCTGCATCCCTTATGCGGTGGTCACGATCAAGGGTCGGATCAGCGGAGATGACAACAGCATGGAGGAAGCCTCCATGGATCTTGGCGCAAACCGGCTTCAGACATTTTTCCGGGTCACGCTGCCCAGTATCATGCCCGGCGTCATGAGCGCGGCGTTTCTGTCGTTTACGCTGTCCATCGACGACGTCGTCATGAGCAATATGCTGGCCGGGGCAAAGCAATCCACGCTGCCGGTCCTGATCTTGTCCATGAGCCGCAGCGGCGTCACACCCGATGCCAATGCTCTTACAACCCTTATGATTCTAATCATCGTCATTGCGATGGTTTTGAATAATTATGTAAAGAGTGCGTTAAAGAAACGCAGAAAAAAGGAGGTAAATTTATGAATCTCAAAAAGTTGACAGCGGTACTGCTTATGTTGGTGCTTGTAGCATCGCTCGCAGCCTGCGGCGGCGGTGGCGGGGAAGAGGAACCGGCAGCCAGCACGGAGCTCAACATCTATATGTGGAACGAGTACATATCCGATGAGCTCAT
>LSQX01186278.1_pt1 | contig 17700 bp, 10 predicted proteins | sample 654561 | NCBI WGS metagenome assembly LSQX01 (sample SAMN04489861, study PRJNA283612) | anaerobic digester metagenome | isolation source: 4 biogas reactors fed with cattle manure at either 37C or 55C with and... | place: Denmark: Kongens Lyngby | collected 2014
GATACTACACTGATCGTGGATCCCCAGGCCACTATGCGCCTGGCGGAAGGGACGGGCCCGCGCCTGGGGGCGGGGGGCTTCCTGCTCACCAATCGGGACCACGCATCCGGCAACCGGAACCTCACCGTAGAGGGTGGGGTGTGGGATGGAAACAATCCCGGGAATCCGCGAGGGCCCGACGGGCCACAGGATAGCTACACGGGCGTGGCGCTGAACTTTGTGAACGTCCGTGGACTGAATCTGCGGGGGTTGACAGTGCGCGATCCGGAGTCGTTCTTCATACGCCTTGGGGAGACACGAGAGTTCGCGATCGAGGACATCAGGCTGGAGGCCCCCCACGTGAGGCCGAATCAAGATGGCATCCACGTAGGCGGAGGATGCGAGGACGGCAGGATTCGCCGGATCGCGGCCAGGGGAATCAATTGCCCCAATGATGACATGGTGGCCCTCAACGCCAATGACGATGTCACCCGGGCTATAAACCTGGGTATGAGAGAAGGCCCCATTCGCCGCGTGAGCGTGTCAGACTTGACAGCAGAGGAGGCGTATACCTTCGTGCGGCTGCTCAGCCAGGACGCGCCGCTGGAGGATGTTCAGATTCGCGGAATCCGGGGCGGGTGCCGCTATCACGTGCTGAACCTCAATCGGTGGCGCTTCCCAAGCGGGAAGGGACGGATGGCACGGGTGCGGATAGCGGATGTGGAGGTCAGCAAGCAGGCCTCTACATACCAGGAGGCACTCGTACACATCACCTTGAACGTGCAGGACCTGGAGATTCGGGACTTCCGCCGTCCAGAGGACTCCCATCCCGAAACGCCGACGCTGGAGATAGCCAACGGTAGCAGCGCAAGGGTGGAGCTGGAGGGGCTGGAACCGGAGCAGTTGGACGCCCTGGTGGCTGCCTCGGAGAACCTTCCCCTTGCTCAGGGCTGGCGAAAGGCTCCGGGAAGGGGCATAAAGGTGACTCTGCAACCGGACAGCCGCTTGCGCTTGCCCCGAGGCGGATTTCAGCGCCTGCGGATCGTGCATTGAGGACCAGCTCTGTGACCTCTAGCTGAAGAGCCCGCACGGTTGCGGGTCGGTGCGTGTGCAGGGCAGAGCTCCCTGGAGAGCGAAAGTGATGGCCAGGAGGCTCAAGACAGGGGTTTCTGAACGCAAAAAGGGGAGTGAAGACTATGCGCCAATCCCGTTGGCTGTTGATCCTGGGACTAGTGGTCTTTCTGTCTGCCAGTTGGGCCAGTAGCGACTGTTACGTCACCATCCTCCATCTCAACGACCTCCACGGCTACCTCGAACCGGTGGAGATCGAGGGGGTGAGCACGGGCGGGATAGCGCGAATATCTACGCTGGTGGAAGAGGTGCGAGGGTGGAACGACGGCCACGGCAACGCCACGCTGTTTCTCAATGCCGGAGACATCCTGCAGGGGACTCCCATGTCCATGATCTACCATGGGGAGCCGGATGTGAAGTGCCTGAATCTCATGGGTCTGGACTACATGACGGTGGGCAATCATGAGTTTGATTTTGGTCAGGCGGGCCTGGAGAAGGTTCAGCAGATGGCGAAGTTCCCGCTGCTTTCGGCCAATATCTACGTGCAGCGCACGGGCGAACGGCTAACCGCCCCGTATGCGTTGTTTACGCTGCCGGATGGCACGCGCGGAGCCGCCATCGGCCTGACCTCCAAGGACACCGCGGTGGAGACCCTGCCCGTGAACGTGGAGGGACTGCGGTTTGCGGACCCGGTAGCGGAATGTGGAGAGCAGCTCAAGGCCCTGGCGGGGCAGGCGGAGTTTCTGGTGGGCGTAACTCACCTCGGGTACGAGAATGACCTGGAGCTCGCCCGGCAGTTCCCGGAGCTCGACGTCATCATTGGGGCGCACAGCCATACCGTGCTCGCGGAACCGACGCAAGTCGGGCGCACGCTGGTGTGTCAGGCGGGCAGCTACGGCCGCTGGCTGGGGCAGCTGGACATGTTTGTGCAGGGAGGGGAGGTCACCCGCCACCGGGGTTTTCTGCGCACCATTGACGGGCGCATTCCGGAGGACCCCGAGATCGCCAAGATAGTCAGCAAGTATGCGTCGCAGCTGGAAACGCAACTGGGCAAGGTGGTGGCGACCAGTACGGTAGACCTGCTGGGAGAGCGGGATGAGGTACGGAGCCAGGAGACGAACCTGGGGAATCTGGTGTGCGACCTGTTCCGCGAGTACACGGGGGCGCAGATAGCCATAATCAACGGTGGAGGGATACGCGCCTCAATTTCGGCGGGACCGATCACCATGGGAGACGTGCTCAAGGTCATGCCCTTCAGCAATCTGGTGGCGACCAAGCGGGTGACGGGCCGGCAGTTGCGCGAGGCCCTGGAGTTTGCCGCGGGTCTGGAGAGGCCCAGCGGCGGATTCCTGCAAGTGTCAGGCCTGGAGATGGTGATCAGAGGTAAGACCTTGCAAGCCGTGAAGATACAGGGAGAACCGCTGGACGACAAGGCAGAGTATACGCTCGCCACCAGTGAGTTTCTGCTGGCGGGGGGCGATGGGTTCGCAGCGCTGGCCAGGGGCGAGGAGCCGAAGTACCTGGGCTTCACGGACAACGCGATTCTTAGCGAGATGCTGACACGCCGGGGATCGGTCAGCCCGCAGGTGGAGGGGCGTATCGTCATCGAGGCGGGGGAAGCTGCCCTGAACTAGGGGGGCGCGGCTTAACCCCGACCTGGACCGGGTAAGACGAAGAAGTCTACTCTTTCGAGCGAACTATGAGCGCCACCGGCAGGGGGCGAGGTATGGAGGCGCCGAAGAGCTTGGTGGAGGGAGCATTGATGACGTGCGGCTCTCCCTCCGCATCCGTCAGGATCAAGATACTGCTTCCTCCGCCATCCAGATTGACCGCGTCCCGGCACCCTTGCCCCAGCAGGAAGGCGCCGAACTCATGCAGGGTCATGCCTTCGCTGAACCCTGGCTGGCGGCCGTCCACCACCACCAGGAGCAGCTTCTTTCCAGTAGCGTCTACCCCCAGCCCCGTGCGTGGGTGGCAGACGGCATCGGGTTGAGCAAGGACCTGCCCCTCCTGCAGGACCTGGCTGAAACCTGCCAGGCCGGTGCGAATCACCGCCTCGGGAGGCGGCGGGCCGATATGGGCCACGCCAGAGTCATCTATCCAGACCGCGCAGTACCCCGGCTCGGCCGGGCTAGGCGAGCCCTCGGCAGACTTGACCAGTCCCAGAATGTCCACCGGCATGCCGGACAGCCACTGGCTGCTGCGGTTGCCGTCAGCGTCCGGCAACCCGCGCCAGGGGTTGGCGTTGACCAGCGCCAGCGCCCCGGTGCGCTGGGCGAGAGCCAAGGGGGACTCCAGGGCGCCTTCCGCGGGCCCCTCGCCATCCGGGTCGGGAGTCAGCGCGGCGGCGACCTCGATATGCGGGGCGCCCAGGTCAATCTCGAGCACGTGCAGGCGCAGGGGTCGCGGATCGGCGACGACCTCCAGACGATACCGCAGGCCGTGCGCAGCCAAGAAGGCGGCGGGAATCTCGCGGCCCGCAGTCCATTCCGCGATGAGTCGCGGCAAGGCCCGCACGAGGTCCTGGACCTGCGGGTCCCGCAGACGTTGCTCGAAGGAGGGCTGGGGATAGCGTCCCTGTTCCCACTGCCAGGAAGTCAGGAAATGGACATCCGGCAACCGGGCCAGAGCGAGGTATACCTCGAAAAAGGTGCGGTTATCCAGGGGATTGGTGCAGGCGTTGAGGTTGGCGACGTAGCGCAGGCCGTGCTGCACCGCCAGGGCGGAGTCTTGACGAAGATGTTCCAGCGGGTCAAGACCGCGACGACGTAGGAGATCATGGTGGTAGCCGCCGGTGCACCACCCAGCGTGGGGGACCTGGACCATGTAGCTGGCGGGGGAGGTCGAGCCCACTCGCGCACCAGCGAAGGTGGTATGGAGCAGGGCCATGACCTCTCCGAGGTGTTGGGGGTTGACGATGACGCCACGGGGGAGTCCGCTGGGATCGTGAGGTTCATCCAAGAAGCGGAGGCCCCAGAGGGTGCCGGACTCCACGTAGGGCCGGAGCTCGTCGGCGGCGGCCAGAAAGGGGGCAAGCTCCTCCCGCACCCGAGCCAGGTCAAGATTGCCCCGATCGTCCGCGTAGGCGGCGGGGCTGACGTTGCCCAGGGTGACAATGAGCTTCACCTGATCGCGCTGGGCCAGTTGCAGATCCGAGAGCAGCCGCGTAACCCCGCGAGGGCCGCGGTAGTAGCCGACGGTGCCGGTCATGCCGTAGGCCTGCATACTCTCGAGGGGGACGTACATCGCGCCCCAGGGGATCCCGGCAGTCTGGCCCGCCAGGCCCCCTGAGAGCCAGAGGACCAGCAACATCACCGCGCACCAAGATACCCTCTTCCAGAAGCGGGAACGGGTGACGCGCCGGTCCACATGCCAGGATCTTGGGGCGATAAGCCTCATGTTCGCCTCCTCACCCGCCCGGTCCCACCACCTGACCTCCTCCGCCAGCGGGCTAACCTGTGCGGCGCCCGGGGCACAAGGGTTGTACCGGGGAGGGTTCACTCGATGGTGTCCAGGAACTGCTGGGCGATGGCCGCTACCGCGCCACCCGCGGGGATGCCCTGCCAGGGCTTGTCTGGTGGGACGATGTTGGCGACCACGATATTCGCGCCGTTGAAGATGGCCGTGCGCGCCCCGTGCAGGTCCACGCCCCCCTCCGCGGAGATGGCCACGTCGTACTTGCTGCGGATGCGATTAACGTGGCGGTACTGGATGACCTTGCCGCGGGTGTTCTCCTCGTCGCGGCCCAGGTGCAGGATCACGCCGGTGGGCGGAGTGCGTAGCTGGCGCATGGTCTCGAGGGGTTCCGCCACCCCGATGAGGTCAATCAGAGAGTCCACTCCCTCGCTGCGGGCCGCGGCGATGAACCCCTGCAAGGTCTCAGTAGGGCAGCTTCCCAGGACCGTAGCCGCAGTTGCGCCCGCCGCAGCAGCCATGGCGACCTCTTCCGCTCCGCCGTCGCTGGTCTTGAGGTCTGCGACCAGGCCATGGGGCCAGAGGGCCCGCAGGCTACGGATTCCGGCCAGGCCCTCACGCTTGATGAAGGGCGTGCCGGCCTCGATGAGCAGGCGCGGGTTGCGCGGCAGCGTGGCCACAATGCGGGTCGCAGTGGCCAGGTCGTCGTTGAAGGCCAGTTGCAGATAGCGAACGCGGCGATCGATCATCGCGGGTCTAGCCCCGGCTGAGGAACTGGCGGGCAACCTCAGTAGCCTCCGCAGGGAGGAACAGCACAATCTTCTCGGAGGGATCGGCGGCGATGTCGCGGATGGTCTGGAGGGTGCGCAGGTGCAGCGCCCCTGGGGACTTGGACAGGTTTTCGGCGGCCTGCTGGAGATTGACCGAGGCGCTCAGCTCACCCTCGGAGGCGATGATCACCGCGCGGCGCTCGCGCTCGGCTTCAGCCTGCTTGGCCATGGCGCGCTTCATCTCGGCCGGCAACTCGATCTCCTGAATCTTGATGGACTCGATGTCCACGCCCCAGTCGCCGGTCTCGGCCTCCACCATCTGTGAGATGGCGTTGCCGATCTTCTCCCGCTCGGTGAGGACGAAGTCCAGCTCGCTGTTGCCGACCACGTCGCGGAGGGCCGCCTGGGTGTACTGGCGTACCGCGAAGATGTAGTCTTCAATCTTGATGATGGCGTCCTCTGGCCTCATCACGCGGAAGTACACCACGGTATTGGCCAGGACCGGAATGTTGTCTCTGGTGATGATCTCCTGGCGGGGGACGTCGGCGGTCTTGATGCGCATATCCACGCGGCGCATGGCCTGGAAGATGGGCCAGACCAGGCGCAGGCCGGGCTCCAGCACGTAGGAGAAGCGGCCCAGAGTGAAGACCACGGCGCGCTCGTACTGATAGAGCAGGGTCAGCGCCTTGAGGAAGTAGAGCACCAGAAAGACGGTAACGAACCAGGCCCAGGTTGGCATCAGGACGGCACCTCCGGTGACATCAGAGTCAGCACAGCCACGAAGCGCCTTCCGCATTTCCCCGCCGCGCGAGGGAGCACCTGCCGCCGACCGAAAGACTCAGGGCGCTCACCATCGCAAGCGCCCTGAGTGCCTGTTGGCGGATTTTGCCTACGCGCGGTTACTGATCACCTACGGCCCGCCAGGTGGGGTATTCCGAACGGAACAGGCCGAGGATCTCCTCGCCCGATAGCGTTCGTCCATAGATTCGCGTGCGGCCAAAGGTCCCCCCGAAGGTGTACCAGGGGGCCGATTTCGGTCCGCCACCCAGGCGCCAGATGGTCTGCGGCGTTAAGGGGTCGAGGACCTTGGTCTGGAAGCTGCCGCGCTCTCGTCCGTTGATATACGCTCGGAATCTCTCCCCATCATGGGTCAGAACGATGAGGTGCCAGAGGTCAGGAGTCAACTCGACGCCCCCCGTGCCGGCGCCGCCTTGCTTGCCGTCGGCGTTCGCCCAGAAGAGCTGAGCGTTGTTCCCCGGAGTGGAGAGGCGCCAGAACAGTGTTCCGATCTGGAAGGCCGGCATGACCCTGGTCTGGCGGGTGGCGGGGAAGCGCACCCAACAAGCCACGCTGAAGCTATTGGGGTTTAGCCCGCGGAGAGGGGGAAACTCGACGTATTGGCCGCCGGTGGTGAAGATCAGGCCCCGGTCGCCCCGTTCCAGGCCTCCGAAGAGCAGGCCGTGATTGTCGCGTCCGGAGCGGTCCTCGACTTTGTCGCCGGTTCCGCTGAAGTCGCAGTCCAGTATCAAGTCTTCCGGCGGAGCAGGCGTGCCGATCGCCGCTGGGAAGGGATCGAAGGTGATTAGCGCCCCGGTCTTGCCGGACTCAAAGTCGTTGCCGGTCGCCACCAGCACGGCGGTATCCTCCCCCGTCGCGTCGTTGCGGCGGCAGTTGATGAGCATGCGGCCACGCGGATCCAGGAGCTGATTCTGCGCGGGCAAGGCGAGGACGACCTCCCAGCGGTCCTCCGCGACACGCGAGATAGCGGAGGCACCGTGGGCCGCCCATTCCTGCGGCACACCTGCGCCCTGAACCTGGCCGGTCACTGCCCCGGCGCGGTCAACCACCAACCGGTGGAGAGCGGCAGTCTGCGGGTCGAAGAGGGCCACTTCCCAAGAGTCTCCGGCGCCTGGCTGCCGGTCCAGTTGGGTCTCGACAAATTTGAGATACATGTGGCCTCCGTCATGGAGCATGGAGGAGGCTATGTGGCGCAGGCTGATGTCGCCGCTGTCCTTGATCCAGCACTTGTGGCTACCGAAGCCCTGGGCCTCGCGCCAGTCTACCCGGTCCAGATCTCCACCAGCAGCCTCTCCGAGGGTCGCAGGGCAGATGAAGGATACCGGCTTGGAGGCTTGAGCCACCTTGGACTTCTCATAGTTCTCGCGGCCCACTCGCATGTACTCCCAGATGGCGAGCTTGAAGATGGCAAAGCGCTTGCGCCAGAGCTCGGGAGCGTCGGTCAATTGCTCCTCCGCGCGGGCAATCAGCTCGCCCATGGCCGCCATGCGAGAGGCAGTACCCAGCGCCCCCCACCAGAGGTCCGCGCCACCGATCCCTTGGGGGTGATTGCGCGGATTGATGAAGGCAGCCTCGTTGAGGCGGTAGAACTCACGAAGAGTCGGGCCGGCCGCGGGGCCGAACATGCGCAGGAAGTAATCATCGAGCAGTTCATCCGCGTCCAGTTGGGGATTGTCTCCCAAGCGGAAGAGCAAGTAGGGCTCGGGCTCAGGCGGTATACCGTTGAAGAAGATGCCGCGGGCCCCGGCCTTCTGGTACTTGCGGAAGAGGTCATCGTAGAGGCTGCCCATGTAGCCGGGGTACATCGGGCTCTGGGGCATATGGCCGGTGGTGAGAGGCGTGTAGAGCCACAGGTAGATGGGGCGGCCGTCGGCCCACTCCTGGAGCATGGCATCATCATTGGCCAGCATCTCCGGATTAGTCGCCGCAGCCCGGGGGAAGATGCAGAGCTGAACGGCGATGTTCTCCGCAATCTCCATGTCCTGCGGTCGGCGGGCGTAGCCGGCGTAGGCCAGCGCCGCGACCATCTTATCGGGATGCGTCTCCTTGAGTCCCGCCGCGACCTGATTGATGAAGCTCCAGACCAGGCGGCTGTGGCGGCCCTTGGAGAAAAGGCCCGTGTCATCCTCGCCCAAGAGCGCGCTACAGCGCGGGCACTTGCAGTACCCAGAGTTGTCCATGGGGACCACCGCCCAGTAGCGGTCGGTGCCCAGGCGGGTGGTCTTGGCTCGCTCCTCAGGGGACAGGGCGAAGAAATCCCGGGCTTCCTTCAGACATTGCTCCACCACCTCCGGGTTGGTATAGCAGAGCTGGGGGGGAACCTGGGCGTCGGGGTAGCCCTGCGCGAACCAGTCGGGCTTCTTCTCGACAAAGACATCCGGGTTCTTGGGATTCTCTTCCCAGAAACGGTCATACCAGTGGTAGAAGGAGTGATTACACTTCCAGGCCTCGCCGCCCTGCTTGTGGCGCATCCAAAAAGCCCACACCTGACTGCGTTGGTAGGCTAACCAGCGGTGGGGATGGGCGGTGACAGGGAGCTGCTTGCCCTTCTCGTAAATCATGGAGATCCACTCGTCATGCTGCGGCAAGGGGTTGCTCCAGCCGGTCTTCCAGTTGGAGCGTCCGCCGTCGTAGAAATCGGCGTTCTGCTTACCGAAACCGTTGTAATGCATGTAGCGGAAGCCGGGGATGCGCCGCAGGTCCTTGGCGGTCACGCTGAGCGTTTGGGTGCGCGGGACGTCGGTACCGAATTCACTGGGGTCAAACCAGCGCACGCCGCAGTAGTCACGCAGGAAATCGTAAACCGCGTTGAGGGAACCGCGCTCGTCGAAGAGGTCGGGCCAGGTGGGGTAATTGTAGGCCCCCTCAATGAGCGGCTCCTCAATCCAGTACTTCACCTCGCCGAAGTCTTGCTTGTCCTTGCCAGCCATGACAATGGCGTTGGGGCGGAAGAGAATGGCATACTCCAGGTCCTCGAAATCAGTGGGGGCATTGGCCTGCTTGGAGGGCCCGACGTAGAGCTTCAGGCCTTCCACCTCCGCGGTATCATCCACGATAGGCAGCGTGACGTCGCTAATGAGCCGCACGTGGTGCTGCAGTTCCAGGGCGCCGAGTTGGGCGGCGCGGGTCGGCTTCTCTGCCAAGACGATGGTCGCGGCGGGCGCGCCGTCCCGGACGAGAACATATTCCTGAGCGGATACCTGGGCTAGCCCCACCTGAGCGGCAAACATGAGGGCGAGAAGAGCCAAGACGATCCAGACCTGACGATAATTCCTGCATTCCATTTTTCCGTAGACCTCCCGACATAGGCTGGGACGTGGGCAGAGGTGAGCCTCTACACACTTATATACCAACGCACGCACAGGCGGTAATTCTCCATAACCAGCACTCAGTCCTTCCCGTGCGCAGCGTAAGGCGTGAAGGTTTGGGCGCTGGCCCGGTTGCAGGCGTAGAGGTGTGACCGTCTGCGGCGGGGAAGGTAATTAGACGACCCCAAGTGCCCGACCGTGACCTCGGGGAGGCGGTCCGGGCAGAATTTACGACCATGTCCGATACTCCAAAAGAGAAGTATCTGCTCAGTTGCGATTGGGGCACCTCCACCTTTCGGCTCCGACTCGTCCAGCGCGAACCGGTGAGCGTGGTGGCGGAAGTGCGCTCGGACCAGGGAGCACAACGGCTGGCGGCGCACCTCCCACCCCGGAGGGAGGCAAGGTATCGGGAGGTGCTGGGGCAGGCGCGGAGGGAGTTGAGCCAGCGGACCGACATTACGCTCCAGGCCGTGCCAACTCTGATCAGCGGCATGGCCAGCGCCACCATCGGCTGGCGGGAGCTGCCCTACGTCCCGGTGCCGGTCCCCCTCGCAGGAGAGGCGCTGCTCTGCACAGAAGTGGACAAAGACCCGGTGACTGTGCTCGTCTCCGGAATCTGCACGGCGACGGAGGTCATGCGAGGGGAGGAAACGGAGATCCTGGGTCTGATGTCACTCTCCCGGTATGAAGCGAGGCGGGAAGCAGCGCGACTGATTCTGCCGGGCACACACAGCAAGCACGTTCGTGTGGAGCAGGGGAGCATCGCCGACTTTGTTACCCACATGACCGGAGAGCTATGGGGGCTGCTGACCGAACAGAGCACCCTGAGCCACGCCGCCACCCCGGAGACCTGGCGGCAGGAACCCGAGTCCTCAGTACAAGAATCGTTCACCCAGGGAGTGCGAGCNNGCAGCGCAGGAGGAGCCGCTGACTTCGCTGCTCTTCCAGGTTCGCGCTCACCAGGTACTCCTGGGCTGGGAGGGAGCCGCCAACGCCGCGTACCTACGCGGGGTTCTGCTGGGTGCGGAACTGGGTGCCCTGGGCCGGGAAGGCTCAGCCAACTCCCCCATACTGCTGTGCGCAGGGCCTCAGCACACGGCATGGTATGCTAAGGCTCTGGAGGTCCTGGGAGGTAGTCGGAGGCTGACGGTGGTGCCGGAGGCGACCATGAACCTGGCGGCCACACTAGGGCACATCCATATCGCCCGGGCCCTGGGTCTGTAATTCATGTCAGACAAGGAGACATTTCCCATGCGAGACTGGCCGCTATCTGACGTTCCACCGCTAGTGGGCATCATGCGGGGCCTGACCCTCGAGCAGGCTTTGCGGGGCACAGAGGCCGTCGGGCGCGGAGGCGTGCGCCTGGTGGAGGTCACCATGAACTCTCCGACGGCACTGGAGACGATCTCAGCCCTGCGCGAGAGTATGCAGGGAGAGGTGGAGGTGGGCGCTGGGACAGTGTGCACACCCGCGGAGTTGGAGCAGGCTCTGGAGGCCGGAGCCAGGTTCATTGTAACGCCGGTGGTGGTGCCAGAAATCATTCAGAAGTGCGTGGAGCTCGCGATTCCCGTGGCGCCGGGAGCTTTCACGCCGACAGAGATCTATCAGGCATGGACGCTCGGCGCCTCGGTCGTGAAGGTGTTCCCAGCCGAGGTGCTCGGACCCGCGTTCATGCGGGCAGTCAGAGCCCCGCTGCCCGAGGTGCGGCTGATGCCAACGGGCGGAGTCACCGTGGAGACGCTGGGCGACTACCTCCAGGCAGGGGCGACGGCCTTCGGGTTGGGCAGCCCGCTGTTCGCTCCGGACCTCATCCGGGCGGAGGACTGGAAGAGCCTGGAGGCACGGGCGGGCGCCTTCGTCGCCGCCTACCGCCAGGCGAAGTCCTGATCATGAGGTATTTCACGGCCCCTTTGCTGGGGTTCGCGATGACGACGGGGGCGACCAGCGCGGGGTGGTGCGTCGTCCGCTCTTGTCTCCGGAGCTGAAGTTACGGGGTTTCCCCACAAGTCATCTTCCCCCCGCCTTCCGGTTGGCAGTCGCCACTCTCCGAAACATCAGCAAGCAGTCGGGGGATGTCAAGTGCGCTTCTGTAACCGTGCGAAGGTTGAGCGGCAGGTCCTCGAGCAGAGGAACTTCCGCCCTGAGATCGCGACGCACCGCACAGCAGTAGGGTGCGTGCCTTGAGGGAAGCCGCTCGCCTTCCCCCGGCGCCAGCTCAACCGTCCCTTCTAGACCTGCCCGCAGCCCCAGGTTGCCGGAGAAAAGTCAAGCCTATACGGTAACTACGCAAGGTTGTACATGCCGGCCGCCGGCTGAAGTGGTATGGTCATGACCAAACCTCGGAGGTGAAGACACATGGAACCGATTGGTATAGGTATCGTAGGCTGTGCTCATGCGTGTCGCGATCTGCATCGGCCCGTGCTGGTGGAGCACACCGAGCAGTTTGAGGTCCGGGCGCTGTATGACCTGGACCCTTCGCGGGCAGAGTCGGAGGCGGCGGAGTTTGGGCCCCCCGCAGAGGTCATGGATTCCCTGGATGACCTCCTGGCGCGGGAGGAGGTGGAGTTGGTATTCGTGCTGACCAAGCCTCCGACCACACACCATGAGGTCGCCATAGCCGCGGCGCGCGCCGGCAAGCATTTGTTCGTCGAGAAGCCCCTGGCGGCGACAACCGCCGAGTGCGATGAGATGATCCAGGCCGCGGAGAAGGCCGGGGTGGTTTTCGCGGTCCATCAGAATAGGCGTCCCGATGTGAATTTCAATGAGCTGCTGGATGTGCTGGAGTCGGGACGGCTGGGCGACCCCCAGCTCATTCGCATCTCTCTCCCCCACGCCGGCACGGCCCGGGACTGGGCCTCGCATGTCGTGGACCAGGCGCTGCTGCTGGGGCGTGGGAATCTGGTGCAGGTGCGCGGTTGGACGCAGTACCCGGAGCGAGCCTCGGAGGAGCAGGGGTTCGGGTTCATGGAGCTGGAGTTCGAGCAACGCCCGCTGGTGATCATGGAGATGATACCCGGGCGCAACGACAGCGGCACCGCCTTCCCGCTGTTTTACGTGGCCGGGGACAAGGACTTCTATACCACTCCCTGTGAGCACCAGTGGCCCAACATGCACCCCATCTATGACGGGCTCTACCGGGCGATTCGGGAAGGCGCACCAACACCGGTGCACCCGAGCATCCCCCGCAATGTGATTTACTGCTTTGAGCTGATGGAAGAGTCCTCACGTCAGGGGCGACCGCTGCCAGCGGATGATTGGCTGCCGGCGGGCCCGTTCATGAGGCTCAGATAAAGGAGTTGAGTGCCTTGAAACTAAGCCTGCACCTGGACCTGCAGCGGACGGACTACGCAGCACACGTGGCGTTTCTCAAGGACTGCCGCGTGGACGAGGTCATGGTCTTCTCGATGCTGAACCCGGAGGACTATGAAAAAGTCCTGGGGCCGGAGACAACCTTCCAGGACGTGCTGAGCCGACTGGAGGAGCAGATCGGCGAGATTCACCGGCAGGGGCTGGGGACCGAGGCCCTGTTCTTCTACCCCGCCCGCGCCATCCCCAATACCATCGGCCACGACGTCGCGCAGCAGCAACGGTTCCGCGACCTGTGCCGGGCATGCGGGCCCTTGGGCGTCAAGCGACTGGGATTTGGGCCGCTGCTGCCCCAGCGGGAGGAGGCCACGTCGGAAGGGTGGGACAACCTGGTGGCCGGGGCGAGGTTCATGGGGGAAGCCGCAGCGGTGGAGGGGCTCAGCGTGGCTCTGCACATTAATATGATGACGGGGTCGCGGCTGGACCGGCCTGAGGACGTGGAGGAGTTCTTTGCGGAGGTGGCACGCGACAACGTCGGGCTGATGTTCTGCTTTGGGTGCATTGCGCTGGCGGGGCTGAACGTTCCGGACATGATCCGCCGCTGGCGCGAGCTTATCTTCGTGGTGGACCTGCGCGACGTACGAGGCACGTGGGGCGCGAACGCGGAGGAGGCCCAGTTCGGGACTGGCAACATAGACCTCCCCGCCAGTCTGCGCGCCCTGCAGGAGATCGGGTACGAGGGCGTGGTGCGACCGGAGCACTTCCCGCCCCTGGGTCCCGGACGAACCGCCGAGGAGACAATCGCCTGGACCCTGGGATATTGCCGGGCATTGCTGGATTCTCTGTAGAGGAGGACTTCCATGAACAGACACAGCGGAGCGAGAGCGATGGTCTGGGCGGCTGGCCTGTTGGTCTTCGCAACGGCGGGCGTCTCTGCCGCCGGGGGGCCGTTCATCTTCTGGTACTCCGACCCCGTGCAGCCGGGGGAAATCGTCATGCTGCAGGGGGCCAACTTCGGAGAGAGCCCCACCGTGGAGTTCGTACGAATAGCGGATGGCAAGGCTGGGGACCCGCAGGCGCCTCCAGACCACCCAGGCCAGCCCACCGCTAGCGTGGTTCCCATGCTGGGCAGCGCGACCTCGCTGAAGGCGGTGGTGCCCGCAGGACTGGCGCCAGGGATTATCGCGTGCCGGGTCGCAGCGGGAGAGGCGCGGTCACCCTGGGTGTACCTCAACGCCCCGCAGCCGTGGTGGCAGCAGGGAGACTTCGGCGCGGAGGCCTCGCCCGGCGGCTGGCTGCGCATCTTCGGGCGGTGCCTGAGCTTTGCGGACAAGGCAACGGTCGTCCTGCGTCTGGCCGGGAAGCCCGATGTGACGCTGGCACCAGTGAAGCAAGAGTGCTGGTCGCTCAACCTGGAACTGCCCAAGACGCTCGCGGAAGGCGAGTACCACGTGTGGGTGCACAACGGATACGGGGGCCCGGCGGGATGGCGCGAGGTGGGGACGGTCAAAATCGCGGCTCACGCCCCTTTCTGGAAGACGGACCGCTTCAGCGTGGTGGACTATGGCGCGATCCCGGATGACGACCGCGATGACACTCTGGCCATGCGCCAAGCGCTGGCTGCCGCGGCGGCCAACGGTGGGGGGATCGTCTACCTGCCCAGGGGGCGGTTCAACGTTGACGGCTCTTTCGACATCCCCCAGCATACGCTGATCCAGGGCGCGGGGGCGGAGAAGTCGGTGCTGGAATGGCCGGACATGCCCGAGCCGCCGGAGTACGTGCTGAAGGGCGTCGACAACTTCTCGCTTCAGGACCTCGCGATGTTCGTCCAAAACCACCAATGGGGAATCATCAGCGACGAACAAGGCCAGGGCAACATCTGGCTGCATCGGCTGCATATTGTCATGGAGCGGACGCTGGCCACCTGGAGCGAGCAGGAGTTTAACGCGCGCCGGTTCTACCGGGGCAGCGATGCACAGTGGACCGTGCGCCTCAACGGCGACAACGTGCAGCTCACGGACTGCGAAATCACAACCGACTCGCCCCCGGTGCACATCGGGGGCAGCAACGTGGTGGTGGCCCGCAATCGCTTCTTCAACACTCCTTCGGCCGGCTGGAACCCGGGGGGAGGACGTAACTCCATCTGGGAGGATAACCAGCTCTGGGGGATTTGCTCCGGCGCAGGGGGCCAGAACATCTACTTCGCGCGGAATGTAGCGCGCCATACCTACCAGGGCTTCCGGGAGCTGATGACCAGTGATACGGGCGGCGGTTCGTACCTGGGGAAAGTGGCGGCGACCGAGGGGACCTCGCTGACGCTGGCCGAGAAGGGGCGCCTGATGACTGGGCGCAACATGGTCGTGATCATGGAGGGTACCGGCATGGGGCAATACCGGTACATCCTGGATCGGGACGAGCAGCACCTGACGATTGACCGGCCCTGGGATGTCCCGCCGGATGAGACCTCCATCGTCGCGATTACCAGCGTGGTCTGGCATTCCATTCTGACGGGTAACGACATGTCGGACGGCAGTACCGCGCTGTCGCTGTACGGCGCGCACTACGACTGCGTTCTCGCCGGGAACACCGCTGCGCGGACCACCGGCTTCGTCAGCCGGGGGATGCACTATGGCGGACCGGCCCCGTGCTTCAACATTCAGTGGCTCAACAACCGCATCACGGAGGGCTATAACATCCGGGGCCAGGAGGGCGGCGCGGGGAACGGGATGCTGCTCCTGATCAGCGGGGGCACCACTTTCCTCCCCTGGGCACATACCTATGACTACAAGGGACCACTGCAGAGGGGGGTAATCGTCCGGGGCAACGTGATGGAGGCCAACGCCTCGATTGGGGTGCAAGGGCCGGTGGCGGACGTGGTTATCGAGGGGAACACGGTGTGCGAGTCCGCGCGGGGGATCTTTGGCGTCGCCGGGGGCCAGGGCGTGGTCCTGCGCAACAACCGCTTCGAGGCGGTAGAGCAGCCCCTGAGTACTCTGGGCGCCGCCGTGATCCATCCAGCGGAGCGAGCCCGGATGGGGCTGGATACGGCGGCATATCTGCTCCCCGGGGATCCGCCCCAGGCGTGGGAGAAGGTGCGCACGGACTTGCAGGTGCTGGAGCAGGAGCCACTCAACGCACCAGAGCTCGCGGCGCGGGTGCAGGCGTGTGTGAGCGCGGCGGCCAAGGCCCTGCCGGCGGAGGTATACCCCGCCGCACTCGCGACGAATCTGCTGGGCATAAGTTTCGCCTGGGCGACGCACGGCGCGAACAACGTCCTCGACAGCGGGGCGGGCGGCAAGGGTGGGGTGAGCGTGAACGTGAGCCTGCCGGCCTCCACGCCACCGATGCAGGTTACGGCGCAGCTTGGACCCATGGACCCCTGGGAGATTGCCGGGGCGGGGGTGCTCAACGTCAAGTCCGGAGGGAGCGTCAGCACCAACTTCACGCTGGGCATACCCGCGGGGGCGTGGGGGGCCTACCAGGTGCCGGTGAGCTACACCCTCCAGGGCCCGGACTGGAAGTTGCAGGCGTCTGACCGGGTACCGCTGGGATCGGGCCGCGTCCGCGAATGGCATGTGGTGGGGCCGTTCCCGAACCAGAGCGGGCTGGCGATTGACACCACCGTGCACCCGCCTGAGCAGCGGATGGACCTGACGGCGACGTACGACTCTCCGGCCGGGCCGCTGAGCTGGAAGCCCGTAAGCTCCAAGGAGGGGAACCTGAACCTCCAGGAGTTGCTCGGTGACGGCAAGCTGCAGGTGGGCTACGGCGTGTGCGTACTCCGGGCGGCGCAGGCGGTGCCGGTGGAGTTGACGGTTGGCGGGCCGAGTGGGGTCTCCGTCTACGTCAACAATCGGCTGCTCATTCAAAGTACGCGTAGATGGCGGACGCGAGCAGTCACCCTGCAGCCAGGCGACAACGTGATTGTGTGCATTGCCTGCAGCACGGCCAGCGCCTGGTCGCTGTCGCTGAACGTGCAGCCGCTGGAACCACTGATGCCCGGGGTTCTGAGCCAGGTGCCTGCGGCTGAAATGCCGGCTATCCGCGCCTTGCGCTCGTCGGCGGCAGACCTCCCCGAGGGGAAGGGGTTGCCTTTCGCGGAGGGCCAGGACTGGAAGCTGATATACACGAACAGCTTCGACTGGCCACGCGTGGGTTCGGAGTGGGAGCAGATCAACGGCGCCTGGGTCACCAACGACGGCGCGATCGTCCCCCAGGGGTCTTTCACCTCCCTGGCCTACCGGCCCCCCGTCCTCTTGCCCGTGCGCTTCGAGTATGACGTCACCGTGACCCCGGTCAACGAACGCTGGCTGATCGGGACGGTCCTGACGCCGCAGAAGCGCGTGACGCCGCGCAGGCTATGGTCGCCGTGGGAGGGCTTCGGGTACTTCCTGTCGCTGGGGTGGCACAATCGGCTGGTGGATGAGGTCGTCCGCGAAACGACCGAGGTCCAGGTGCGAGACCCTGCCTTCCCCCTGGGCGATGAGCAGCCGCACCACGTGATCGCACAGTTCGTGCCACCGCTCGCGGCGCTAATCGTGGACGGGAAGACGGTTCTGGAGTATAAGGACGAAGCTTGGCTTCCGGAGCTGAACACGCTCTCCCTGTATACCTGGGGCAAGGCACGCTTCGATAACGTGCGCATCTACACGGCAGCCACCCCGTAGGGAGGTGGGAGCGCTGACCAGCCGGGAACGCATGCTGCGGTGCATCCGGGGCCAGGAGGTCGATCGCATGCCGATCAACCTCTGGGGCTTCAACCAGACGGGTCTGGGCAGCCGGGATGCCTCCTGGCAGCCCGTCCACGAGCTGGTGGTCCGCTATGGGTTAGAGGGCCATGTCGCCTGGTCCGGGGAGCGCACGGCCCGCGCCGGGGATCTGCAGTCAGTCTATAGTTGCTCCCGCTCGGGAAAACCAGGCTACACCGTAAAGTACCTCGTCACCTCCGTAGAGGAAGCAGGCCGCTGGCTGTCGCTCCCCGACCCCGATCTGCCCAGCGTCGGAGGGTTCCACGAACGCGAGCGCCAGGTGGGCGAGCGCGCCCTGCTGTGCAT
>LSQX01169094.1_pt1 | contig 17698 bp, 14 predicted proteins | sample 654561 | NCBI WGS metagenome assembly LSQX01 (sample SAMN04489861, study PRJNA283612) | anaerobic digester metagenome | isolation source: 4 biogas reactors fed with cattle manure at either 37C or 55C with and... | place: Denmark: Kongens Lyngby | collected 2014
CGACACCAGTTTATACCTCCCGAATCACCAATCATTACCTGTGAACAACCGGCCTTTTCTACCAATCTGGTATAGTCAAAACTGTCGCCAGGTTTGTGAATCCGGGGGAAAGCGGGCACGATCTCGCAGCCTCTAAGACGGGCTTGTTTTTCTAATTCCTTAATTTTATCAGGATCAGGTCGTTTTTGCGTCCCCAGACCTTCTAAAGCCAGGTATACCCGGTCAGCACCTGCCGCCACCGCATGCTCAGCAGCTTCGGTATTGCTGACCATCACCCTTAGCTGGGGCATCTCCTTTTTTCGTTTACGCGTTTTGTTGTTTAATGCTGCTGCTAAATAACTCTTCTTATGGTGGTTAAACTCTGACTCCCCTACCTGGCGTGGGTTTTTGATGATGATTAATTCATTAAGCTGTCGCACTGCCTCACGACGTACCTGATTCAGTTCACTAAATGGCACTATTAAACTGTCTTCGGTCTGCATAGTTAGGTGACGCAGTTGGTAAGGAGTGTTTCCCAGCCGGCCTAATTTTTCAGTCAAGGTGGTTTCGTCCAGGGGCTTTTGCCGGGCGGCTTCCGCCAAACTAGCAGTTTCGGCAATGGCTTCATGGCCTTCGTCAGTTCGGAATACCACCCGCAGCGGTTTTCCTTTGGTTAAATACACATAAACATCAACCGGAATCTGCGGGAAATAAATGTTTTCGAAACTAGCCCGCGCCGACCTCATAAGCATCTCATCATGAATTTTAAACACCCGGTCATGTGCAGATACTTTTTGTTCCACCTGCCAAATAACCGTTTCACCCGCATTAGCATTAGTTACCGGACGTCCGTTTACCTCCATCTGTTCCACCGTGAAAGCTGGATTTTTCCCATGGGATACCCAAATCTCCACACCATCCCCCAAAGACACGGGTTGGTTTAAACGAACCGCGGTACGCCCATCAGGATATTGAGATACAACTCTACCGATGTAAACTCCCCGATTGTTGGGGCGCTGGGTACTCAACCTTCTTAAAACCCCGGCATCCAGATAACCGGGAGTAAAGTTCCGGTTAAAAATCTTAGCCATTTCTTGTTTTAAGACTTCTGGATCACTTTTTCTTTCCAGTTCACTGATGGAATCCATAATTTGCCGGTAAGCTCGAGTAACAATAGCTACATATTCCGGCCTTTTCATGCGTCCTTCAATTTTTAGTGAGTGAACACCTATATCGTTTAAAGCCGGTAAATAGTCAATCAAAGCTAGGTCAGAAGGACTCAGCAGGTATCTACCCTCTAGAGCATGCTTGCCTTGGCGGTCTGAATAAAGAGCATAAGGCAGACGGCAGGGCTGGGCACATCTTCCCCGGTTGCCGCTCCTTCCTCCCACCAAACTGCTAAAAAGGCACTGGCCTGAATAAGAATAACACAGCGCTCCGTGTACAAACACTTCTAATTCCGCTGAAACACTATCGGCGATGATTTTAATCTCTTTAAGAGATAATTCCCGGGCAAGAACTACCCTTCCTACGCCCTGCTCTTCCAGGAGTTTAACCCCGTCCGCATTATGGACTGTCATCTGGGTGCTGGCATGGATGCTCAGATCAGGCAGCAGAGCTCTAAGTGAATTTAATAACCCAATATCCTGCAGAATAACGGCGTCAATATCTAAGTTATAGAGTTCGAACACATAGTCTAATACGGGATTGATTTCCTGGTTGTGCACTAAAGTGTTGACGGTTACATACACTTTTGCATCGCGCAGGTGTGCGTATTCAACAGCCTTCCTCATCATATCTATCGTGAAGTTATCGGCTGACTGACGCGCATTGAAAGTTGGTCCTCCCAGATAAACAGCGTCAGCGCCATTTTCAATAGCAGCAACCAATGCAGACCAGTTTCCAGCTGGGGCCAATAATTCCAACTAGACCCAACCTCCTAAATTAGCCATAACCTATTCAGTAAAGCGCTTCTACAGTGATAAGGACGGAGTTCTTAGTTCCGTCCTTTCATAAGTATTAATCTCAAAAAACCTAGTGCGGTTCGTATCCATCAACCCGTGAAACACGTATTAATCCTGAACAAGGTATGATCTTCAGACCACATTTTTCCAACTCATCTAAAAACAGATTCATACCCAGGGAATCACTGGCCATATGCCCAGATATTATAACATTTAAGTTGTGTTCTTTGGCCAAATTACGATGATTATCTGACATATGCATACAGACAATAGTCCCCACTCCTGCCTGAACTAGTTTCTCATAGGCTTTTTCCGCTCCTGCTGTTCCCCCAGTCATTTTGATAAAGACTTTACCCGCTCGACGCTGCCGGTTTCCCACTATAATTTTAGGTCCTGCTTTCAACAGTTGGGCCTGGTGATACTCAGGAATTGACCGTAGAACTTGGAGTATATCCTCTAGAGTTGAATAATCAGTGTTATTCAAGGTGTTCTCCAGGAAGTTCTGAACTAAATTATCAGCGGGAGAATGTACACACATAAAAGGTATATCCAATAAACGAGCAGCATCTACCGCTCTTTGGTGATTCATAGGCATATAGCGGCGCCTGACCTCGCTGATGCGTGAGGCCATTATTCCTTCACCCACATTTATTGGTACTCCTGCTTTTCCCAGCATGTCCGCCTGTACCCCCATTACCTCATACAAGCCTGCTGCAGCAATGCCCTCCGGGTGATGAGCTATAACCAAATCAATCTTATGGCCTTTTTGCCTAAGCCGGTCCGCCAGCAGGATTTCTGGGGTCTCTATATCAATACCGCATAATACTGTCTCGACCTCTAGGGAAGGATCTCCTGTTAAAATACGGGTATCACTAAAAGGATGCTCCAGTTTCTGCAGATCGTAGTATTCCTTATCGGCCTCGGACAGCTTATCAAACTGCTTAGCTTCTTCCTGGAGCAGTCGCTCCAGTTCATCTCCTCTGATATCATAGCTTTTACCCAAATCCACCGCAAGTTGATAGATATCACCTAATTTCATCTTCGTTTCCCCCTTTAATCACTGGCAAGTTTTCTAGACACTGTAGCCGGTTATCAATAGCCTGCAGCTTATCACTTATTTCCCTTAAAACCTCCGGCAAATTAAAGCCTGTTTCTTCCTGACAAGATTCTTGCTGTTGGGCCAAGATCTCTCCCCTTCCCACCATATCAAAGGTTCGAATACGGGTTCTCCCTAGCTCTTGCAGGCCCAGATCACGGCGGGTAACTGGCTCATCGCCTTCTTTCAAAACTACACTGAACCCCCCGCAAGACTCCAGTATACCCTTTTCTACCTCATCAATGTCCCTGATCCCTTGTTTGCGCAGTTCCTGCATAAGATCATCAACATTACATTTCTCCCGGGCTAGGTTTTCTCTGAGGATGCGGCCATTGTCAATTAGAACAACTGGTTTACCCACTATCAGGTTGGACAGGGTCTGGTTTTTCAATGCCATAATACCCATCAAGTATTCTAATCCAGCCAAAGTGGCCAGAATAATTATACCTTCATAATAAGGGATAGTCCGGTCAAGAGCTACGGAAACCACAGTATGTCCTACCCCGGTCATCACTACGAAATCAAATGGCCCCAGTTCACCCAGGGCTCTCTTCCCTAGGAGGCGTATCATAACCAGGGCCATAAAGTACATTACAGCAGCTCGTATGACAAAATCAAGCATGGTAAAACCCTCGCTTTGAACGAGATTCCCTGCTTTAGTATTTTTCGTCACCGGCGCCCTTTATTCTTTAGATGAGCAATCAAGCTATCATATTCCAGGGTATTTAACACATCTTCCGGCTGCAGCCACCCCCGTCGAGCATTGAGTAAGCCGTAATAAATTAGTTTTAAGTCTTCCCGGTGATGGGCATCGCTGTTAATGGCTACCTTAATACCCATATCCTTGGCTTGTCGGGCTGTATCTTCATCAATGTCCAAACGATCAGGGTGAGAGTTTATTTCTAAAGCCACCTGGAATTTTGCTGCCGCTTCCAGAATGGGTTCCAGGTTTAGCTCATATCCACTGCGACGATTGAGAAGACGTCCGGTCAAATGACCGATTATGTGAACATGCTGGTTTTTTATAGCCTGAATAATCCGATCCGTTTGCTTTTCCTTATCCAGGTTGAAATGGCTATGAATAGAGGCAATAACCACATCCGCTTTTTCTAAAACTTCATCCTCAAAGTCCAAGCTCCCATTTCTTAAGATATCCACTTCTATGCCTTTGAGAACATGGAAATCTTCCATCTCCTGGTTGAGAGCATCGATGATTTTCCCCTGATGTGATAGCCTTTCTTCATTCAATCCGCCGCTAATAGCCAGAGATTTAGAGTGGTCAGTGACAGCAACATAGGAATAGCCCATTGACCTGGCTTGAGCAACAATTTCCTGTATGGTAGCTCCTCCATCGCTCCAATCAGAATGAACATGCAAATCACCCTTAATATCAGAAGGTTTTACTAGTTCTGGTATAGCTCCCTCCCGCGCCATTTCAATTTCACCTTTGTCCTCTCGCATCTCCGGAGGGACAAAAGACATTTGCAGATTCTTGAACACTTCTTCTTCACTACCCGCCTTCGTCAACTGAGCGGGTTTTACGTCCCCAAAGACCCGGTGGCGAAACTCTTTGGAACCAGTGGTCCAAACTAACGCTGTAAAATAATCCTCGGGTTCTACCAGTATTAGTTCAACCTTGATGCCCAAACTGATTTGTCCTGCGATATAGTCGGATCCTTCATCCAGTACTTCTTGAAGTTCTCGATAGTTTTTGAATAAATTTTTAACTGCCCCAAAATCACGGGCAGCTACTAGAATATCTATGTCACTGACTAATGGTTTACCCCGGCGGACACTTCCCACTGGGGAAATGGAGTGGACAAAAGGAGACTCAGCCAAGTAGTCTAGTAATTGTTGGACCATAGGCAGAGCCAGACCTAAAGTTATTTTTTCCTTGCTCTGGCTCAATAAATCCATACCCTTTTTGATATTGTACTCCGTTTTACTGCCTAAACCGGGTATGGTTCTGATTTTTCTTTTCTGAGCAGCTTTTTGAAGGTCATCCAAATTGTCGATGCCTAGATGTTCATATATTAAGCGAGCTGTCTTATGGCCTATCCCTGGTATCCTAAGAAATTCAAGGACTCCTTCGGGAATATCCTTGAGCAAAGACTGGTAATAATCACTGCTACCCTTTTCCAGGAGTTCTTCAATAATACTCTTGATACCTTTGCCAATACCTGGGATATGGGCGATTCGATCATGCCGGTAATAAACATTCAGGTCCTCATCAAGATGATAAACAGATTTAGCAGCCTTACGGTACGCTGCAATTTTGAATGGGTTTTCGTCCTTAATTTCCAGCAAATCAGCTATTCTGTCTAGAGTACGTGCAATTTCACGATTGGTCATCTCATCCCATCCTATTGATGCGCTCCTCTTCCAGAGTCTTGACCAGTTCATCGTAATCTTCCTGTAATTTGTTCAATTCATCGGCCAGATTTAAGGCAGTCAAAACTGCTACTTTGCTGGTGGACAAATTTACATTACGCTGCTGCACCATACGCATGCGCCGGTCNNACATAGGAAGCGAGCATTTCTATGTAGTCGGGTTCTTCGTCTCCCTTTACCACATATTCTTCGTTAAAAATATTAACTGTAACCTTATTTATTTGATTTCTTTTTTCACCCACTTACGAAATGCCCCCTTTCACCATTAGCTATTATTTCGCCCAATTTTTTTCATTTCCTTCAAAAGAGACAACCTCTAGCGAATGCCTCATGGTATATATCGATCAAGCCTACCCCAATATTCAACATTTTTAGGTACCATTAATCTTCGCCAATGTATTAGTTGTGCTGGAAGCATGTAAAAAGCACCTGCCTGGGGTACAGGCAGGTGCTCTTATCAGGTAACTATTATTTCGTATAAAGAGCATCGATTTCTTCGTTAAAGTTTTTAATAATATTGCGGTATTTGTTTTTCAGAGTAGGGGTGATTTCATCCAGGCTTTCTAAAAAGCGTCGATTAGAAATATGATATTGCTTAATTTTTTCGTAGTCTTCCAACTGCTCATTGGCCTCTGCTATGTCTTGATCAATAAGCTTTCTTACTTCCGGATGAGACGTGAAGTCATCCCCCACTTGAACACAGATTCGTTCTACACCTTCTCCTTCATATACTATCTGGCTCTCATCAAAAGTAATTCCCTGACCCTGCAGACGCGCCAGCAGGGCTTCAAACTTGGGCACCACAATAGCCGATACGAAAGGCCGATCATCTCCTACCGCGCAAACCTGCTCCACATAATGAGCGGTAGCAAATTTACTTTCCAGTTTGGCACGAGGTACATTTTTCCCGGTATCTAGAACCATAATACTCTTTTTGCGATCGACAATTTTATAATATCCATTAGCCACCTGTATCGCTATATCCCCGGTTTTAAAGAAACCATCTTCCGTAAATGCTTCTTTAGTAGCCTCCTCATTATTGAAATAACCCAAGAACAGATTATTGCCTCGTACTAACAATTCGCCATCTTCGGCGATTTTCTGTTCATGGGTATAGGTGGTCGGACCAATAGAGCCTGGTAATACTGCTTTTAAGTTATTGAAGTTTATCGCGTTCATGGTCTCCGTTAATCCATAGCCTTCACAGATACGTATTCCCATAGCCGCAAAGGCCTTCCACAGGTTAGCAGGCAGACTGGCTGAAGCTGAGAAAGAAACCCGGAAGTTGCCTCCCAAAAGGCCTCTGACTTTGCTGAATACAGTCTGATCTGCCCAGCGGTATTGTTCCTGCAGATCTTCCGGTAAACCTTCCATTAAGTCGATGTCAAATCCCATATCTACAAAGCCATTTTCATCACTACGGGCGTCCACCACTTTAAGGCCAATTTCCATAGCTTTTTCAAAAGCTGCTTTGCCTTCCGGAGTGGCTGAAGCCGCATCACGGATAGCCATATAAATTCTTTCGAAAATACGCGGAACTGAACAGAAAATTGTGGGTTGGAAAATCTGCAGGTCCATCACCACTGTTTGAGGTTTTTCCGCGTAAGCGATAGTCGCACCGCAGTTCAAGGACTGGAATTGGCCACACTGGCGTTCATAGGAGTGAGAAAGAGGTAAGAAAGACAGGCAAATGTCTTCTTCTGTGAACATATAGCCATTATAAGCGAAGTTGGCATTATCTACCTGAACGGCATTCATGATAGTAAAATGGGTATGAATTGCTCCCTTGGGATCACCCATAGTGCCAGAAGTGTAGATTATAGTAGCCCAATCCCATACTTGCACATCAGCACAGGCTTTCTCATAAGCATAGGGATTCTGGAAAAGATATCGTTTGCCAGCTTCCCGGACTGAACTCAGGTACTTAAAAGCAGGATGATCTGGCAGCGGCACAGATTCATCCATCAAAATAACATACTCCAGAGTAGGCATGTCTTCCAAACATTCCATGACTTTCTCAATATTGAAAGCATCTCTGACAAACAGGATACGCGATCCTGAGTTATTAATAATATATTGCATTTCCTTGGCGGATAAGGAAGGGTAAATAGTCACTGTTACTCCGCCGGAGTTAAGAATGGCCAGGTCGGACCACAACCATTGAGGGCAGTTGTAAGACATAATAGCTGCCCGATCCTGCTTTTTGAGACCTAAAGACATAAGTCCACCACTCAGGTCTTTAACAATCATGCCAACATCGGCATATGTCAGCGAATCGGTTGTAGTTGGTGAGGTCTTGAACCATTGGCACCGTCGATCTGCATAACGAACCACCGACTCATTAAACATAGCAGGGATAGTACGTACTCTCATGTGATCTCGCTGAACCATATTATTTCCTCCTTTAATTAATATTACGAAGTATAATAATTCTATCACATCTCTTAATCATTTCGTGATAAAAAATAAAAATAGCTCTCCTAAACGGAGAGCAAAAAAAGCTATTCTATGAAAATCGTATCCCCAGCGATTATTTTAGACTGTATACCGGATTTTTACTTGAATATAAGGACTCAGCTCTTAAACCAACTGCCGCCCACAAATTCGCGCAATATAGAATTGGGCGGAATTACATCAACGGAGGCTGGTTGAAAATAGCTCAAAAACTTTAGCAACCGTTGAGCTTCCATATATTCAGGATTAGCAGGTCCAATATCCCTCAACAGTGGTTCAGCAAATTTTTTCAAAACTGATAACTCATAAACCAATGAACTGTTAAACATCACATCAGCATGTTCCTGAAATGGGAAGATGTTCTTCTCTTCTCCAGCTCTGACTGAAGGCCAGCGCCGGATAGTCTGTAATGCCCCATAGCCACGGGTACGGCTGTCCCGTATCATACGCCTTAATAACCGGCTGTCCGTAGTGGGGATACGGTTGGTATAGTCAATATTCAGCTGAGTAAGAGCACTTACGTAAATGCGAAACTTTTGTTCATATGGTATCTTGGCGGTCAGTTCTTCATTGAGGGCATGGATGCCTTCAATTAAGATAGGTTCTCCAGCGGGAACCTTGATCAGTAAACCCTCCTCTTCACAGCATCCTTTTTGGAAATTGTAGATGGGAGTTAAGACTTCTTCCCCGGCAATGAGTTTCTGTAGATGATCATTAAACAAATCCAGTTTAAGAGCATACAGGGATTCGAAATCATATTCCCCGTTTTCGTCCAAGGGAGTCTGGTCCCGATCTATAAAATAGTTATCCAATGAAATGGATACTGGCCTGCGCCCATTAACTCGCAGCTGAATTAGTAGTCTCTGAGCAAAAGTAGTTTTACCGGAGGAAGAAGGGCCGGAAATCAAAACCAACCTTTTATGAGGATCATGGCAAATCATATCAGCAATGGAGGCAATCTTTTTCTCATGGAGAGCCTCGTTCACCCGAATTAAATCATCAATACGATTGTTGACAATCAGTTCGTTTAAGGCAGCTACATGAGGTGTCTCCAGCATATCTGCCCAGTCTTTGGCTTCCCTGAATACAGTAGCCAGTTTTTTTTGTTCTATATAAGGTTTGATCTCCTGAGGACGGTCAGCTTCCGGCGTTTGCAGTATAATACCAGGGGCATATTGCAGAAGCCTAAATTTATCAATCATACCGGTTCTGGGAACCATATAACCGTATGAGTATTCATACCAACCGTCTAATTCACAAACATGGACTACGTCCTTATTCCTAAACTGCAGCAGCTTCACTTTGTCCATCTGTTCCTGCTTCTCAAATATTCTCAGTGCTTCGCTGCGGGTAATTGCTTTTCTCCTTATGGGAAGATCGCTCTGGATCAAATCCTGCATACTCCGCTCCAGCTTTTCCACATCTGTACGTTCCGGTTCAAAATTCAAAAACTCGCAAAACAATCCGTTGGAAAGTGAATGCCTGACTATCAGCTTACGATCAGGGAATACCTCCTGAACTGCCCGAAGCAGTATAAGGACAGCGCTTCTCCGGTAAATCCTTAATCCTTGCTCCGAATTAAGAGTAATTAAACGTACCTGACAGGTATCTGTAAAAGTATAACTCAGGTCTTTCAACACATTGTTTATGGCAACGGCCATGATAGGTACTCTAATGTGGTCTTGGACTCTATGAGCCAATTCCTCTGCGGAAGAACCTACCGGTACCGAGTAATCCCCCAACCCCTCAATGTGGATTACTATATTATCTCTGTCGCTAGTCATAATAACCCTCCCTAAGCTCGACTTCCTTTATTATAACCGATAAAACTGTTGATACGATGAAATTATCATTGCTGTGAGAATAGTCCTCGCAATTATCACCTGCAGAACAGGCCACGATAAATGAAAACATTGCTGGTCGGCTTAAGCAGGAGTTTAGCCGGGCGAGTGACGTACGACGAGCCATTGTAACATATGTGACTCCATTAATACCTAACACAAAAGAGGGCCTGACGCCCTCTTTTTACACGGCCGGATTATATCCGTTCTTTACCGTGTACATCCGGTTGTATTCTACTATATTCACAGGCAAGTCAAGTGATACCTAAATAAATCGTTCAATTAGCGCAATTTGGCTCCCAGATTTTCCTGAAGCTGTTTAATGATCCTTTCTATGACAGGGTTTACCTCTTCATCAGTGAGGGTTCCCTCATCTGACTGGAAAACTAAACGAAAAGCCATGCTTTTAACATCTTTTCCAAGCTGTCCGCCCGTGAACAAATCAAAGATAGACACCTCACGCAGTAAGGGCGCTCCTGCCCTGCGAATGGTGGCCACAGTCTTTGCGGCAGCAACTTCAACTGGTAACAACACAGCCAGGTCCCTTTCCACCGATGGGAAACGCCCGATGGTTTCAGTCATAGATCGAGGAACAGCATGTTTGTAAAGCTTTTCCACTTCCATTTCGGTCAATACCACGGGAGTTTTAATTTCAAAGTTTTCTAATACCTGGGGATGAACTTCACCAATTATACCTACTTCATCTGTCCCGCACCGTATAATAGCGGTACGTCCTGGGTGAAATCCAGGAGCAACAAAAGCTTCAAACTGGCTGTCTTTTATACCAAGCTGTTGGAATAAATCCTCCACCAGACCCTTCTGATAATAGAAATCCAACTCCAGCGGTGCAGTTTTCCAATTGGTAGAAGTGCGGCCCGAGACCACCGCACCTAATTTCAGCACTTCCGAAGGCAGCTTATCTTGGCCGGGAATAAATACTGAGCCCAATTCAAAAAATGCCAAATTTTCATTGCGCCTGGCTAGGTTTCGGCTGATATTCATTAACAGACCAGGCATTAATAGGGTCCTCATTATTCCCTGCTCTTCTGATAAAGGATTGGCGATAGCCAATGCTTTACGCCGCTGGTCGTCATCAGGCAACATAATATAATCCAACAGTTTTTTATTGATAAAGCTGTAGTTAATCACTTCTCTCATGCTGCTGGCCATAGTATTACGAATTCTTTGCTGAAACTTCTGGTAAGGGGTAAGACCTCCAGAAGATGCTCCGGAAGGCATCTGAGACGGAATCAAATTGTAACCGTGCAACCGAGCTACTTCCTCGATCAAATCTTCTTCTATTTGCAAATCCGGACGGTATGTAGGAACTACTACCTCCAGCACACCCTTTGATTTACTCTGTTTGACTGTAAAGGACAACCGCTGCAAATATGCTATAACCTGTTCAGTGGTCAAATCAGTTCCCAATAATTCATTAACTCGCTGGGGACGCAGTTTTATCGTCAACGGAGAGAAAGGCTTAGGATAAACATCGCAAACACCTGCAACCACTTGGCCACCTGCTAGTTCCTGAATCAGTTGAGCGGCACGGTTAATAGCAAAAACGGCTCCGTTAATATCCACACCCTTTTCAAAACGCATGGAAGAATCGCTTCTTAAAGCTAATTTGTGTGATGTTCGGCGGGTATTGACCGGATCAAAATTGGCTGACTCCAGCAAAACCGTGGTGGTATTATCATTAATCTCCGTATTCTGTCCTCCCATAATACCAGCTAGAGCTACTGGCTTTTTGCCATCGGTTATTACCAGCATGCTGTCTTCTAAAATGCGCTCCACGCCGTCCAGTGTAGTAAACTTCTCACCGCTATTAGCCCGGCGAACTACAATTCGCTTATCTTCTGCCAGCAGTCTATAGTCAAAGGCATGCAATGGTTGATTAGTTTCCAACATAACATAATTAGTAACATCCACTACATTGTTAATAGGCCTGATACCAGAGTGCATTAAAGCATCCTGCATCCAAGCAGGAGAAGTACCGATTTTCACATTTGTAACCACTCGGGCTGCATAGCGCCTGCACAAATCTGGATCATCTATTTCCACATCAACATAGCTGGAGATGTGCTCTGGGCTTTCCTCTATTTTGATTTCCGGAATATTAACCTGGGCACCGGTCAGAGCAGCAACCTCACGGGCTAGATTAATCATGCCCAGGCAATCTCCCCGATTAGGTGTTAAATCAAGATCCAGCACCTTGTCTCCATCAACATCATCAATGCCTTCTATAGCTATACCAGCCATAGTCAAAGCTTCCGCCAGTTCCTCAGCCGACCATTTATAATCAACATATTTTTTCAGCCAGTTGGTTGAGACTCCCATGCTTTTACCTCCCTAGAATTGTTTCAAAAAGCGCTGATCGTTTTCAAAGAAAAGACGCAGATCGTTTACTCCGTACTTCAGCATGGCTATTCGTTCAATCCCCATACCAAAAGCAAAACCAGACACATTTTCCGGATCATAGCCACCATATCTCAGCACATTAGGATGAACCATACCAGCCCCTAATATTTCCAGCCAGCCAGTATATGAGCATACCCGGCAGCCATCTCCTCCGCACATAACGCAGGATATATCCATTTCCGCGCTGGGCTCAGTAAATGGAAAAAAACTGGGACGGTATCGGACCTGGACTTGTTCCCCAAATATGCGGTGGGCAAATGACATCAGAACCGCCTTCAGGTGAGCAAAAGTAACATTTCTGTCAACCAGTAGGCCTTCAATCTGCTGAAACATTGGTGAATGGGTGGCATCATCGTCTTTACGATAGACCTTTCCTGGTACAATGATCTTGACCGGTAACCTAGGTGCCATGGATTCCATGGTTCTAACCTGTACTGGTGAGGTGTGAGTACGCAGCAGTACATCTTCGTCTATATAGAATGAATCCTGCATATCCCGGGCCGGATGATCTTTGGGGATATTAAGGGCTTCGAAATTGTAATAATCTAATTCTACTTCTGGACCCTCTGCTACGGTAAAACCCATGCCAATGAATATATCCTGGATTTCTTCGCGAATCTGGGTAAGAGGATGCTTGCTTCCTCGCATAAATGAAATGCCCGGAAGAGTTACATCAATAGTCTCCTCCTGCAATCGTTGGTTCAAGGCACGACTTTTCAGCTCTTGGTTCTGCTGCTGAAGCATGTTTTCTAAGTGTTCTTTCAACTGATTAGCTGCTTGTCCCACCTGGGCACGCTGGTCAGGGGGAAGATCCTTAAGTCCCCTTAATAACTGGGTTAACTCTCCTTTGCGTCCCAAGAGTTTGATCCGCAGATCATTAAGCTCCTGTATTTGGTCAATCTCCTTGATTTGCCGGAGGGCTTTTTGTTCCAAATCATTCAGTTTGTCTAACATTACATTCACTCCCAGCAGAAAAATAAAATACTTTCGTCCAAGGGACGAAAGTTTATTTCGCGGTACCACCCTAGTTAGTCCAAAAGACCAGCTTTCAGACTCACTCTTTCCCGATAACGGCGGTGACCGGTAAAACTTACTATTATTTCAGTTCACAGCTCCCAGGTGAATTCACCTGATGTTCCCTTGGCTGTACTTCCAGTCACGATACAACCTCCCTGAAAGGTACCCCATCAGGCTACTTGTCCTGTTAATCGCTTATATCCATATGAGAACTTACTGAGTAACCATCATTTTATATAACAAATAATATATGATGCAACCAGAGTTTTCAAATAACTGCCACATTGTCTGTGCTCTATCCACCCTAACGTCCACCCTTCCACCGTAATGTTTGGGTCGGAACCAAAAATATTATCTCATGGGGAGAAAGTCCCCTTCAAAGATGAGCAACCCGCTGTCTTCTAGCCTCTGCCATGATTATAGCACAGGATACAGCCGCATTCAAAGAATCCACTTTTTGATTGATGGGTATTACCACCTTCTGGGTAGCTCGACTAAGCCATTCCTGAGCTACTCCATGAGCTTCACTGCCTATAACACAGATTATAGCCCCTTGCCAGTCGATTTGATAAATACTGGTTTTAGTATCAGGAGTAGCCACAATCATTCGATAGCCATTATTTAGTAATTCGTCAACAGAGTCCCTGTCAACCGTATTTATTGGAACATGAAAGATCCCCCCCATGGAGGCTCTTACTACTTTCGGGCTAAAAGGATCCGCACATCCGGCAGTAAGTAATATACCATCAATGTCCAGCGCCCATGCTGTCCGAATAATCGTTCCCAGATTACCAGGATCAGATATGCGATCCAGTAAGAGCAGCATGGCTGTTTGGTCACTGAGATAGACTGGTTGGTATGGAGGAATACTGACTACAGCCGCCACACCCTGGGGATGCTCCGTATCAGCAATAGCCTTCATAATATTGGCAGTTACCTGGTAGAATTCAATGTTGAGGTCTCTTAGTTCGTCAGGAGCCTCAAAGCTATCATCAACAAAAACCCGCACCAGTAGCTGGGGGCTTTTAAGAGCTTCCCTCAGCATGCGCTCTCCTTCAATTAGGAAAGTCCCTGTTTGCTGGCGATACTTTTTTTGTTTTAGCTTTATAGTTTCTTTTATCAAAGGATTATCTCGGGAAGTCAAATATCGCATATTTACCTCGATAGAAAAAAGTATGGCCCGAATGAGCCATACTTTACATAAATTCCTGTTTAACTGTTTTTCTTAGCCAGTTCAGCCAGTTCAGAAAAACCTTGGGGATCACTTACAGCGAGTTCCGCCAATACTTTACGATTGATATCCACACCAGCAGTTTTCAATCCGTGAATCATTCTACTATAAGTAGTACCATTGTCGCGAGCAGCGGCATTTATACGCGCAATCCATAATCTACGGAAATCGCGTTTTTTCAGTCTACGGTGGATATAGGCATATTGACCGGATTTCATAACCTGCTCGTTGGCTACCCTATATAGCTTAGATTTGCTGCCAAAGTAGCCTTTGGCTGCCTTAAGAACTTTTTTATGTCGGCGATGGGCAGTTACGCCACGTTTTACCCTTGGCATATCGTCAACCTCCTACTTTACGGAATAAGCTTGGATATTCTTTTGGTTTCGGCAACACTAACCAGGTCAGATTTGCGCAGTCTCCGTTTGCGTTTGGGACTCTTATGACCTAATAAATGGCTGGCATATGCCTTGGAACGTTTAATTTTCCCTGATCCAGTTTTCTTAAACCGTTTAGCTGCACCTCTATGTGTTTTGGTCTTAGGCATCAGCCTTCCTCCTTCGTGTTTTCGATTTTAGGTATTAGGATCGTAACCATATTTCTTCCCTCAACCTTGGGAGGTTTTTCTACTGCAGAAATATCGGAGAGTTCGTCTACCATACGCAAAGATAATTTCTCTCCCAGTTCCGGATGAGTTATTTCCCGGCCCCGAAACATAATAGTTACCTTAACTTTGTCACCGGCACCGAGGAATTTACGGGCATTACGAGCCTTAACCAGGAAATCATGTTCATCGATGTTCGGACGAAGTTTGACTTCCTTGATAGAAATCACCTTTTGCTTTTTACGTGCTTCCTTTTCCCGTTTGCTCTGTTCAAACTTGAATTTCCCATAATCCATAAGACGGCAAACCGGGGGTTTGGCAGATGGCGCAACCTCCACCAAATCTAATCCTTTATCAGTAGCGATTTCTAACGCCTGGTTAATTGGAACGATACCAAGTTGTTCTCCATCCTCACTAACTAACCGGACTTCTCGGGTGCGGATTTCCTCATTAACTCTCCAATCCTTGCTGATAAGAAATTCACCTCCATAATAAAATAAGCGAGCTAAAAGCTCGCTTCACTGACGAAATCAAAAGGCTTTGCCCTTTGAAATGCGCTGGTATTAAACCATTTACCTTACGAACCGGTGGTTGTAAGGTGAGAAGCAAGGCTTCTGCTTTAATCCATAAAGGAGTATATCATACCATATATTATCTTGCAAGCAGTTACCAGGCCAGATGTCAAGATTTAGTGAGTGACAAGTCCTAGAATGCAAACTGCCATTTAATCAACAGTTTTTTCCTTTATCTCTTCTGTTATCCTGGTGATAAAATCAGCCAGCGGCACAGCTCCCTGGTCACCCTGTTTGCGATGGCGTACGGCCACAGCCTCTTGCTCCACTTCTTTATCACCCACGATAAGCAGGTAGGGAATTTTCTGCAGCTGCCCTTCCCGAATCTTATAGCCCACCTTTTCACTGCGGCTATCTATTTCTGCCCGGATACCAGCTTCCAAAAGTGTATCAGTCACTTGCTGAGCATACTCATGTTGGCGCTCACTGATGGGCAAAACTCTCGCCTGTACCGGGGCTAACCAGACAGGAAAAGCTCCCGCAAAATGTTCGGTCAAAATGCCGATAAACCTTTCAATACTGCCATAGATTACCCGGTGAATCATAACCGGACGGTGTTTCTCTCCATCCTCGCCTATATAAGTAATATCTAGTTTCTCCGGCATCTGAAAATCTAATTGAATGGTTCCGCACTGCCAGGTACGGTCCAGGGAATCCTGGAGATGAAAGTCAATTTTAGGACCATAGAAAGCTCCGTCCCCCTCATTGACCTTATATTCCATACCCTTTTCTTGCAGAGCCTGAATCAAGGCATTGGTTGCCATTTCCCATATTTCATCAGAGCCCATAGCTTTTTCGGGTTTGGTGGACAGTTCTACATGATAGGAGAAACCAAATAAGCTGTAAAAGCGGTCTACCAGATCAATGACTCCCTTGATTTCATCTATAATCTGTTCCGGAAGCATGAAAATATGGGCATCATCCTGGGTAAAAGCCCTGACCCGCATCAAGCCGTGCAAAACCCCGGACATTTCATGACGATGTACTAGTCCCAGCTCGCCATAACGCAGAGGTAATTCCTTGTAGCTGTGCAGGGACTGTTTGTAAGCCAAGAGTCCTCCTGGACAGTTCATAGGCTTTACCGCATAATCCTCCTCATCTATTTTAGTAAAATACATGTTTTCCTGATAATGATCCCAGTGACCGGATCTTTCCCATAGTTCACGATTAAGAATAATAGGAGTTTTAATCTCGTGATAGCCAGCCTTGCGATGTTCTTCCCGCCAGAAATTTTCCAACTCATTACGCAAAATCATACCCTTAGGCATAAATATGGGAAAACCAGGTCCTTCCTCGACCAGGGCAAATAGTCCTAATTCCTTGCCCAGACGGCGATGGTCCCTTTTTTTGGCTTCTTCCAACTTGTTAACATAATCATCCAACTGAGCTTTTTTCGGAAAAGAAGTGGCATACACCCGCTGCAGCATGCGGTTTCTTTCATCGCCCCTCCAGTAAGCCCCGGCCAGGCTCATCAGCTTAAAAGCCTTGATTCGGCCGGTGGAAGGCAAATGAGGTCCAGCGCACAAGTCGGCGAACTCCCCTTGTTGGTAAATGCTGATAACCGCATCCTCGGGCAAATCCCTAATTAATTCCACCTTATAGTCCTCGCCCTGTTCCTCAAAAAACTTTATAGCCTCATCCCGCGGCAGTTCCCGGCGGATAATAGGGAGGTCTTCTTTGATGATTTTATTCATTTCTGCTTCTATGGCAGCAAAATCATCGGGAGTAAAAGTATGTTCTCCATCGAAATCATAGTAGAAACCTTTATCGATTGCCGGACCTATAGCTAGTTTGGTATCAGGCCAAAGTCTCTTAACCGCCTGAGCCATCACATGGGCAGATGAATGCCTATAAACGGAAGCTCCTCGGGGATGATCAAACTCCAATAACTCCAAAGAACCATTCCCGTCAATAGGACAGCTCAAGTCAGTAATCTCACCATTAAACAGTGCCGCTACCGCATTTTTAGCTAGTTTAGGACTGATATCCTCCGCTACCTGTAACAAAGTCGTTCCAGCAGGGTACTCCCGTACACTTCCATCTTGTAAAGATATCTTCACCATATTTAAACCTCCTGCCTACCTCTAGTAAAACAGTATCATAATACCCATTTGAACTAAACCAATAATAA
>LSQX01393663.1_pt2 | contig 17692 bp, 12 predicted proteins | sample 654561 | NCBI WGS metagenome assembly LSQX01 (sample SAMN04489861, study PRJNA283612) | anaerobic digester metagenome | isolation source: 4 biogas reactors fed with cattle manure at either 37C or 55C with and... | place: Denmark: Kongens Lyngby | collected 2014
ACACGCATACAGCATCGTCAGAAAAATCCGGAAAAATCGGATTGTCAATTGATTCGGAGAAGCTTTTCGCTGCTCTCCACATTGTTTTCCATTTTTCAGAACCAGTATCAGGCAAAACCGCATTTTCTCTGAAAAACTCACCTGCCATATCAACGCTTCTTTTAGCATCGATTACACGCTTGTAAGCTTTGATGCAACTTTTCGATTGCTGATCACTTAAGCCACTCGCTATTTCCTTGAGATTGTTTGCATACTCAAAAAGCTGCGAGGAACGGTTTCGTGCTTCTTTTGCAAGTTTTACCGGATCAGACACAGCTAATAATTGAAGGCTTTTAGAAACTTCATCCAGTTCCTTTTGCTGCTCTTTTGATAATGGCTGTAATGATTTTATGGACTGAAAACCCCCGGCTGTGCCAAAGGTTTGGAACAGTTCAGCACCCTTATCTTTCTCTAACTCAGGCCATGATTTCTTGCTAAGCGATGCCTTTTCAAATTCTCTATCCAACACAGCCTTAATCTCAAGCAACGATTGTGTGTATTCTGATAATAGTTGCAGGCTTGGGGGAACATAGGCTACCTCATTCTCTCGCGTCAAATGAGCTGCTGCAGCTTTAGAGTCAAAAACACGAATCCGTTGTAAAGGACTTATATCAGAATCATTTTCTCTTGGCCAAGCGCAAGATGTCAGGCCTGAAGAACCAATCATAAACTCGACTTCTGCTTTCTGTTCAGCAGGCGAAAAAACATTGGGCAAGAGGTTCTCAGGGCCTCGTGATGCTGCAAATTGTTTTAGAATTCTAATATATCCAGATTTGCCACTGCCATTCACTCCAGCGATTATGTTTATTCCAGCTGGATTAAAACTGATTGATGCATTTGGCGAAAGGTTGTTGACACCACAAGTATGTGTTATCCCTCCCAATCTGACAGGTGTCGTTTTCTCGTGGAATTGAAGGTGTGAAGAATTCAACGGCTTCAATTCCATTGGTTTTTCTGTTTGTGGAGGTTTGAACCAATTGGATGTGTCTGACAGCTCATCCATTTTTGCGGTTCTTGCGTACTTTTTGTAGTCACTCGGTAAAAGAAATTCACCAGCAGCAAGCCTCCGCAACAGGTCTCTTTGCCATAGCTTTAGTGTTTCTGACCATGTTAACAAGCTAACTTCAATATGACTAATCTTTAAGCCCCCCTCTACAAAGTAAAATGATATACAGATGTTTTAGATTTCCTGTATGTTCTGCATTAAATCTTCTTCCGAGATAAGCACAAACAAAAACCTAAGAAATCGCTTTGTTAATTGCCTTCCCCTTTGATTCGCTTCACGCTATCCGTTCGTCAACCGCTCATAGGCCTTCCTGATAATCCCAGCCATCAAAGGGCGCCTCTGATTAAGGAAATCAAAGTACTCCAGCGTATGAAAGTCTTCTGGCAAAGCATGCTGGGAACAGGCTTTTGAAAATTCCTCTGGTCCGAGTTCCGTTCGATATTCCTCGATATATTCTTGAGGAGGCTTGTCTGTGATGTGAATGTTGGTACTGTAGTCCAGATAGGTGAAATTGGCTGTCTGGTTTCGATCACGATCCTTTTCGATGCCCAGCTTTGCTAAATAGTTCTTAGGAAAGATATGATGCTTATCCAAAGCATTCTTGGTGCCACTTGAGCCAAGAGTGAAAACGCTGGCGAGCGGCGTCGTGCCAAAGAGCAAGGGTGTGCCCAGGACAATCTGGGAGGCTACAAACCCATACCAGCTTGGAGAAATACCCGCTGAGGTCATCAGATCCATGGGCATGGTGATGTTGAAATAATCCTCCGTCAACCTGGAAGCAATCACATTTTGCAGGTATTCTTCCAACCCATCTGCCGAAGTGATGACTTCCATGTCCGCAAACTGTGCTTCTACGTCTGACTCCGTGCTGCCGGTATAGAAAGATGTAAGAGCAGCCATGAAGAACCAACGCTTTATCAGGCGTTTCAACTTCATCGCTTCCATCTGATAATCATACTTGGCAATTAGGTACAGCACGTAGCTGAATACCACAGCATTGGATGAGGCGATGAGCTTGTCCGAAATATAGCCAGCTTCCTTGAGTATGTTCAAAAAGCTATGCCAGTTGTTGAGATCCAGCACCTTATCCAAAGCACTCTTGAAAATACCGAAGTTCTTTTCTCGAATCTTGTCGCTGCTCTCGCCAGTCTTCAAATCCTTGCCCCGCAAAATCATGTAGGCATAGCGTAGCCTTGCCCGCCGGAAACCAACACCAACGGTCATTCTTACAATGTGGGAGGGGTCAACTGCCATGAGGTGATTGTAGGAGGTGTTCTTGCCGGGAATCCGGGAATCGGCGCAGAACTGGTCAATCAGGTCGCGCTTCTCCTTCTCGTATACAGAAATCAAGGTCAGGATAAAGTCGTTCTCTGTCAGCTTCTGCCCTGCAGAGTTAACCCGCACAAAGATCTCCGCCACATCCTCTTCACTGGAACTATGGTTGATTTCCAGGGTGGGAATTTGATACAGTTCCAGGTTGAGCAACTCATTGATATTCTCTTCAATTCGGAATTCATCCTCTTCGGTGAGAATAGGTATATTCCGACGCTGACGGCTTTCGTTCAGGCTTTGGATAAAGCTCTTGCGTAACCTGCCAAAGGTATTGTTCTCCTTGGCCAGGAACACCTCGCTGATGTCGGGGATGTACTCTGCATTTCGCTGGATGGCGTTGGTCCAGACATCAAACTCTTTGGTTTCCGGCTTGTAACTGATACGGATTCTGCGCTCCCTGAAGTTGCGGTCTTTCACAACCACACCATACATAGAGGCCACCAGCGCAGTCAGTCGCTGCTGGCCATCAATTACTAAGTCCTTAGGCGCTTTGTAAGCCTTTTCTCCCAAACCGATGCCTTCTTTTTTATCCTCGTATTCCTGAGGGGATTCCCACAGCATGATATAGCCGATTGGAAAGCCTTTCATCATAGAGTCAAACAGGTCGCGCACCTTGTTGTCCCGCCAGACAAAAGGTCGTTGAAGGTCTGGCAGCCCTATCCTTCCATTGCGGACATCCTTCAAAAGGTCTGATAGGTTCTTGGGCACATTGCTGTAGGTGGTTTTTGACATCGGTTATCTCCTTGATGGCTATTCTAGGGACTCACAAAGGGGAAGGAGTTGGTTCAGGCGCTTGACGATACGTTGTTGCTCATTAAGGGGAGGAAGTGGAATCATCAGATTGTTGATGCTGGTTGAGTTTAAGGTTTTTCCCTTAATGGCATCTTTTGTATCTCCCCAGCAAGAAACAGTTGGCAGTATCATATAAAGATAATTGCCAATCGTTTGTGGGTCATAGTATGGGAAGATTGATATAATAGCTTCATTGTGCACCGCATCAAAATCGAGAAATGACACACGTCCAACTGTAAGTTTAAAGCTCATAATCAGTGTCCCCGCTGGCGATACAGAATTACGAAAAACAGTTGTTACCGCTTTGGGAGTAATACTTTCTTTAGTCGAAATAATCCTTTCATTTCCACTCATATCTGCTATTGAAACCCATGGGATACCAGGGCCCCAGAACGTGGGATTATGTCTAGAAGGTGTCTTTCCAATCACGAATTGCACCAGCTCACCAAATCTCACCCAAGCCCAATTCTCTGGAATCTCAAAGGGCATCTCCTCCTCCGTGATCGCTGACAATGGATTTTGTTTTCTTAGTTTTCCGGCCTTTATCAGCTGCACTTTTTCTTTGTGGATTTTCCTTAGTAAATCTGAGGCATTACCATCTTCAGGTAGTTGCTTGGTTAACTTGCCTTTCATGGCAGATTGAAGGATGGAGTTCTTTATTCTTGTTGGAAATGACACGTACAGGCCATCGAGTGCGCTCCCGGAAGTTTCAATGAACTCTATTTCAGGGACCACTTGGGCACTATTTGCGAGATATGATTCCAAAAGCAATAAGCGCTTATCGATTCTGGCGTTCAGTGCTTCTCGCTTCTCATGAAACTGCCGGATGGTCTCCTCCGGGCTGAGCACCACCTCTTCTACTGTGGGGTAACCACAGAGGTCCAGGTCATAGCCCCGGTCTGCCAATTCACTCGCTGTGAATGAGCGGGCTTTATAGGTGTCAGTTTCCACATCTTTAATATCTTCCCGCTTGCGCCACCAGACGGAGCACGCATCAAAATGTTCCAACTTCATGGGCTTGGTTTTGGAGAAGTGCTTATAGCCCTCCGGCATATCCACCCGGTAATACCAAACCCTGTCGGTAACCTTGGTCTTATCAAAGAACAGGATGTTGGTGGTGATGGAAGTGTAGGGAGCGAACACGCTGGAGGGCATGCGCACTACGGTATGCAGATTGAACTCCTCCAACAGCCTTTTCTTGATGGCCACCTTGGCGTTGTCCGTACCGAACAGAAAGCCATCCGGGATGATAACCGCTGCACGGCCAGTGGCCTTCAGACGGTACATGATGACGGACATAAACAGGTCCGCCGTTTCGCTGCTGCGAAGGTCAGCGGGGAAGTTCATTTTGACACTGTCGCTTTCCTTGCCGCCATAAGGTGGATTCATCAGCACCACATCAAAGAGATCGTTGTCCCTGTACTCCCTGACGTTACGCTCCAGGGAATTGCCATGGTAAATCCTGGGGCTTTCGATGTCATGCAACAACATGTTGGTGATACACAACAGGTAGGGAAGCGGCTTTTTTTCGATGCCAAAGATACTTTGATTGTAGCGGTTTCTGTCCTCCACCGTGTTGACCTGCTTTTCCAGCTGATGCAAGGCAGAGGTCAGGAAGCCACCCGTCCCACAAGCAAAGTCTGCGATGCTCTCCCCCAGCTGAGGGGCAATCATCTGCACCATGAAATCTGTTACCGCCCTGGGGGTATAGAACTCCCCTGCGTTCCCAGCACTTTGAAGGCTTTTGAGGATGGTCTCGTAGACTTCGCCAAAGGCATGTCGCTCCTTGTATTCGTCAAAGGCAATGCCATCAATGTGATTGATGACTTGACGCAGCAGGATGCCATCCTTCATGTATTGGTTGCTGTCCTCGAAAACCGCGCGCACAATGGATTTCTTGATGGGAGTATGCTCTGTCACCGGCAGTTTCTTCAACTGAGGAAACAGCTTGATGTTGACAAAATCCAGCAGTTCCTGTCCGGTCATCGCTCTGCCATCTTTCTTATCCACAGCCCAGTTCCGCCAGCGCAGTTCCTCCGGGATGATGGACTGATAGTTCTCGTCATGAAATTCCCAGTCCTCTTCCTTTGCATCATAAATCTTCAAAAAAAGAAAGGAGGTCATCTGCTCAATACGCTGGGCATCACCGTTAATGCCACTATCACCCCGCATGATGTTCTGGATGGTTTTCACAAAGTTGTTGATGCTCATGAATTATCTCCTGACATACATTTTGAAATAATGGCCTTGGTTGCGCCTTCAGAAAGGGCGGAAATTGCGGGACTGAGATCGGAAGCAATTCGTCGCAAAACCCGCTCACCTTTAAGCCTGTTCCCGCCTTCTGTGGTTAAAGTATAGCAACGGAACAGGTCTAAGGTGTTTTTTTCTTCGGGTGTAAGGTTATGTTTTTCCCTGACATACCCTGCTTCCTGTAAGGTCAGGAAGTGCTCTTTCAGCTCGGAGCGGTCCAGGTTCAAGCGGGCTGGGGTGATAGATTCCGTTTTATCCAGAGATCGTAGTATCAAAGCTAAACGTCCAGTAAAGGTTTTATGGACATTTCCGCGAAAACGATGTGGTTTCAGTGTACCGTCTGCTATCTGCCAGGACTTTTTTACTTGGCTGATGCTTGCGGTTTCAAACAAGCCATCTTTGCACCAATTGCGAACAGTATTCGCAGTAACTCCCCATTTTTTTGCCGCTTCATGTTCTGTCATTTTGCCTCCTACGCAGCCTCATACAAGGCTCTGCCGAGTTCCCGAACTGCCTGCAAATAGGCCGTCCTGCCGCCAAACAGTCTGGCGATGCGCTTTGGACTGCCAATGCGGTCAAAGGGTGCGTTCTCCAGAACGCGAGTGTCCTCCAGCTCACTGATACCTTCATTCATGTACTTATCCAGCAGAGCGGACAGCACCACCTGGCAGGTTTCTGAATACTTGTAAAGATAGCCACGCTTTTTGACATTCTCTACCCGTTCCCTTCTGGTGAGGGGCTTTTTGTCATAAGCTACATGCAGAATGAGGTCAAAATCATCCAGGTCCTTGCCAGCTTCGTCCTTCAAGGCATCCAGTAATACTCCCTTTTCCTCCAAGGCATCTACAATGGCCTGCTTTTTATCTGCTTTCGACCAGACGCTGATAAAGGTATCCAGGGTGGCATACTCGTCCAAAATGTTTCTCTTTGTATAGTCTGTCAGGCTCTCTGTGATAAGTTTCCCATCTTTGTCATAGTACTGAACACGTTCGTTGATGATGGCTACTTCCACACCGCGTACACGAAATTTGCGCACCGGGACGCCAGGCTCTGGTGGGTCAAATGGCGGGGGGTTCGGTGGTTCGTCCGGTTGCGGGATGTCGGGGACATCTGTTTCATCCGGATTCCAAGCGTCGCCTCCATCGCCACCATCGATGACCACAACTGGGTCACCGTCAAATGCTGGGTCAGCGAACAACCGGCTGGCATTGCGAAAATCCATGATGGTAAAAAACTCCTTACCCTTTTCAGGGCAAAGCCTTGTTCCACGGCCGATAATTTGCTTAAACTCCGTCATGGAATTGATATTGTTTTCCAGCACAATCAGCCTGCAGGTGCGCACATCCACCCCTGTAGTCATTAACTTGGAAGTGGTGACCAGGGCTGGGTATTGCTCATTGATGTCCATGAAGTAGTCCAGCTGCGCTTTGCCTTCCTGGTTGTCTCCTGTGATGCGCATGACATACTTCGGATTCTGCACTACAAGGTCTTGGTTTTCCTTTATTAGCGCTTGGCGCATACGCTCCGCATGGTCAATATCCACACAAAACACGATGGTTTTGCTGAAGTGGCCGTTGGCTTTCAGCCACTTGCTGATGCGGTTGGCGACTGCTTGTGTCCGTTCATCAATGATGAGGGTGCGATCATAATCCTTGGCATCGTACTCTCTGTCCTCTATCTCGTTGCCGTAAACATCCAACTGACCTTTATAGGGCCGCCAGCCTTCCAGGTCCCTATCAAGTCCAATGCGAATAACTTTGTAGGGGGCAAGAAAGCCATCATCAATGCCCTGCTTGAGGCTGTAAGTGTAGACCGGCTCTCCAAAATAGGTGATGTTGCTGACTTCGTTGGATTCCTTGGGTGTTGCTGTCATGCCAACATGAATGGCTTCATTGAAGTATTCAAGGATTCTGCGCCACTTGGACTCTTCCCGGGCACTGCCCCGGTGGCACTCATCCACGATGATGATGTCGAAGAACTCTCTGGCAAATTGGCGGAAGGGCTCTTGTTTCTCATCTCCTGCCAGCTGCTGGTAGAGGCTCATATAGATTTCGTAGGAGCTGTCCAGGTGCCTGTCCTGAACCTTGGTCATGATGCGCTCAAAAGGCTTAAAATCCTGCTGCATGGTTTGGTCGATCAGGACGTTGCGATCAGCCAGATAGAGTACACGCTTCACTGTTCCGGTCTTCAGCAGCTTCCAGATAATCTGGAAGGCGGTGAAGGTCTTTCCTGTACCCGTCGCCATGACAAGCAATATCCGCTTTTGACCCAGCGCAATGGCTTCTATGGTTTTGTCTATGGCAATGCGCTGATAGTACCGAGGCCTCTTCTGAGTGAAGATATCGTAGTAATCAGGCTCGCTGATAATCCTTTCCTGAGTTTCATTCATACCTTTGGCTGTGAGGTAGCGCCGCCAAAGCGCTTCCTCTGTTGGGAATTGATTCAAGGCCAGTTCAGTAACAGCGCCAGTCAAAAAATCATGCTCCAGAAAGCCGCTTCCATTGGATGAGTACGCGAAGGGAATGTTGAGAATCTGAGCGTATTCCATCGCTTGTTGCATGCCCGAACCTAAAGAATGGGTAGCCTCCTTGGCTTCAACAATGGCCAAGGGCAACTGGCCGCCTTTGTGAGTCAAAATATAGTCAGCCTTCTTGCGGCGTCCACGCCTCACTGTGTTTCCACGTACATGCACCTGGCCGTCTGTGAAGAAATACTCCATGAATATCTGCTCGATAGCCCAGCCTGAGTTTATGATGGCAGGGGTGACATAGCGGAGCTTTATATCTTCTTCGGTGAGTCTGGTCATCTGTTTCTCCTCAGACAATCTTAAACAACATCGTGCACGGTGCAAATCACTCTATTCAGGAGTAGTCAATTGCCATTAGCAGACGTCTTGACATGCCTGCATAAAAGTCCATTTTCTATGTGTTTATAGTACCATGAGATGGGGCAATGTTCAAAGATAATCATAAACAACACGACCTATTTCAAGAAACGGCAGATATCACCTTTAATGATTATAGCGCATTCGCTATAAGTGCCAGTTGCTATTGAACTACATTGCCTCCCTCTTCTCCTCGATCATTTGCATTTTTCTCTCCACCCTCTCAACCAAGCCCGAATTCCGAGCCGGTGCTTCCTGCTTCAGTGCTATATCAATGGCTTCCATTTCGCCGACGATCTTCACTTCCTGCCGCGCCCGGCTGATGGCGGTGTATATTAGGTTGCGATAAAGCATTTGAGAGTCCGACATGGTCAGGCAGAAAAGCACCTTCTCATACTCACTGCCCTGGCTTTTGTGGATTGTAATTGCATAGGCCAGTTTCATGTCATGGAAGCCTGATTTCCCATCCAGATTGACCCTGCGCCCATCCGGGAAACTAATCGAGTACACCGGGTTATCCTTGTCATAGTCCAGGATATGGAGGGTGCCGATGTCTCCATTGAAGTAGTTAAAACTCTTCTTGTTTTTGAGCATCATTACTCGGTCACCATTGCGAAACCGCTTCGCTTTCTCACCTTCACCTATCGAGATTTCCCGTTTGCTTCCATCTTGACGATAAGTTACAGGATTCAACATGTCCTGGATCCTGGCGTTGAGATAATTGACGGTCTCATTCCGTGGCACAATCACTTGGAAGGATTCATTGATTTTATAATTCCTTGCAGCCTCATTGGCGATCACCTCCATTAGAATGCGAGGATTTGAGATCTCCGTATACTCGAAGCTGCTGTCAAACTCAAGCTTGCTTGCGTTGGTGCATCTGTCAAAATAGTGCACATTGTTGTAAAGGGCACCTGCATTTTCTCCCTGGCGGTGACACACGGACAACTTTACAAAGGGAATATTCAAAGTCATCAGATTAGGCAGGATGTTGCCAGCTCCTACAGAAAGCAGCTGGTTGTAATCTCCCACCAGAACAATTTTGCAATGGTCTGGTGCAGCCAGAACCAGACCGGCAAACTCCTTCAAGGTCAGCATGGATGCCTCGTCAACGATGATCATCCTTAGGTCATCCATTTTTTCCACCTGCATGAAGTTATCATTTGGTGTTTTGCGCAGCAGGCTGTAAACAGTACTGGAGGCCAGGCCGCTTCGCTGGGTCAGATTCCTGCTGGCTTTTCCGGTGGGCGCGCAAAGCGCCCAGCCTTTGCGGCGTTTTAAGCACTGGACAATCCCTTCAATAAGGGTGGTCTTCCCGGTGCCTGCGCCACCCAGAATCAGGCTCACCTTATTGGAGAGGGCGAGCCGAATCGCTTCACGCTGTTTTTCGTTCAGTACCATTCCTTTAACTACCAGGCCCTCAATCAGATAGGTCAGGTTTCTGGGATGCTTCTCCGATATAATCTCGGCAATTCGATTCGCCACAGTGTACTCACACTCCCAGATTTCCATGCGATAATACCTGTCCCCTTCCTGGTGCAGGGACTTGCCCTGCACCAGGTGGTTCAGATCATCTTCAAATTCGTCAGGCCGGTAGTAAGCCCGGGCACGCATACATGCGTCCCTGATGTCGCGTTTTGTGTGCCAGGCATTCCCGTTCTTTTCCATGTCCTGCATGGTCTTTAGGATTTTGTCGCCCCGCATCAACTCCTTTTTTGTCTTGGTTTCCATGCCTACCTCACATCAAATCCAGGTCAACACAGTCATCGCTGTGATACCAGGGGATGTTGAAGGATTCCAGCTCTTCTTCCTTGCGAATCAAGACCTTGCCCACCAAATAGGCCGTTTCAAGGATTTCGGGGTCAATCTCTTCCGCTACAGGGAGGGTGTTCAGTTCCTTGATGTTCTGAACTACCATCTCAATAAGGGTCTGTTTGATGTTCTTTTTATCCTTCAACCATGCATCGGACTGAAGGTGATTGCTGCTGTGGTATAAGACTTCACTATCCCCCTTCAACTTGACATCCGCCTTGAGAATATGCTTGGCGAAGTCATAGGAAAAATCAAAGGAGATGCTTTTTTCAGTGCCGTTTTCCTTCCAGATCATGGTAAAAATCTTGTTCATTGTGCTATCCTTTCTGCGCGTTTGCGCTGGCGGGGCGGATACGTTGACCCTTCCCCTGCCATTCATTTCCGGTTGGTCTTGTTTGCAGATTGGAGATGTGAAGAAGCCCTAAGTGCCTCGTCCTTTCATAGCCGTCAATCCACTAAGTCAAATCAGAATCATCCCCCCTTTCTTCCTCATCGCTATCAGCGAAGTCCCTCATCGCGGTGATTTGATTGGCGCCTGCCACCCTGGTCACATCCGACCGGCTCAAGCCGTAGAGCGTGATAGCGATGACTTCCAGGACCTCCAGAAAGTCATCCGGGAATGAGGAAGTATCCGCCAACCGGGCAAGTTCTTCATGGATCTCCTGAAGTTGATCCCTCAGTGCCTTGAACACACGGGTGTTTCCGTGAACAACGATGTCCTTTTGCAGGCATCGATGAATGATATAGTCCTGCTTGGTCATGCCCGACAGCTTGACACGTTCCTCCAGCAACTGGTTTTCTTCCGGGGAGATACGAAAGGCAATGGTCTTGTTCCGCCAACGGTTTTTTTCGTCACGAGCTTTTTTAGTCATTGTCATGCTCCTCCAGGGCATCATGCAGCCTGTCTGCAATTTCGGTCTGGACAGAGGGAAAGAGGTGGGCGTAGCGGTAGGTGATGTCGATGCTCTCGTGTCCCATCCGCTGGGCGATAGCCAGTGCGCTGAAGCCCATGTCAATCAGGAGGGAAACGTGGGAGTGACGGAGGTCATGGACGCGGATGCGTGGAAGGCCAGCCCTGTCAGCTCCCCTTGCAAGATTCTTGGTGATATAGGAAGCCGTGAAGGGAAACACACGGTCCTGTGGGGACAAGTGGTAGTTCATCTTGAAGTACACATCCAGTTCCTGGCACAGAAAATCGGGCATGCTGATTTTCCTGACGCTCTTAGGCGTTTTAGGGCTGGTGATGATGTCTTCACCGTTCTTGCGGTGGTAGGTCTTGTTGATGTTGAGCATGCCTTTTTCAAGGTCGAAGTCCTCCCTGGTCAACGCAAGGGCCTCACCCCTGCGCACACCGCACCAGTAGAGCACCTGAAAAACGCAGTAGGCCATCGGGGAATCCATCATTTCTTCTGCAAACCTGAGGTACTGCTCCTTGGTCCAGAAGGACATTTCGATGCCGCTTTCGTTGCCCATGTTGCCAACGAGACGGGCAGGGTTCGACCGTAAGCCGTAAAAGCGAACGGCGTGGTTAAAGATTGCGCTGAGCTGGTTGTGAATGCTTTTCAGATAGGAAGGTTTGAATCCTTCATTGGTGTTCGGATCGCGGTATTTCAACAGCTCGTTCTGCCAGCGCATCACATGGTTGGTATCAATTTCGTTCAGTTTCAGCTTTCCAAAATAAGGAAGAATCCTTGATTCAATGACGCTTTCCTTGTTGTCGATGGTGCTGATTTTCAGGCGGGGCTTGCGGTCCTCCTTGTACACTTCAACAAAGGATGCAAAGGACATGTTCAAGTCGCCTGACTGTTTTTCCTTGAATTCTGCTTCCCATTGGAGCGCTTCTTTTTTTGTTGCAAAGCCGCGTTTGGTGATGCTCCTGACCGTGCCATTTCTTTCCTTGTAGCGGAATTTGACACACCAGGTTTTTCCTTTGTTGTCTTTGTATGCAGGCATATCTCACCTCAAGACGCAGCCGACGTGTCGTAGAGCTTTTCCTCAAAGAAGACACGGCTGACCTTTCCTGCCACTGTCAGATAGCCTTTTTCCTTTAGTTCGTCGTTCAGTCTGCGGATGATCTTGTACGCCATGGGTACAGAGATTTCCATCCTTTTTGCCACATCCGTCGCGTTCAAGAACCGTTTCGTTTCCATCTCTCTGCTCCTTTCTTAGAAACAGAACACCGTGAGGGGCTTTCCCTACACGGTGTCAGACGTCATGACATTTCACGGTATCTTGGTAAGCCGGATGGCTTTTCCTTGATAGTCCTTCCCGGAAGCGTTATACTCAGCTTGCGGTGCGGACTTGTCCGTTGTGTAGGTGCTTGTACCACCTGCGCAGGTGAGGAAGAGGGCCAACTCTTTCTCACTGCCGTATCCTGTTATGGCTGCATTATAACATATGTGAGTCCATATAGCAAGGGGTTTTCAAAAATTCTTTTTTGTTTTTTCTACATGCTGCTATTTTCAACCGGAATCTGGAGGAAAACATGTCTGTTAGCGACGCACAACGCAGGGCCAGCAACAAGTATTTGAAGGAAAAAGTGGAGGATATCCGCTTCCGGGTACCCAAAGGTAATAAAGATATCATCCGGGCTCATGCTGAAAAAATGGGCGAATCTGTGAATGCATTCATCAACAGAGCCGTTGCTGAAACCATGGTGAGTGACAACAAGGTTGAGCAGAGGGCCGATTGAGTTTTTAATATCTGTTCACACAACCGTCAGAACCGAGCAGTCATGAGAATGCTTGCTTATTTCTTAAGTGCTTGTGAAAATCAATCAAAGCCATCATGTAGTCTCTATACAGTAGATCGATTCCTTTAAAAACACCGGCAGCCTCGCCTCTCAAATGGGATTTAACAACTTTTAAATCTTTTCGTATTTTCTGCACAACACCCGGATCACTAAAAGCTTCCATTCCATACCTTCGCACCAACTCACAAAGGGGGTGCGCTTCCATTTTCTCCCAGAGCAAGAGTTGCAAGTCTTCATTCGTGTAATCTCTCCGATCAGCTTCACTGCTACTGATCGCATGCCCCATTAGATACTCCTGTTCAATATTGGTAAATCCAAGAATGTAGAGCATGGTTGCATAAAACCTTCGAAGCAGATAAGCCGTTGGCTCCTTTTCATCAATCTCATTGTCAAGTCTGCGCTCTGAAATCATAATGGCTTCAAAAGTTGCCAGCCATTCAGACTCGTATTTCATTTCACGCAAATGATGCCTTGCTCGTCGTGACAAATCATCCACCACACATCTTTTCTCATATTCACTTTTGTAACATGACACTGGAAGACTCTCAACAAACTGGTCAATATCTTCTGCTGCATCAAGCTCATTTGTGTCAATGGCATTCTTTACCGCTTCCTTCCGCTTTACGATCAAATCCCATAGCACTGAGGGAACCGGAAGAAACCTGTATGCATTCCTGCTTTTTCCTCCGGACTTTGTTGTGTTCCTTGTCCTGGTTCCTGACTCAAAAACAGCAAAAAATTTCGGCTGGGAGCTTTTTTTAACTTCAACCCTGAGTTGAGTATGAGTATTTCCATCGGTGTTTGGCTCAACAGGCTTCTCAACATCCATGCTTGTTTCAGCAGCCTTTATGTCGCTGTCGCCTACCTCGTCAGCGATCTCTTCTTCACCGCTTGGTTCAAGGAACTTTTCATCATCATCATTTGGTTCTGCCTTTCCGTTTTCTTCATCAGCTGGTTCTGTCATCTCTTCCTGATCGTTGTCAATTCCGGAAGATTCTTCTTTGATAAGGTTGGTTTCAGTAGTGTTCCCCAAACCAAAGAAATGATTAAAGTTGATGGGCACAGCTTCCTCGTTTCTGCACCCCGTAAACATCATGATCAGCAAACCCATGTCTTCGCCAGGCGCATTTTCTATATCTGCGGTCAATGTAGCAAAAAGCGAAACCGCTTCATACGCTGTAAGAGATTTGGGTATTGCCAAAAACTTCGTTTCAATAACTGTTGGGAGGTTTATAGGACTATAAAACACGGAACCCCAAACGTTCTCCTCAACCGGATACCCAGCACGGCTTGCAGCTTCAAAAACCACCCTGACAAGCAAACGATAGTGGTTTTCTGTTGAGGTTTGGTAGTCATATCGTTTTACCAGAAAGTCAATTGCCTCTTCCAATTCCTCAACTTTAATCTCACTAATTGCTTTCAACCTTGGAATTGCCTTGATTAATCTCACACGGTAGTCATCACAATAGTTTTCTGTAGTGCTGTCAGCCCATCGATCTGAAATTCCATGATCACCATTCTGTTGATTTGGGAAGAAGTGGTTTACAAGAATCCCAGCAAATGTATCTTCACCAGATGCACTCACGAGGCTGTACTGATATTTGATTCTGATGCTTGTTATTGCCGCCATTTTCCGCTTGGTAATCCTGCCATCACTCACTGCCTTCACCTCTCTTTATACACGGCTCGCTTGTTTTTGATGCTGACTTTGCCTACAACATATCGTCTCCATCTTTCCATTTTTCGATGCATGCGAAGCTGGCTGTGAACATTGGAGTAGTCAATATAATTCTTGTCCTTCACAAGACTTTGGACATTTCCTACCAAATAGGCATACTCACCTGAAGAAAAACCCATGACGCGTCTTGTATAGTACTCAAAGTTTGACTTTAGCATTTCTCCATAATAGAGGTTGATATTGGTGCGTTTTGTTTTCAGTCCTTCATCACTTAATAGGATATAATGCGGGTTGATGCCGATTCTCTTCAGGATCTTCCTGGAGAGCTCACGGATTTCTTGCGGTAGAACGAAGGATTTAGGCAGCTCATCTTTTGAAGCACCTGGATATGAGAGAAGCCTGGTCTCGGCCATAGCCTTGGTCAATCTCTTTTTATTGGTGAGGCGCCCACATTGTTCATCAATGCGTCTGGCAAGTAGATTTGCACAGGGAATCCAACGGTACTTGTACAGATCATCAAATGGAATCAATTTTCCGTCTTTCATTGATTCCTGGGTAATCTTCAGCAAGGTGACAGGAACCAGCTTCAAGCTGGAATCAACCGAGCCTAAGGTCAACCCACAAACTTCATTAGCTGACAGCCCTGTGAGCATTTGAATCATCAAACCTAAATATCGCGGTTCTTCAACGTTTTTGCTAAGAACTGAATAAACAGCTTTAAGCTGAGATAAGCTGAGGGAATTCTTGCCAAGCGCTTCTCGTGAGTGTTTTCTTCTGTCTTTAATCTTCTCGACTGTGCTCGCCCATGAATCCATCTGGTTTTCCTTAATGCACTTTAATTTAAGCGCATGCTTGAGTACGATGTGAACAAGGCCCAGTCTTTCGGTAACATCCTCAGGTGCGAGATTTTCAGCATCCTTTATCACGGCATCGGTTAACAATTCTGTGCTGCATTCCTCCAGCCTGAATAGGCCGATATCACTCATCATTATTGCCCTGAGCAGCTTTATCTTCCTGTTGGAAAGTGTTTTTTCCACTTTTTGATTTGTGTAGTAAAAGCCTCTAAGAGATGTTTTTTCATTGAGCAGTTTATTTGCATACTCTGCACTGACTAATTCCCGGATGGTACTGCTCTTGTCACTGCTTTTTTTCAGCTGTCTCTTGATAGATCCTTGGGTTGCAACTAAAAATGGGTACTCCAGTTTCACCCAGTTCCGGGCTACTTCAATATCTCTTTGTGATTTATACAGTTCAGAGCCTTCAATGGTTTTGGTTTTTATTCCTCGGTTTCTGGTTCTGGGAACCGGAGGACCATTACAAGATGCGCATACACGTTTAAACTTTCCATTCTCATAAATCTTACGCATTTTGAAGTCAATTTCCGGAGAGAATTCAATGATTTCAACGTTTGTCTGCGGAACGTATGAATGTTTGTCAGCTGCTGGCTCTTGTTTGTCCCCGTCAACCAATCCTGACGGAAGCTCACTCAGTTCATAATTGGCGCTCTGCGAAAACTGGTTATCTTGCATTGTAAGGATATCGTCTTGCTGACTATAAACGTTATAAACCAGTGGCATCTCAGAAAGATTCTGCTCAAGTGCAGGGGCTTTCCCCAAGGAATAGCATGCTACGACCCGATGTTGATTTTGATGCCCTAAAGGAAGACCCATGAGTACCGCAAAGGTCGTCAGTCTTAATTTGGAGTCAAACTGAAGTCTCTTACGTAACGCTGAATGCTCATCATATTTGGGGGAGCAAAAATAATACACAAGAGCATTTTCAGCCATCTGAGGCTTAAGTAGTGAATTAAATTCAGACCTTCTTTCAACCTTTGACCATTTTTCATCTGCTATATTGACATAAGCCACTGTAATCTTTGGAAATCGAGCGCTTTCCTCACTTTGAATGAAACTGGACCAAACCTCCAATTCAGATACCGTAACCAAGTTTTTCCTTTCACGAAGGAGCATGCTGACTCTTGCAAAATTACAGATCTCCTGACTTGAGAAAACAAATGTGGCGCGAACACTGCTCAACGCATCATCTCGTAGCCACTTACTTAATAAATGAATGGAAGGGTTCACAAACAGCAAATGATTACCTGGTTCATGAAGATCCAAAGGGCTCGTTATGAATTCATACAGCACACCAACTTCGAGCTTGATGTCCACATGTCTGGCCTTATCGCTGAGAATGTCATATAGCTCAAGGGAATCGATTCTGCGTATTTCATCAAATAGTTTTTCGCTGATCAGTCTTGTAGGCCGGAAATGTGCTGTGCTTGCCCTATATGTTTTCAGAACATGATCTATGCGGATGTCACTCTCTGGAAACAAAGATACAAGCTCGGCGACGGTTCCGTCGTAGGAGTCCGAACGAATAAAATCGGCGTGTCGAATGATGATGTTCTTCACACTTGTTTCCAAGGTGCTGAAGTCTTCCTCAGGGCCATCTAACTGTTCGGGTTCTTCTTCAATCAGTTCCTCTTCTGCTGCTTCGGGGTCCTTTGCAGCGATCGCCTGTGCGAACAGATATACAGCGTCTTCAACCCCCTGATCCGAGAGAATTCCCATAACTCCCTGAACATCACCAACAACATCCGGCATTCCAAACCTTATTAAGTTTGGAAGGAAATCAGGCCGGTCAAACTGAGCTTTCAGGGCCAATGTCTCTGCTTTCATCTGATTGGGCTGAGCACCAAAGCTGGACTCAAACCTGCTTGCAAATTTCCTGATTGGCGGTTTCATGCATTCCAGATATTTTGCATAAGCACACAGGATTGTGTAGCCGTTTATTTCTTTATTCTGGTAGCGGGGAAACATGCTGAGAGGCTGACTAATGGTACTGAAAAGAGCGGCCTTGATGCCGAGATTTCTCATCGAGACATCCTCCTCCGTGCGTCGCTCAGAGTCGATATGATTTCTGTGCCATTATATCATATCTCTAATTCTTTGTCCGTCGTATTTCTGGCATATTTTTGCATTTAAATTGCCATTTTGACGGCGATCAAGTTTTTATATTTGCTGTCATTTTGCTGTCACAACAAAAAAGGGAGCGACCAACTCCCTTGATTTATATAGCTTTTTTGACCCTTAGATACCTTCGGACCCTACTCCCACTCAATACTCGCCGGCGGCTTTGTTGTCA
>LSQX01041188.1_pt1 | contig 17691 bp, 13 predicted proteins | sample 654561 | NCBI WGS metagenome assembly LSQX01 (sample SAMN04489861, study PRJNA283612) | anaerobic digester metagenome | isolation source: 4 biogas reactors fed with cattle manure at either 37C or 55C with and... | place: Denmark: Kongens Lyngby | collected 2014
AAAACCTGGAGAAAAACACAAGTCCCATTTTGCACATTTTAATGTCTACGCTAACCGGACAAACACATGCCCCAAAGCGCACGGTTAACATTTTTTTCGAGGTTGTGAGCTCTGGAACTTCGGACTAGTGATCCACGACTCTTATCGATTTGATTGCATCGCCTGCTTCAAGACTGTCCACCACATCCATACCTTCGACCACTTGCCCGAAGACTGCATATTGTCCGTCCAGACTCCCGACATCCGCTTTCAGAATGTAAAACTGTGACCCCGCCGAATCCGGATGCGCTGAACGGGCCATCGCTATCGCACCGCGCACATTACGCAATGCAGGATGCGTCTCGAGTTTGATGGTGTATCCGGGTCCTCCCACACCCGTTCCTTCAGGGTCACCACCCTGCACAACCCACTCTTCCACGCGATGGAAAATCAGCCCGTCGTAAAAGCCCCGTTCGGCCAACTTGATGAAATTCGTCACCGTCAAGGGCATCAAATCGCCCCGCAAAACGACCTTGATCGGCCCTTTGACGGTATCTATAACTGCCGGTAAGGCCCCGATTTCCGCGATTCTCGCCATCTCGGCCTCAGACGGTGGCAACAAAGGTAAGGCCGCCAGTCCGCCGATCTCAATAATGGCATTTCTGGCCATCTCCTGCACTCTCTCATCGCTGTCCTCCATGGTCTCAATCAGAGCCGGGATGGCCTCGTGAGCAGCCGGACCGATCATGCCCAGAGCCCAGGCCGCGGCATTGCGGATGTCGGGATACTGATCCAAGAGAGCCTCGGCCAAAGCTGGTATGGCTTCCACAGCCCTAAATCCGATGTTCCCCAAAGCGACTGCCGCCTGCCAGCGCATCTCGGGATCCTCATGGAACAAGGTATCAGCCAAGACCGGAACCACCTCCGGAGCCCACACACCGATCTGCCCCAAAGCATTTACGGCCGCGTACCGTACAGGAGCGGCCCGGTCTTCCAAAAGCTCAACCAAGATATCGACAGCGTCTATGGCCCGTAAAGACAAAGCCCCCAACTGCAATGCCGCATCACGACGAGTCGTCCATATGGGGTGTTTTAGCTGATCCATCAACTCTTCCACGCTGGCTGCCGTGACCACGCCCCCGAATATGACGAGACTCATAAGAAAAGTCATGACAACCGACCAACAACGACGACGCAAAAGCATATCACTTCATCCTTTCCCAGCCTTCTCCTGCCGCTTCAGTGGCCGGTGCTCCTAAAACGAGATCTCAAACGACGAGTCTGCATCAAAACGTGCATACACTTGGCGAGTGAGTCCATATTCATCGGCAACCTGATCATAAAACAGCGGACGAAGCTTCTCATCGACCACACTGACCAGCTTCAGCGGTCTCGGAGCGACACAAGCCGCCACTTCCGGCAGATCACAGACCTGCAGAATACCCGACACAAACACACCGGGGGGCTGCTCGCGGAACTCATTGACGGCTAAGGCATGATACGAAACCAACAATCTCCTCAACTGCACCTTCGAGATCCCTGTATCGAGCGCAGCCGCCATCAACGCCGCCAAAGCAGCCAGATCTTCACCGATCACTTCCACGTCTTTCAAACCGGTCAGCTGTCTCATGCAGTTAACACCGGCCAGAATATCCAACACCCGGCAGCCGAGGAAGCTTCTGCCAACCATACCGTAGTTGAACAGATGATAGCCCTCAACGCCTAACCGCCTATACGAACTCGACATCCTGCACGGCGCGGACAGCGTGGAGCCCTTACCCCTCATTTCGATGACCAGCACGCTCACTCCGTTTGTCGCTAACTCCCGCAGTTCTGTCCTTGACCGGACAATCACCGCGCTTTCATCTTCGCTGACAAAAACCGCCGCTCGTTCGCTGTTTTTGTCCGAGCGCATCCAAATCGCCGGTATTTCAATACCCGGCTCAGGGAAATAACGCAAGGAGCTGAGAATCACGCCGTCCTGGGAATCCGTCTGTTCCGTCTCCATTGGTATGTTCTCTTGCGGCACATCCACGCGCAGCAACTCGCTCAGCCTATCACGCAGTTCCTCTTGCTCCGTAGGAATATCATCTCGGGCCGTTTTCACAAACCACTGTCGGCGTTCCTTTCGCAACCGCTGCGCCTCCCGGCGCGTGAAGCTGAATACGGTTCTGCTGCCCAAATAGAAGCTCTGTCCTTGCGGTGTAGCCCAGAGTGTTTCCGGGTCTTCCAGTGTCAACTCCGCTCCCCAGTCCACGCTTTGAGGGTTATCTTCACCGCACAACCAGCGCCGGAACCAATTGGCCACCGCTACCCGATGAAGAGGCAAGAAACCATGAGGCCCCTCGGCTACCACGGCTTCCACCCGCTCCGGCACTCCGAGCAAGGCATAGGCCCGACGAGTCTGTTCAGCGGACTCAAGAGCGCCTTCCATGGGGAAGAAATCCTCCGTGCTGGTTCCTATCAGAAGCGGCCGGGGAGCGGTGGCAATACACAGCTCCGTGTGATCGATTCCCTCCTTGATGACGTCATCTTGCACCTGCTCTGCGTCGGCATACTCATTGCGGGCCAACCAGCGCTGTCGCTTGGTGATGTAACAGATCGGACCGGCCGCCCGGATCCGCTCATCGAGAACCATGAGATACGCCGTATTGGTTCCCCCACCAGAAACCCCAGTGCAGGCGATCCGCTCTGGATCGACTTCGGGCCGTGAAAGCAGGTAATCCAAAGCCCGCATACCATCCCAAACCATCAATCCACCCATGCTGACTCCGACCAGCAAGCTTTGAATCCCGGCGTATTCATGCTCAGCCACAGAGGCCGCCGCGGGGTTGTCCACAACGGCGGAACACCGGCGCAGAGGATCCCAGTACTGAATACGCTCTCCTTGTCCAATCGGATCATATGAAAGGACGGCAAAGCCGTTTTTGACTAAAGTGACGGCGACGCGTTGGTAGGTTTCACCTGCCTTGGCGGTCCAGGTGTGCCCCAAAGGATGCAGGATTCCCGGCAGGGGTCCGCTTCGGTCCGTGGGCAGATAAAGATTGGCCGTCACCGGAAAAGACGGACGGCTCTCGAAAATCACCTTCTCGATGCGGTAACCGTCCCGCACAACCTCGCCGGTCGTGCGCGCCGAAAGAGGCTCCCTTTCGATATCCGGAAGCCGAAGCAGTCTTCGAAACCGGTTCTTGATATCAGTGATGTATGCCTTCAGTTCCTCGGCATCAGAGATACTCACTCGCCGGCGGTCCGCCTGTGCAAACAAAGGCTCCGCCAAAGAGACAATATGCTCATATACCATGGAAGATCGTTCCATTGCCACAAGCCCCCCAAGAAGCCATGCTCTGTCTTTTGTGACTTCAATAGGGGTCCGACACTTCCTGCCATATAGCCAACCACGTCCTGCCTTTCCAAGACAGGACGTGGTTGCCGAGACAATGCCAACTTATTCGGATCAGCTGACATCAGGTTCGCTTTTCGCTTCTTCCTGTACCGCCGGATCCTTGGCGGTTTTCGCCGATAGAAGCCAACGCGGCCGCTTGATAAAATCACCGTTATGGAAGCGTGCTTCAATGCGGCCGGTCTTCTCCAGATGATTGAAGCAGCTTCTCATACAGCCACGGGAACCTTCCACTCCGTAGCTTGAGCCCTCACGCTCACCCATCCCCCATTTTTGCAGCATGGCATGACCTTCGACCACATAACCGGAGGGGAACTCATCCGTGGCTCGCCAGCGAGCGGTAGACAACGTCCAAGCGAACTTATAGGCCGCCTCTTCACTGAGCTCCTGTTCGGTCACTTCAAACTTCCAGCCCGGGAAGTCTTTGTGCAAGAAAGGTGAGGTGCGCGGATCCCCGCCGTGATACATCAATGTGCATTTGCCCAGATCTACATCGGCCCACTCATAAGTGTAATCCTCGATCTGGATTTTTACGGTCTTACCTTCTCTGATGTGCGGTATCGCTCCGGGACACCCCCGGACACACTGCATGCAACGATCGCAGATGGTTCCCGGCTTGACCAACGGTGTGGGCTCCAACTCGGCATCGGTGATCACGGCATGCAGACGTTGCCGGGGCCCGAACTGCTTGGTCAAAAAGACCTTCGACCAGCCCATCTCACCGACACCTGCAGCCGTGGCGGCGATGCGAATGGCCAAGTGCACGTTGTGAGCCACCTCGCCCTTGCGCAACGGCTCACGCGTCGGCTGTGTCTCAGGCACTCCCGGATAATACGGCGTGGCTTCCCAGCCGTGGTCTTCCAGATAGCAGGCCAGATGATACGACCCCCACGGTATGAAGAAACTGTTGAGCAAACCGTGGTAGTCGAAGTAGGTGTATGAGGGCCAGTAAGTACCCTCTTCAATACCGCGCCATCCGCCGCGCAGAATGCGTTTGCCGACCACAATCACTGATTTGGCCCGAGGCATGATGGAAGCCGGATGCATGCGCCTTGGGGCGTCTTTGAAGCGCTCAATGTTGGCCACGCCGAAAAGGTCCAACCCAACCGAGTGGGCGTACTCCTTAAGACTCTCTGTGGTAACAGCCATGACGGTGCTCCTCTCTCACTCGCACGGTATCTACGAGATAATGCGTCTTTCAGTGACCACCTGCCACGGTTTGCGCTGACGGAAGGGATTGGCAAATGTGCTTTTCACCCGCCCCGCCTGTTCCAGACGGTCCACGCAAGTACGCACACAAAAGGCCGCCAAACGATCGGGCAATCCTGATGTGTAATGCGGATTGGGAGCTGCGCCGTTGGGGCAACTGCGACACTTGCTGTAGTCGATGCGCGCTACGGACATCTTCTTGCCGCAGATGACTCGTTCTGTCACAGCCGTAACCTCAATCGCACCCAAGGGACATATCTCTTCGTTCTTCTCCACGCAGCGATTGCAGATGGGCTCCTCAACCAGCGGATCGGGATCTAAAGGTGCATCCGTTATGATCAACTGCACTCGCTGCCGCGGTCCAAACTCCGGGGTGAGCAAGACACCGCAGAAACCGATCTCGCCGAGCCCGGCTCGCACGGCGGCATCCTCGAAGTCTATCATTACGTTCGGCGGTGGCTGTCCCTCACGCACCGAAATACCCAGCGGCGGTACCTGCGGCGGCAGATTGGGTACCGGGACGGACTCCCATCCGTGGTCTTCCAAATACTCAGCCGCTTTAAAGGTGCACATGGCCAAGAAGCGGTTGTTGAGCCAGTCCCGCCCGTACTGCGAGTACAGATCGAATTGCGTACCTTCTTCTACACCGCGCAAGGTCCCTCGCGTGATGCGCTTGCCGATCATCACCACACTGCGTGCCTCGGGAAATATGGAACTGGGATGACGATAGGGCTCAACACCCTCAAACCGCTCAATATTAGCGATACCAATCAAGTCGGCTCCGACACTTCGGGCATATTCTTTGAATGCCGCTGTAAACTGACTTCTCTCTTCAGGTGTATTCAACGGGCCATCAACCATGGAGAAGAACCTCCCTTTGCAAGGTGTTAGTACCGTAGCCTCATCCTCACATGAATTCATATATCCGTCCACACAAGACTGCGTCTATAGATGAACACATTTTAAGAGGCGAAATTGTGAAGGAGTACAACCGACTAACGACTTGAAGATCCTGTTGAAGTGCTGAACACTGCCGAATCCGGCTGCAAAGGCTATCGCACAGACATTCTTGTCCGAGTTCTGCAACAAAGACTTGGCCAACTCGACACGCTGACAGTTGATGAATTGAGTCAGGGTCATGCCGCGATAGGTACGAAACAACCTACTCAAATAAGGTGGGCTCAATCCTACTGCCTGAGCCACCGATGACAACGTAAGCGGTTCGCTGATGTTTTGCATCACGTAAGCCTCCGCGCGGGCTATGGCCGGATGCTCAAGCTCTTGGGCACGCGTCTCATAGACCATGGAGACGAATTCCCTGATGGCAGAGTGAATAACCTGCTCTAGCTCCTCATAGTCATACAAGACGAGGATGCTGTCGAAATAGCGCTGATTGAGATCATACAGCAACGCAGGATCCACGCCCGCCGTTTGTGCCGCCATACTCAGCGAGACCAAGAATGACTGGAGAAGACCCCGCAGTTTCAAAAGCGGGATGTACTCAGAACCGAAAAGAAACCCCGACACATCGTTACAGATCTCCGGCACGGCCTCTACGCTTCCGCTTCGAGTGATACGCTCCAGCTTTTCAACAAGAGGCTTCGCCACAAAGCGCTGTTCACCTCTCCTGGGGGTATCACAGACAAGCATGCCGCCTTTTTCCGTCTGCAACTGTATGCGCAAGGCGACCACGGCATATTGCGCCGCCCGGCGAAAGCCGCTGAGCCCCGGATGGCGTCGGGGGGATACGCCTACCGTGAACAAAATGCCATGCTCCTGACGCAAATGCGCCACAAGGGCGCGCAGTCGTCGAGCAAGCTCCGTCGACGCTGAGCTTGGTTGCGAAGCGTTTTGAAAGCGACCGCAAAAATACAGAAAGCGTCCGTGCACAAAGCCCAACAATCGCCGCTCGTCAAAGCTAAACGAACTATGCAGATGTCTGAGAACGACGGCTGCCGTTTTACGTTGTTGCTCGTGTTCCGTGGCCTCACCGTAGTGTATACGAGCCGCCACAACATAGTCAGGCTGATCGGAACCGAACAGACGACGCGCCGCGGAAGCCAGTACCCCCGTCGGGTCCTCATAGCCTGCCGGTCCCAGTTCCGGATACAGAAGCTGATGCCAAAACGACACGATCCAAAGACGATCCCGCACGACTTGTTCACCTCAACCTACTATGTTGTCAATTACCGGAATGTCCGCCTCATTCCTGCTTCCCGGTAAACAGAGTGCGCATGGCAGGATGTCTTCGCGCTAAAGCGAACTCAGAATCTGAACCGATAGCAGAGGTTTAGGAGGTTGGGCTGAATGACACGAGATTCGTACGACGTGATCGTCTGCGGCGGCGGACCGGGCGGCATAGGTGCGGCCATCGGCGCGGCCCGAGCCGGTGCCAAGACACTGCTAATTGAGCGCTACGGCTTCTTGGGCGGCGGAGCCACCGCCATGTTGGTCAATCCGTTTATGACCTTTCATGCAGGCGGGCAGCAGATCATATTCGGGGTCTTGCAGGATATTATCGACCGGATGAAATCCATGGGAGGCTACGGTGCGCCAAAAGCTCCCCACGCCTTTGATCCCGAGATCTTCAAGATCGCTGCTGAACAACTCTGCCTGGAGGCCGGAGTGAAGCTGCTCTACCACGCCTTTTTGGCCGGGGCCCAAACTGAAGGCGACACCTTACGCTCCGTTGAGGTAGCGACAAAAAGCGGCATCTTAAGCCTGGAAGCGTCCATGTATGTCGATTCCACCGGCGACGCCGATCTGGCGGCTTTTGCCGGAGCAGAAATCGAAAAGGGTCGACCCGAAGACGGGCTTTCTCAACCGATGACCTTGAATTTCCGCATGGCCCGAGTTGACAGAGAACGGGTCCCCTCCCGGCAGGAGATCACAGATCTTTACATTGCCGCCAAAGAGCGGAATGAACTGGACTGCCCGCGGGAGAACGTCCTCTGGTTTTTCACCACCGAACCCGACGTGATTCACTTCAACACCACGCGCGTGATCATGAAAGACGCTACTGATCCTTGGGAGATGTCCGAAGCTGAAATAGAAGCCAGACGCCAAACCTGGCAGATCGCTCAGTTCTTGCGCCGCGAGGTTCCGGGTTTTGAAAACGCCTACTTGGCCCACACGGCTCCTCAGATCGGAGTGCGCGAGAGCCGACGGGTCATGGGTGAATACGTTCTCACCGCTGATGATTGTCTCGCCGCCCGCAAGTTCGACGACTGCATCACCCGCGGCAGTTACTCGGTGGACATTCACAATCCGGCAGGAACGGGAACCGTCATTAAGCGCATCCCCCCCGGAGAGTGGTATGATATTCCCTTCCGCTGCCTGATCCCCAAAGGCTTTAAGAACCTGCTCATCGGTGGGCGCTCTATCTCATGCACCCATGAAGCGCATTCAGCCATACGCGTCATGCCCATCGTCTTTGGCATCGGTCAAGCAGCCGGTGTAGCGGCCGCCATGTGCGCCAAGGATTCTTTGGATCCGCGCCAGGTGCCGATTCGCAAACTGCAAGAGATACTGGTACAGCAAGGCCAGCGCTTAGGCAAAGACTGGCTGGACGAGGCGTAATCATGATCACCGTGCACCGCTCTTCGCGACTTGCCGGTCAGATCCGGGTGGGAGGCTCTAAGAATTACACCAGCCGCTATGTGTTAGCGGCCACTCTAGCCGACGGCGTCTCGGTGCTTCACAACCCGGCCAATATAGACGATGCACAGGTGATGATCTCGTGTTGTAGGAAGCTGGGGGCCCGTATTGAGCATACTTCCGAGGGGCTTATCGTCACAGGCGCCGGAAAACGGCTGCAGTCCCCGGGGGAACTCGATGTAGGAAATGCAGGAGCGGTGGCCAGGTTTCTCATGGCCATTGCCGCCGCCTTGCCGTCGCCAACCCGGTTTGTCACTCCCTATCCGGAGTCTTTGGGTCGACGCCCTCATGATGACCTCCTGCAGGCCCTGAGCTCTCTGGGATGTAGGTGTGAATCGCGCGACGGCCGCCTCCCGATCACCGTCGGCGGCGGTCTCCGTCGAGGCGGCCACGTGCGAATATCGGGTGCAGTCTCCTCACAGTTTACCTCAGCCTTGCTTTTTTTGGCACCGCTGTTGATCGGTTCCACGCACATCGAGGTATACGGTCCGCAACGCTCAGCACCTTTGTTGCTGCAGACTCTCGAAGTGCTGAATACGGCAGGTATTGAGGTTACGCACCGAGATCTGCGTCATTTCACGATCGAAGGTCCGCAGCCCTACCTATCCGGAGAGAGATGTATCCCCGGCGATTGGCCCGGTGCCGCGGCCATTTTGGCCGCTGCGGCCGTGACGGATTCCGATGTCACGCTCTCGAACCTCAGCGATGACGCACAGGGAGAGCGAGCCATCGTAGATGTGCTGCGGACCATGGGAGCCGATGTGACCTTCGATGCCACATCGCGACAGGTACACATTCGTGGCGGACGCCCCCTCAAAGCAGTCGAATTCGACGGTGACCAAGCCACGGACGCCGTCATGGCTATGGTGGCTGCCGCCTGCTTTGCTCAAGGTACGTCCCGCTTTGTGAATATAGAGAACCTACGTTATAAGGAATCTGATCGGATCTCTGACTATTGCCGCATTCTGACCCGAATGGGCGCGCAAGTGGAAGAGACCGCGGATTCGATTATCGTACACGGCACGCCAGACACCTTGCCCGGCGGAGTCGCAATCGATGCTCACAACGACCATCGATTGCTGATGGGAGCTACCATCGTAGCCTTGCGCTGCAGACGACCTGTACGCCTGACAGGTGTCGAGCACATCGCCAAGTCATATCCGTCCTTCTTTGAGGACCTGAAAAAGCTAGGAGCTCACATCCACTAGTTTGAACTCGCCTACTTCCACTAACCAGTCGAGGTAGGCGTTCAACTCCAACACTGCCTGCCTGGCCGCCCACTCAATATGGGAGGGACCGACAACCACCGGTATGACAGACGGGTAGACATACGTTATGACACCTTCATTGTCAGCACCCCGAGCACAAAGCATTGTAAGGGCCAGTGAGTAGCCAATGACCGTATCCGCGGCCATGATCGGTGATCCTGCAGCGAGAATAAAAACATCGGCGAGAACGGGATAGTTAGTAATCGCCACGTCGTGCAGTGCCGCCAGATCCTCGTTAAACTGGGCGGTGAAATCTTCCGCCATATCCTCGGGCAATTGCTCGAAATCAACAAACAACCTCAAGCCCTCTGCGGCCAGCGCTTCGCCGAACACCAAGTTCAGTGCGATAACCATAACGACTGTCACGAACAGATACCGTTTCAACGAAAATACCTCCGCTTCTCGATTACTGTGTCGTTCGCCCTTCGTTTGCCGTATCCTGCTCAGGGATTATTGACACTCACCTGACACGATACTACGATATAATCACCTGATACTAGGTATCAATTAGCCAAAGGAGCCGATACCTCCTATGTGTTGGGCAGCATTGCGGCAAAAAGACAGTGGCTTGAGCTCCCGGTATCGACTTTGGGGCGTAGTTGTCATCTGCTGTCTTGGCCTGGTGGCTCTGAGTGTAGTTACGAGACAGAAAAAGGCGACTACAGATACGGATCGCCTTCAGGTCGTAGTGACGACCAATATCGTAGGCGATATAGTGCAACAGGTCGGCGGTGACCACGTTCAGGTGCATTCTCTGCTCCGACCGGGAGCGGATCCGCATACCTATCATCCTGTACCTGCCGATCTGCAGAAAATAGCCGGAGCTCAATTAGTGGTCTTGCACGGTTTGGGCCTCGATGATTGGGCCGGCCGCCTCATTGACTCCTCAGGGACAAAGGCCCGAGTGATCACCGTCACCGAGGGGATCACTCCTCTTATGGACGGAGATCATCCCGATCCACACTGCTGGATGGATCCCAACTTGGTTAAGCTCTATGTGCGAAACATCAGCGATGCTCTCCGGTCGGTCGATGCCCCCCGGGCTCAAATCTACAGTGAGAACGCCTCCCGCTTTACCAAAGAGCTTGAGGAGCTCGATGCTTGGGTGCGCGCCCGTATCGCCTCGCTTCCGGAGGAACGTCGCAAATTGGTCACCAATCATGACTCCTTTGCCTATTTCGCCCGTCGCTATGGCTTCAAAGTGATAGGTACCGTGATTCCGAGTCTCAATCCTGAAGCAGAGCCCTCAGCCCGGCATCTGTCCTCGTTAGTAGATACCGTCCGTAAAGAAGGCGTCCGGGCTATCTTTACCGAGGACACAATGCCACAGGCACTGGCGGAGACCATTGCTTCTCAGACGGATCATCCCGTGCGGATTATGCCTCTGTATACAGGTTCGCTCTCTGAAGCCGGAGGCGTGGCTGACACCTACTTGAAGTTCATACGCTACAACGTTGAGGCTATCGTAGATGGACTGCTGTCATGAATCCACAACTGAAGCCGTGGGTTTCGCTGCGGCATGTATCGTGATGCACAAGAGGGTGTGTGCGGTTAATGACTGACAACCGGAGTGAACAACGACCGGTAGCGACATTTCGCGACGCAACGGTGAGCTATCCCCACAGAGGTCATGTGTTGCGCAACATCTCATTCAGTCTGTATCCCGGCAACCGCGTCGCCGTCGTCGGCCCGAACGGTGCCGGCAAGACGACGCTGTTTCGGGCTATGTTGGGCCTCGTGCCCATAGCTCACGGAAGCATCGAATTGTTTGGTGCCCCGCCGCCCTACCATCGTTCACGCGTCGCCTATGTGCCGCAGCGTGAAGACGTTGACTGGCAGTTCCCCCTCACCGCCGAAGACGTGGTCATGATGAGCAGGATAACCGCTTTGCCCCCCGGGCGACGCCCTTCCGCGAAAGACCGCGAGATCGTAGCCTCAGCGTTGGCCAGAGTCGGAATGTTGGATCTGCGCCGTACACCCATTTCTCAGCTTTCAGGCGGGCAACAACAACGCGTCTTTTTGGCTCGCGCCCTTGCTCAAGAGGCCGATCTCTTCTTGTTGGATGAGCCTTTCAATGAAATCGATGCAGCGACTCAAGAGTTGCTGCTCACTCTATTGGATGAATTCTCGGCCGTAGATCGTACTGTCGTCGTGGCCACCCACGATCTTCGTCTGGCGAGATACCGCTTCCCTGAAGTGCTATTGCTTAACAAGGAATTAGTAGCCTTCGGTTCAGCCGAGGAGGTTCTTCAACCGGCCTTGCTCGAAAAAGCTTATTCCGGACGGATCGTGTTTTGGCAATCCGACAATAACCGGGGGACCAAAAAACCATGATACAGCTGGTAACCGAACCGCTCTCATATGAATTCATGCGTCGAGCCTTGTTCGCCGCCGCCCTCACCGGCGCCATTACATCACTGATCGGCACTTATGTGGTGTTGCGAGGTATGGCTTTTCTGGGCGGCGCTCTCTCTCATGCCGTGCTGCCAGGAGCGGCCATCGCCTACGTATGGGGCCATTCTACGGCGTTGGGGGCCTTCTTCGCCGGTCTTTTCACCGCCGCGGGCATCGGCTTTGTCGGCCGTCATCCGGATCTCAAGCAAGATACGGCTATCGGTATTCTCATGTCAGGAATGTTTGCTCTGGGCATAGCCATCATCAGCACAATCAAGACATACACTGTCGATCTGGCCAATTTCCTTTTTGGCAATGTCTTGGCGGTCTCCATGGCCGATATATGGCTGATGATGTGTATCAGCGTCTTGATCCTGCTCGCCCTGTGGCTGTTCCATCACCGATGGGTCATCTTGGGCTTTGACCCCAATTTTGCCGCTGCCGTCGGGCTGCCCGTAAGAGCTCTGCACTACGGACTCATGGTGTCGATTTCGCTCGTCATTGTCGCCGCCATGAAGGTCGTCGGAGTAATCCAAGTGGTGGCCATGCTGGTCACGCCTCCGGCCACGGCCCGGCTGCTCAGCAACCGTCTGTCCACGATGATGTGGCTCAGCGCATTACTGGGCTCCTTGGCAGCTGTAGTAGGGCTTTATGTATCGTACTATTTGAATGTCGCGTCAGGAGCAGCTATCGTTATAGTAAGCGTCGTTATTTTCTTTGCGGTCTTTCTCAACTCCTCACGACGCATAGCCCAGGGAGTGTGGAAATCTCGTGAGTAAAGGCGCCCAAAGACTCTATCATCTGGCCCGAGAACAAGGAATAAGACTGACAATCCCACGCAAAGCTGTCTTACAGGCCATCGCTGATCTTCCAAACCCTTTTACCGCAACACAGGTCTTGGAGGCCGCTGACAGCGTGGGTCGAGCGACGGTCTTTCGGACTTTGCAACTGCTATGCGCGACCAAGATCCTGGAACACGTCCGTCTGGTCGACGGCCAACAGGTCTACGTAGCGGGGCATCCGCCTACACACCACCATCACTTGATCTGCAATGCGTGTGGAACAATGCGCAACATCCATGACACGACCATAGGTGAGCTGGCCGACTCCATCGCCCGGGCCGAAGGATTCTTCGCCGAAGCCCACAGTTTTGAGATCTATGGGCTGTGCGCCTCTTGTCGTCAAGAAGAAGATTGACTCCTGATATGATAGGCTCCCAATCCAATAAGCGAGCCGCCCCGACCTAAAACGGGGCGGCTCACCGTTATTCTCATGCAAGGTTGTCGGGCTTTTGTTTAGAACGTCATAGCAAATCCCGCAGTCAGGCGAGCATCGCGATAGGCTTGCGAATCAGCCTCTCGGCAACGCACGTACTGACCCTTCACCTGCAGATCCGTCATTTCATACAGCGGGTAGCTGAACTCGAGGTGACTGTCGACGGTATTGACCCATTCGGTGTCAAGGCCTCTGCCATCGGTCACGTCAACATACAGCTCCACCTGTCCCTCACCGATGCCGCGCGCCGCGGTGAGAGTCACGGAACGCTTAGCCCGTTTGGCACCGCTGGCTCTCAGCCACTCGCCCTGCAGCCTGACGTCGGTATCGAGGATTTCCATCTCAGTGAACGCACCCAGAACCGCAGTCTTGGAGGGCAGCGAGGCATCTGTCTTCTTGCTGTCGTGCACATAGCGTCCACCGGCGTACACACCGCTCTGAGGCGTCAGATATAGTGTGGCTTTAGCTCTGACCTGTGTCCGCGTCGTATCCGCTATCCAGTTCTGGTGCTTGACTTCCAAGCTGCTTCCGGCATTCGCTAGGCTCGCATTGCGCCAGCGCAGATCCCAATCCTCGATTTGTAACGGCGTCTGTTCGTGCCGCACGCTGGCATCCACTATGAAGTTGGGAGCTCCCAAAGCGTAATCGGTCACGGACAGATCGACCATGGTGTGAGATATCCACTTGTCCAGAAGGTCAGACCGGTTGAATCCGAGCTCTACAGTGGCTGTGAACGGGAGGATGATCTCCATATCCCGTACGCCTCGGGCCATCAAGACGTACTGGTAGCCGTCAACGTTTTCCACTGTGCGATGTACCAACCGGGTGTCAAAGCCCAGAGCCTCCAAGCCAACGAATTCAACTCCGAGGAAACGCTCGTTGGGCATGGTTGAGCCGTCAACGGCCGGGCTGGCCAGGCGCTGCCGCCAATTCGGCCGGCGATATCCGTATTCAGCCGTCCAATACGTGGCACCCAATGCTTGTGAGACAGTGATATCTCCCACCTGAGGCCGGCGACCGCCCTTGGCCGCAGCAACCTCGGCATCGTAGCGCAGAGTACCCAAGGTACCTTCGATCCCCAACGCATAGGCAGTGACCGGAGTGGGTACGTTGGACTGCAAGGTGTGCCGCAGATTGAGCCAGCTGAAACGACCTTCCGCCGTATCCGTCAGCTGCAGCTGACCTGCTACACCGAACAGCGAACCTATGTCGCTTCCGGGCAGATCATCGCCCGTAGCCGGATCGACCCGTTTCACCCAACCATGACCGGCCAGACCCTGGATAGAGATCGGGCCCAAGGATGCGGTTCCCTGCAAACCGTTGATGCGGTACAACTGCGCATCCCACTTCTGGGTATCAAGAATGTACTTGCTGAATTTACCGGTTCCATGCGTGGGATCCAGATCGCCGATCCTCAAGGACTCCACGATACCCGCGGTGGTCAGCTCCGCCTCGATACCAGCACCATCCCACTTGTGAAGCTGGATATTCCGGTCCGCGTACACGCGTCCTTCAAACGTCGCCCCGTCAGCGGGCTCCGTCGTGATGTCCACGTAGTAACGCACGAAGTTCTCATTCCTGACAAACTCACGACTATCGTACCATTGACCCTCAGCGGCTCGTGTAACCTCGGTCTTGTAGGCCGCACGAGGATCGGTATACAGGCTTGTTCCTCGGACTCTGTGGTAAACCAGCTCAACACCGAAGGACTTCTTCGTCACTTCGAACCACTTGCGGATCGGGGCCAATCCGTCCTCAACCGATTTCAGATTCTCATCCACCTCAGCCAATTCAGCACGGGTGGTGCCGACGGCCTCCCGCAGTTGAGCCAACTCAGCCTTTACGGTTTCCAACTCACCCTGCGTCGCCGCCAGAGCCGCTGCCAACTCTGCGTTGTCGGCCTGCGGAACGCCTTTGTCGGCTTCCAGAGCTTCCGTCTTTTCGACCAGACGACTTATCTGGGCCTCAGCGGCCGTGAGTCTGTCGGCCAACCTAGCCACTTCATCCCTTGTGGCGGCCTGGTTTGCGATCAAAGCAGCCAGATCATCTTCAACGCTCTTGAACCACTGACTCAAGTCATCCACGTCGGACTGCTTGGCCACACCGGATTCCAAAGCGCTCAGCTGATCCTGAATGGCTTCCGTTTTGGCCACCAGATTAGCTAGGTCGGACTGGGTGATGACGACGTTGCCCGTCAAAGCGGCGACTTCGGCGCTTATTCCGGACAGATCATCTTCAATACCCTTGATCCGTTGGGCCAATTCATCGACGTCAGACTGCTTAACCGCATCGGTCTCCAGAGCACTCAATTGATCCTGAATGGCTTCCGCCTTGGCCGCAAGTCTGGCGACGTCGGATTGAGTGACCATGACATTACCCGTCAAAGCGGCCACTTCCGCGCCGATACCTGTCAGATCATCCTCCGTGGCCTTGATCTGCTGAGCCAGTTCATCCACATCGGATTGCTTAGCCGCATCGGACTCCAAAGCGGCCAACTGATCCTGAACGGCCTCCATTTTGGCCACTAAACCGGCCAGGTCGGACTGAGTAGTCACGACGTTACCGGTCAAGGCAGCCACCTCGGTTTGGATATCCGCCAGTTCTTCCTTCAGCTCATCCAGACTGTAATCAAATTCTGATGACGCCTCAGCAAGCTGAGCCACTTTCTGATCGGTCTCATCCAGACGCCGATCGAGATCGGCCACTTTTTTGCCTAAAGCCTGCAGTTCAGCGGCGAACTCCCGATCAAGGGCCTCCAGATCACTGCTAAGGGTGGCCACTCTCTCATCGATCAGGACACGCAACGCGTCCACATCGCCTTTTGTGACCTCACGTACAATCGTGTCGCTACCTGCGTCACCGGCAATCTCTTTGATTCGTTCTGCGACTATACGCTCGGCGATGGCCTCCGCTTCCTCTGCGGAAATCGCCTCCCCCAGTTTGCCCTCAAGAGCCAATACCCGTCTTGCCAGAGCCGATGCCTCGTTCTTGATATTATCGGTCTCTGCAAGGATGCTCTGCTGCACGTAGTCGCGCATGCTCGCCTTGGCCGAGTCATCGTAGCGATAGCGTTTCTCGTACTCTATCCCTGCCAGCGCCTCACGAGCCCGGGCATCGGCCTGGGCAGCCAATGCTAAGGCATCGTTAGCCTTGGCGGCAATCTGCGCCACATCCTCCAGCTGCGCCGCGGACATCGCCAATCTCTCGGCACGGTCTGCAGCCTCGGCCGCTTCCAAGACCGCTTGCTGAACGGCCTCCAGCTCTTCCGCAGTGACGGCATTTCGTGCGAGTTCCTCCGCCTTGCTGGCGATAGCTTTCGCTTCCTCTACCGCGGCCTGGCACTCTTCTATTTCATCTACGTATCGCTGCCTGATGGCTTCCGCTGCAGCTTCTGACCGAGAGGCAGCCTTATATGCGGCATCCGCCAAGTCCTCCAGCGCCTTAACGTCTTCGGCCCGAACCGATCCGGATTCCACCCGCTTCGCCAGAGCCAGAGCTTCTTCTGCGACCGCCCTTGCGGCCCGAGCCACTTCTTCCATCGCTTTGCTTGCATCGAGAGCCGCTTCAGCCTGGCGTAACGCTTCTCCGGCTTTCCTGTCAGCCACCAAAGCCTGTTTCATGGACTCTTCGGCATCGCGAGATGCATCGAGCGCTGCTTCGGCTGCGCTGTCAGCCGTCGACTGTGCCTTCAGTGCGGCTGCCAGAGCCTCACGGGCCTCGCGAACAGCGTCAGCAACTCTCTGATCGAGGTCCGCCGCCTTGGCTGCCACTTGCTCTTCCATGTTGTCTTCGAGTTTAGACACAACCCGCGCAAGAATCGTTGCCATTTCGTAACGAGTGAGCGTACGATCCCCACCAAACGAGCCGTCCGGATAGCCTTCCAGCAAGCCTGCCGCGACGAGCCGGGTTACAGCATCATATGCCCAATGGTCTTTAGGTACATCAACAAAGCCGCTGTTTGCCGCAATTCCCGGCAAGCTCGAGGCAATGACAACAGCTAACGCTACCATCAATGCCAGACCTCTTTTGTGCATCCGTCTGCCTCCTCACATCAAATTGCGTTTCCCTGTCTCCGAATAGTCAATACGCAGGTACGTTTAGCCGCGGCGAATCGACATGATGTAATACGTCGTCACAATAGACCGAGGTTCTTAATTACTTCGTAGCTCGAATACCAATCCCTTCCTCGAGTACAAAATATGTAGACTGAAGACCCATCAAGCCGAGAAAGGATGCAGGCCATATTGGGGCTGTCCCAAAAGCAAGGTTGGGACAGCCCCGGCTTTTGTCTATCAGACGTGTAATGGAACGTCTGGGGGTGTTTCCAAAGCAGCTGACCGTCGGATCCCCGGTCATCAGCCGGTTATGGCAGCCAACCTTGTCAGATTATGTGCTATACACAGCAGCCCCCATTCGACGGTGACCTTCTCGATCCCGCGAAGAAGAAACCGTCGAAAGCCCCAATTGCCTTTAAGGCGACCAAACACGCTCTCCGGTTCTGTCATGCGC
>LSQX01175730.1_pt2 | contig 17691 bp, 19 predicted proteins | sample 654561 | NCBI WGS metagenome assembly LSQX01 (sample SAMN04489861, study PRJNA283612) | anaerobic digester metagenome | isolation source: 4 biogas reactors fed with cattle manure at either 37C or 55C with and... | place: Denmark: Kongens Lyngby | collected 2014
CCATGTCCTGCATGTCTTTATAGTGCGCTTCGAGCCGGTAGACGATGTCGTGGAATTCCTGATAAATGTCCTGCTTCGTCTCTTTAAGCTCCGAAATCGGCAGCGGCGTGCGGATGCCTGCGACGACATCTTCGCCCTGCGCATTCATCAAGAACTCTCCGAACAGTTCTTTTTCGCCGGTTGCGGGACTCCTGGAGAAAGCGACTCCCGTTCCGGAATTGTCGCCGGTGTTTCCAAACACCATTTCCTGCACGTTGACCGCTGTCCCCCAGTCGGAGGGGATGTTGTTGATGCGCCTGTAGTAAATGGCTCTCGGGTTGTTCCACGAGCGGAACACCGCCTCGATGGCCCCCATCAACTGCTCGACCGGCTCGGTCGGAAAATCTTCGCCGACGGTCTCTTTGTACACGTTCTTAAACTGCTCGGCCAGTTTGTGAAGGTCGTCGGCATCCAGTTCTGTATCGAGAGACACGCCCTTTTCCGCCTTCATGTGGTCGATCAGTTCTTCGAACTTCTCCTTGCCGGTTTCCTTAACGACATCGGAATACATCTGTATAAACCGGCGATACGAGTCGTAGGCAAAGCGCGGGTTCTCCGTCTTTGAAATCAGCGTTTCCACGATCTCCTCGTTGAGGCCGAGGTTCAAAATCGTGTCCATCATGCCTGGCATCGACGCTCTTGCGCCGGAGCGGACCGAAACCAGCAGCGGATTGGTGCGGTCTCCGAACTTCTTTCCCGTTGCCTGTTCCAGCTTGGCGACGTACTCCATGATCTCCTCGCGGATGGCCGGTGTAATCGTCTCTCCGTCCACGTAATACCTCGTACAGGCTTCCGTTGTGATTGTAAACCCTCCGGGCACAGGCATGCCGAGGTTGGTCATCTCGGCCAGGTTTGCCCCTTTGCCGCCCAGAAGTTCTTTCATGTCCCCTTTGCCTTCGTGAAACATGTAGACGTATTTTTTACTCATTCCTCTGCCCCTTTCCATTCGGCCCCATCCGTCTCGCGCAGGAGATTCTCGTGGTCCGTTTGCTAAAATGCTGTGCGCTCAAGGAGATAATCCTTGATTTCTGCTAACGGGACTCGTACCTGTTCCATGGTGTCCCGGTCTCGAATCGTTGCGCTCCCGTCTTCCTCGGTGTCAAAATCCAGCGTGATGCAGTACGGCGTTCCGATTTCGTCCTGCCGTCTGTAGCGCTTGCCGATACTGCCCGGGATATCGAAGTCAACCGCAAAGTGCTTCGACAACTCGTTACGGAGATCCGCAGCCTGCCCGGCCTGCTTTTTCGTAAGCGGCAGCACGGCCGCTTTAAACGGCGCCAGCGCCGGATGAAACCGCAAAACGACCCGTTTGTCTTCTTTATCAGTACCCTCGGCAAGCGTCTCTTCGCAGTAAGCGTTGCACAGAACAGACAGGAACATGCGGTCGGCGCCCACCGACGGCTCGATGCAGTACGGAATGTACTTCTCGTTGGTGACCGGATCGGTATATTCCATGCTCTGACCCGAGTGCTCCTGGTGCTGCGTCAGGTCGAAGTCCGTCCGGTCCGCCACGCCCCACAGCTCGCCCCAGCCAAACGGGTACAGGAACTCAAAGTCCGTCGTCGCAACGCTGTAGTGAGACAGCTCTTCCTTTGAGTGGTCCCTCAGGCGCAGACGATCCGGATGCAGACCGATGTCCAGCAGAAAGCGATGACAAAAGTCTTTCCAATAGTTAAACCAGTCCAGGTCCGTTCCTGGAGCACAGAAAAATTCCAGCTCCATCTGTTCGAACTCCCGGGTGCGAAAAATAAAGTTACCCGGTGTTATTTCGTTGCGGAACGATTTTCCAATCTGCGCAATGCCGAAGGGGATTTTCCTGCGAGACGTCCGCTGCACATTTCTGAAGTTGACAAAAATCCCCTGTGCTGTCTCAGGACGGAGGTATAGCTGCGACTGCGAGTCTTCCGTTACACCCTGAAACGTCTTAAACATGAGGTTGAACTGCCGGATTCCCGTAAAGTCGGTCTTTCCGCACTCGGGACAAGCCACGCCGTGCTCGGCGAGATAGGTCTCCATGCGCTCGTAGCCCCATCCGTCCACGCCATCCGCCGGGGTACCGGCAGCCTGCGCATGCTCTTCGATGAGCTTGTCGGCTCGAAAGCGCGACTTGCAGGCTCTGCAGTCGATGAGCGGATCGGAAAATCCGGCGACGTGTCCCGAAGCCTCCCACGTCCTGGGGTTCATCAGGATGGCGGCGTCCAGGCCGACATTGTATTCGGACTCCTGGACGAATCTCTTCCACCACGCCTTCTTTATGTTGTTTTTGAGCTCGACACCCAGGGGACCGTAGTCCCAGGAGTTTGCGAGCCCTCCGTAGATTTCGGACCCCGGGTAAACGAAGCCTCGTCCCTTTGCAAGCGCAACGATTGTATCCATCGAGAATGCCTGTTCCATGCTGATTTGTTCTCCTATCCTGTATCCTGTCTGGTCTTTTTACTACTCTTTTAACGTATCGATCACATCTTCGATGGTATCCTTGACATTCTCGGCGACATCTTCGACCGTATCCTTAACGCTCTCGACGACATCTTCCACATCGCTGAGGTCGAAGTCGCAAAATCCATCCAGGTCATCCCCTTCGGGAGCTCTCTTCTTGATTTCCGCAGCTTTATCGCGCACCGTATCGACGACTTCTTCGCCCTTTTCCCTGGCGGTCATCCAGGCCATCTGTCCCTTTTCTTTCGCAGTGTCTACGATATCTTCGCTCTTATCCTTCATTTCGTCGTAGATAACACTTCCTTTTGTGACGACCGTATCCAGCGTATCCGAAGCTTTCTCCGATATGTTGACGATTTCTCCGTTGTCTTTGACGAGTTCAATCGTGCACTTTGTACCGAAAGCCGCGATCGTTGCACCGAGCGCCGCCCACGGGAACAGCACGGTCCCGATGATGCCGATGTTGACGGGCAGATTCAGCAGAACATCGTCGCCTCTCTTGATTACAATTTTGCTTACGTTTCCTTTGCGAATGGCTTCCTTGATGCTGTCTATGGCGGCAGCACCCTGCGTGCCCATTTTGCTGCGGCCGGCTTCATCGATATTTTCCTCGATGAGGATGATCGCATCGACGACGTTGCCCTCCGTCTGTTCCAGTGCCTCTTTGGCTTCCTTGTAGCCGACGCCGGTCCGATCTTTGACCAGTTCAATTTTTTCCAGTGTAATTTCCATGTTACTCCCCTTTCCATATGCCGCCCGACGGGCGTCTCATACGATCAGCGATTCGCTTTTTAATCCCCCGATACCCAGGTGACATGCGATATATGCGCTGAGTATCTCTCTTATGCTCTGTTCCAACTCGTCCCGAAGCGCCAGATTGCGGAGGTTTTTGATTGGATTTTCCAGCAAATACCTGAATACCTCAATTATATCCGCACTGACCGGAAATATCAATGCGGGACTTCGTCCGCTTGCGCTGCGGCAGGCTTCGCACAGCAGGCCGCCGTCCTCCACCGAAAACACGCACATATCCTCTTCGCCGCAGTTCGTACAGCCGGTCAGGCCGGGCGCACAGCCTGCCCACGCGATGGCGCGGCACACGTACCCTGCGACCAGCGTTCCATACGCTTTGTTTCGATGTTCCATCAGCGAAAGGAAGTCGATCAGCTCGTCGAACAATCCCTGCGCCGGTTCGTCCTCCTGAAGAAATTTGTCCGTAAACTCCAGGGCATAGGATGCGTTTACGTATTTTTCCACGTGCTCGCCGATGCGGTAGTGACTCTTCAGCACCTCGGCGCTGTTGATGTTGAAGTTTCCCCTTGTGCTCGAAAGCTCATACCGGCCGTATGCAAACGGCCGCAGCGCCAGAGCCGATTTGTTTTTCCCCGATTCGTTGATAAAGGTGCCGGCGCTGATTTTCCCGCGGTCCCGCGAGAACAACACGATAATCCGCCGTCCCCGGACGGTTCGGATCTGTCGAAGCACGACCCCCTGCATTTGAGAAATCATCGCTATGTCCTGTAGCCCAGGCTGCGGAGCGCCTGGGGATTGTCGCGCCAGTTCTCTCTGACTTTAACCCACAGCTCCAGATAAATCTTCGTGCCCAGCAGCGCTTCGATTTCCAGCCGTGCACTCTTGCCGATACCCTTCAGCTTCTTGCCGTCGCGACCGATCAGGATGCCTTTGTGTGATTTTTTTTCGCAGTATATGACAGCGTTGATGTTCGTGATGTCCGGTTTTTCGTCGAACAGTTCGATCTCGACCGCCACACCGTGAGGTACTTCGTCGCTGAGGTACATCAGAACTTTCTCCCGGATGATCTCCCCGGCCAGAAAGCGTTCCGCGCGGTCTGTGACCATATCCGCCGGGAAATACATCGGCCCTTCCACCAGCAGGTCTTCGAGGATGCGAAGCAGCGTATCGACGTTGTGTCCTTTTTCCGCATTCGTACCGACGATCGCGTCGAACAGGCCGGTGCGCTCGTAGGTCTCGTAGGCGAGGCGAAATGCTTCCGGGTCGAGCTTGTCCATCTTGTTAATCGCCAGGACCTTCTTCGTATGGCTCTGCGACAGCAGCTCGAGAATCTCCTTGTCGCCGGCAGCAAGTCCTCCGGCCACGTCGTCGACGAGGAACAGTATGACGTCCACTTCCCGCAGCGTGTTCACCGCAATATCGGTCATATAACTTCCCAGTTTGTTCTTCGGTCTGTGGATGCCGGGCGTGTCGATAAAGACCATCTGACAACCGCCGTCCTCCCCGGCCGCCTCTCTGGTGTAAATGCCGCGTATCGTATTGCGGGTCGTCTGCGACTTGTCGGTGGCGATAGCGATCTTTTCGCCCAGTATGGCATTCATGAGGGTGGACTTGCCCACATTGGGACGTCCGACAATCCCTATAAAACCTGTTTTCATAAGCGGAAACCCTCCGGCAGCAGTTCCTTGATATCCCGTACATCCAAATGATTTTCGTCTTCTCCGGTTATGACAGTCAGGCTGTCGCCGAACTCAAACATAAACTGTCTGCATATTCCGCAGGGCCACGCCTGTCCTCCGCTGCTCGCAATCGCGATCGCTTTAAACGACCGGTGCCCGTCCGCGACGGCTTTGACAAACGCCGTGCGCTCGGCGCAGATCGTCGCCCCGAACGATGAGTTTTCGACGTTGACACCCGTATACACATCGCCGCTCTCGGTTAAAAGCGCCGCCCCAACCCGAAAGTCGGAGTACGGGGCATAGGAATTGACAAGCGCCTGCTCTGCCATCCGGTACAGTGCTTTATTGTCCATCGATCCACCCTTTCGCATCGCTGCGCGGAAGACCCATCTGCTCCATAATCTGCTCCTCCTGCGCTCTCATCGCTTTTTTATCCTCTTCGTTTATATGGTCGTGCCCCAGCAGATGCAGCACACCGTGCGTAAGCAGATAGAGCAGTTCCCGTTCTTTCGAATGACCGTACTGCTCCGCCTGCTGCTCCACGACTTCCTCGCACAAGATCACATCGCCCAGATCGAACTCGCGATCCTGCGGCAGAGGCGACACACCGTCCCACTGCTGAAAAGACAGCACGTCGGTCACCTCGTCGACCGACCGGTACTGCCGGTTCAGCTCCCGGATTTCCTCCGCATTCACAAACGATACAGACAGGGAGAGACTGGATGCCTCGAAGCCCTGTTTTTCGGCGGCGATACCGGCAACTTGCTCCATGGATTTGCGCACGCCGGGCGCGGGATATTCTTCTGTGTCGAAGTATAGCATCATATCGCTTACCGTTCCGCCTTCGGCGTTCTGTGTCGATCGTACGCATCGATAATTTTGCGTACGAGCGGGTGACGGACGACATCGCTTGCCGTCAGCCTGGAAAATGCGATACCTTCGACGTCCTTGAGCACGCCCATGGCGTCGATCAGGCCGGAGCGGCATCCGCGCGGCAGGTCGATCTGCGTAATATCGCCGTTGACGATGACTTTTGACCCAAAGCCCATGCGCGTCAAAAACATCTTCATCTGTTCTTTCGTCGCATTTTGCGCTTCATCCAGGATGATGAATGCGTTGTCCAGCGTGCGGCCGCGCATGTAGGCAAGCGGCACCACTTCGATGGTCTCCTTTTCTTTGAGGCGCAGCGCGCTGTCCCTCCCGAGGATATCGTACAGGGCATCGTACAGCGGTCTCAAATAGGGATCTACTTTTTCCTGCAGATCGCCCGGCAGAAAACCGAGACGCTCTCCGGCTTCTACCGCCGGCCGCGCCAGTATGATTTTTTCAACTTCCTTATTTTTAAGTGCCCGAACGGCCAGGGCGACAGCCAGATAGGTCTTCCCCGTACCGGCCGGGCCGATCGCGAGTACGATATCGTGACTCCGGGCTGCTTGCACGTAGCTCTTCTGCCCGAGCGTTTTAGCCTTGAGCGGCTTTCCCCGATGGGTAAAGCAGATGACGTCCTCGGCCAGCGTGCTGTCGGCATACGACAGACCTTCTCTCGAAAGGTCCATGATGTAGCTCACCTTTTGTTCATCGAGAATCTGTCCGCGGCTGACCACGGAAAAGAGCTCGTTGATAATCTGTCCGGCCCGCTCGCACTGCTCGCCGCGGATCAGTATTTCTTCACCGCGAAGGACGATCTCCACGTCACATTCCTTTTCGATGCTCTTCAAGTTCACATCCAGGATCCCAAACACTTCGTTTGGCGAAACGGACGGTTCCGGTATCAAGCGCAGTTCCTTCAAATAGACCTCCTGTCACATAGTGAAACTCAATATTATGATCTGTTAATTATAACATAAAAATAGCCCGCACAGGGCTATTTTTTATCTGCGTTTCCGATCCATAAAGGTCTAGAACTGATGCACGAGCTCCTGCAGATCGTATTGGTCGAGACCGAGTCCGGCCAGCGTACGCGCGCCTTCGGCGCGGTAGTCACGCTCCATGAGCACCGAAACGATGTTGATGATGGAGTCCATGATGGGCGTCTCGACACCGATGTGCCGCGCAAAATCGGTCATAAACACGAGTCCGTATCCGACATCTTCGTTAAAGTAGCGATAATCCAGCGACGTCTGGGCCATGATCCCCTTGTACCCCGGCGCCGTGGAATAGCCGATGTCGTAGCTGTCGACTGCCTGGTATCCCTGCAGCATGCCGAGCTGCGTATCGGGCATAATCGTTACACCGAGCTTTGCACCGATCGCAATTTTCTCGTCGTCCACCGCCTTCACGAGGCGGCCGACGGCCGGCGTAACCCCTTCTTCGTAAAAGAGAAAGTTTCCTCCCGTGCGTTCGATCAGCGCGACGTTGAGCAGCGTGATGGCCGGATGGATGACCGGGTTGGCGTTTTGAAAGCTCGTCTGCCACACATTGTCGACAAGCTCCATCGTATCGTGCACACCGCGGACCATTTCGAAGACCCGCTCGTTGCAGGAAGAAGGAAGCGCGGCGATGTACAAGCCTCCCTTAAGGCGGTTGTGGATGAACACCGTACCGGGTTCGACAATCCGCGCTGCGTAAGGAAGCGTCGACGTTTCGGCAACGACGATCCGCTCATCGAGCAGATCCAGGCCGAGCCCCTGCTTAAAGACAATCGCTCCCGAAAACGACGCCGGGCACACGATGTACACCTGGCCGTCTTTTGCGTATGGCCTGCACGCTTCGGCAAATGCCTCCGTGCTGTACGCCGGGCCGATGGCGAACACGAGATCGGCGCCTGAGAGCACGCGCTCGATGTCGCTTCCTGCATAAGCGACCGGGGCAAAACCACTCATCTCGCCCTGACACTCGATTCCGCCTTTTGCGGCAATTTTTTCGATGTCTGCAAACTCGGGAAAATCGAACATCCACACGTCGTGCCCGGCTTTGCTCCATTCGAATGCCGTAGCGTGTGCACCGTTACCGGATCCAAGAATTGCTACTTTCATCTCATCCTCCTTGCCAAGCGATTCTACGAATCGCAGAGATCTGTGATTTTATGACTGACCGGCCGGCAAAAAGCAAAAGGACAGTGTAACACCGTCCTTTTGATCGCTTTAGTACTTCTTATTTGCCTTTTTACGCGCCGCTTCCGACTTTTTCTTCCGCTTGACGCTCGGTTTTTCGTAGTGTTCTCTTTTTCTGAGTTCGGACATGACGCCATCTCTAGCACAAGAGCGCTTAAACCGTTTAAGTGCACTTTCCAAGCTTTCGTTTTCTTTTACTATAACTTGTGCCATTCGTTGTTTCACCTCCTCACTGTCAGAAAAATTCCCGGCACAATCATTTACATAACGTGCCAAGCATCATTATACACAGTAGTCCTATAAGGTGCAAGTAAATTTTACAGCCATCAACCCGGCGGCCACTGCATGCGTCTCTTTCCCAGGAGGTGAACATGCAGATGCCGGACGGTCTGCATGCCGTCTTCCCCTACGTTCACCACGATGCGATACCCGTTCTCCAAGTCCAGACCGGCGGCGATATCTTTGATGGAAAGCATCAGATGCCCCAGCATGGACTGATGTTCCTCTTCGACCGCATCCAGCGACGGTATGTGCAGTTTGGGAATGACGAGCACATGAACCGGTGCCTGCGGCTCCAGGTCGTAAAACGCGTACACCCATTCGTCTTCGTACACTTTGTTCGAAGGAATCTCTCCGCTTGCAATTTTACAAAATATACATTCTGTCATCCTGCTCCTCCTCTGCTGCGGCAAGCCCGTCCCCGTAAGGCCGGCCCGCCGTCACCGTTTGGAATCCGCCTTCCGGCAGCATGCTTTCTTTGGCCGGCACGTAAACCATTACATACCGGTCCGCGCGTCCCTTCCACATCGCCTGCCCCGTCTCTCCCGACACCGTTTCCTCCGGCAGCACGCGGAGCTGCCGGCCCCTCAGGCCGGACAGATATTCGAACGCCACGGCGTCTGAGACATCGTTCAGCTGCCGGACGCGCTCCTTCTTAACAGCGGTTGATATCTGATCGCCCATCTCGGCGGCTTCCGTGAAGGGTCTCCTGGAATACGGAAACGCATGGACTTTCAGAAATCCGGCTGCCCGGATGACGTCCAGACTCGCGCGGAAATCTTCGTCCGTCTCTCCTGGAAATCCGGCGATGATGTCGGTCGTGATGGAGTAGTGAGGGTCTGCGTTCCGGACGACGCGCACGATGTCCATGTAGTCTTCGACGCTGTAGCGCCTGTGCATCGCCCTCAATATCCGGTCGCTGCCGCTTTGAAGCGACAGGTGCAGATGGTGACAGAGCTTTTCGCAGGCCAGCAGCCGTTCGACGTAGGCCGCATCGACGACCGTCGGTTCCAGCGAACCCAGGCGGATTCGAAAATCGCCCGGCAGACGGCCGATGGCGCGCACGATGTCGATGACACCGTCGCTTTCGCTCCCTTTTTCTGCACCGTACAGCGCCGTGTTGATGCCGGCGAGCACCAGCTCGCGGGCGCCGCCTTCGATGAGGCGCTCCGATTCGGTTACGATATCCTCAAGCGGCCTTGAGCGTATGTGTCCGCGCGCATAGGGAATGACGCAGTAGGTGCAGAAGCGGTCGCACCCGTCCTGAATCTTGATCGTGGCGCGGGTTCTCTGTCCGGACAGGTTGCCCGGCGACACGGCCGCATCAAAACTGCCGCTATCCTCACACGACGAACGGATTCGCTGCGCACTGCGCTCTTCTTCACACGCCTCCACACACTCGACGATCTGTTCTTTACGATCGTTATCCAGCACGATATCGATGTCCCCGATGCCGCGCACCTCATCCGGGTTGACCGTCGGATAGCAGCCGACGACCGCCAGTATTGCGTCCGGGTTCTGCCGCCTGGCGCGCCGGAGAAACTGCCTGGATTTTCGTTCGGCCAGACGGGTGACCGTACAGGTGTTGATAACGTACACCGAAGCGAACCGGGTGGGATCGAGCACTTCGTACCCTGCTTCGCGGAACTGCTGCTCCATCCGCCCTGTCTCATATTGATTGACTTTGCAGCCCAGCGTATAGAACGCGACGCTTTTCGTCATCCGTTTCCATTCCCTGTTTTCGGGTTCTGCTCGAGGTCGAGCAGCATCTGCTTTGTATCCAGGCCCCCTCCGAATCCCACGAGCTTGCCGTCGGATCCGATGACCCGATGGCACGGAACGATGATGCTGATCGGGTTCCGGTTGTTCGCAAGCCCGATGGCGCGGTACGCCTTCGGACTGCCTGCGTATTCGGCCATCTGTTTATAGGACCTGGTTTCTCCGTACGGAATGCTTCGGAGCCCTTCCCACGCTTTGAGCTGAAACGGCGTTCCTTCCGGCGCAAGCGAAAGGTCAAACGCCCGGCGCTTTCCGTCAAAGTATTCGTCGAGCTGACGCTTGACCTCCTTTAACAGAGGTGTTTCGCGCTCCTCAAAATACACAGTTTTCCCGCCGACCGTCGCCAGCACTTTGTGCCCTTTCTCCGTCGGCGGCTCCGGGGTACGCCTCGAACAGAAGAGCACGTGCGTCAGCGCACCGTCCTTTTCGACCAACTGCAATCTCCCCGCAGGGGAGTCCATATAGCACCCATATCTCATCACTGTCTCCTTCGTTGTCCGGTACGCGCACGCTGCATGCGACCCAGCTTGACGCTGGCACTTGTTTTCGGTATCATTTTATCAAATCAACTGTCGGTTGGCAATGAGCGGCGATGAGCCGTTGTGAGAAAATCAAGGAGAACGCAATGATTATCCTACATGTAACATTTCGCACAAAGCCCGGCATGGCCGGTGAATTTGTAACCCGCGTGCTCGAAGAAGGCATCGCGCAGGCATCAGAAGCGGAAGACGGGAACTACTACTACGACTTTTATCATTCCGCAGAGCAGGCAGACGAAGTGATGCTCCTGGAAAAATGGGAGAATCAGGATGCCCTGAATGTGCACGTGACGCTTCCGCATTACAAGCGCATCGGTGAACTGCAGGCCGAATACGTCGTCGATGCCATCGTGGAGAAATACGAAATCAAGGAAGTCAAGTAGAAAGCGAGGAGCCGGAATGGCAATGATTCAATTTGAAAAAGAACTGACTGTCGGCATCATCCGAATCGACCGGCCGGATGCGCTCAATGCGCTGAATACCGATGTGCTTGCGGAACTGGATCAGGTGCTGGACAGAGCCGCTGCAGACGAAGACCTTCGAGTGCTTATCATAACCGGTGAAGGCAAAGCTTTTGTCGCCGGGGCCGATATCTCCGCCATGCAGCCCCTCTCCGAAGAAGAGGGCTATGCATTCGGCCGGCAGGGGCAGGCGGTATTTCGCAAGATCGAAACGATGGATCTGCCTGTGATCGCTGCGGTTAACGGGTTTGCGCTCGGAGGGGGATGCGAACTGGCGATGGCCTGCGACATCCGCATCGCAGGCGAACGCGCAAAGTTCGGACAGCCGGAAGCAGGCCTCGGGATTACACCGGGCTACTCGGGAACACAGCGCCTTCCCCGGCTCGTCGGCAAGGGAAAAGCGATGGAACTCATTCTGACCGGCGATATCATTTCGGCAGAGGTGGCGTCTTCCATCGGGCTTGTGCAGCGTGTTGTTCCGCAGGAAACCCTGATGGACGAAGCGATGGCGCTGGCCGAAAAAATCGCCGCCAATGCGCCGATTGCCGTGCAAAATGCGAAGAAAGCCATTTGGGAGGGACTGGAATCCGCTGACATGGACGATGCCATATTGATCGAAGCGGATTATTTCGGACAGTGTTTCGCAACGGAAGACCAAAAGAGCGGCATGGAAGCCTTTCTGGAAAAGAAAAAACCGGTGTTTGCAGGAAGGTGATAAAAATAGTATAATGGGAAAGATGTATTCATCGAAGTAGCCACTAGGGCCTGCTGCTGCAGGACACCATATTCAAAAGATCATTTAAGAAAATTATAAGGAGGAATACGATGAAAAAGATTGGTGTGTTGGGTACCGGGACAATGGGCGCCGGCATCATCCAGGTGCTCGCTCAAAACGGTTTTGAAGTCGTCCTTCGGGCGCGGCGCCAGACGTCCGTGGACAAGGGAATCGCAACGGTCGAAAAGAATCTTGACCGGCTGATCGCTAAAGAAAGGCTCACCGCGGAAGATAAAGAGGCGATCATGGGCCGGATCAAAGGGTCAACCGACATCGAGATCATCAAAGACGCCGACCTGGTGATCGAGGCGGCCACAGAAGACATGGAAGCGAAAAAAGCGTTGTTCGCAGAGCTGGATGCACTGTGCAAGCCGGAAGCGATTATCGCAACAAACACATCATCGCTGTCCATCACGGAGATTGCCCAGGCCACCAACCGACCGGATAAGATCATCGGCATGCACTTCTTCAATCCGGTACCGGTCATGAAGCTCGTCGAAATCATCCTGGGACTCGGCACGTCGGAAGAAACGAAGAACACGATCGTCGAACTCTCCGCTACGCTCGGGAAAACACCCGTTCAGGTCGAAGAGGCTCCCGGATTTGTCGTCAACCGGATCCTCATTCCCATGATCAACGAAGCCATCGGCATCCTCGCAGACGGTGTCGCAAAAGCCGAAGATATCGACGAAGCGATGAAGCTGGGCGCCAATCACCCCATGGGCCCGCTGGCACTCGGCGACCTTGTCGGTCTGGATGTCTGCCTCGCCATTATGGAAACGCTGTACGACGAGTTTGGAGATACAAAATACAGGCCTCACCCGCTTCTCAAGAAGATGGTCCGGGGCAACAAGCTTGGACGGAAGACCGGTGCAGGCTTCTACGACTACAGTAAATAATAAGATGAGCATCTGCTCAGTGCTGCATAACTCAAAGGATGTGGAAACATGATAAACAAAATCAAAACAGCTGATGAAGCGGTCTCCGTAATCCAGGACGGAGCGACCATCATGGTCGGAGGATTTATGGTGTGCGGAACGCCGAAGATCCTCATCGATGCGCTCGTGCGCAAAAACGTTAAGAACCTGACCATTATCTGCAACGATGCAGGGCTTCCCGACGTAGGCGTTGGAAAACTGCTTCGCAACGGGCAGATTAAGACGTTGATCGCTTCTCACGTCGGACTGAATCCGGAAGTCGCACAGAAGATGAACACAGACGTCGAAGAAGACAAAGTCGAATGCATCCTCGTGCCGCAGGGAACGCTGGCCGAGCGCATTCGGGCGGCATCCGTAGGTCTTGGGGGCTTTTTGACGCCGACAGGCGTAGGCACCATCGTGGCCGAAGGAAAGGAAACTCTCACAGTCGATGGTAAAGAATACCTGCTCGAGCTTCCGCTGAAAGCCGACTTTGCGCTGATTCGCGGTACTGTTACGGATAAATTCGGCAATACGACTTACAACGGAACAACCCAGAACTTCAATCCCCTTATGGCCGGCGCCGCAGACCATGTGATCGTAGGTACATGCGAGATCGTCGAAGTTGGAGACATCGACCCCAACACGATTCACACAAGCGGGATCTTTGTCGATACGATCGTAGGAGGTGAAGTATAATGGCAGACGTAAAAGCAATCATCGCAAAGCGCGTAGCGAAAGAACTGAAAGACGGCAACGTCGTCAACCTGGGCATCGGACTTCCGACGCTGGTTGTTGATTATCTGCCCGAAGATGCAGCGATTACCTTCCAGTCCGAAAACGGAATCATGGGAATGGGACCGGCTGCAGAATCCGGGAAAGAAGACTTGGATATTATGAATGCCGGGGCCGGTTACGTGACCGCCAATCCCGGCGCCATGTTCTTTGACAGCGCCACCTCGTTTGGCATCATCCGCGGCGGCCATGTGGACGTAACCGTCCTGGGCGCCCTGCAGGTCGACCGTCACGGAAACCTGGCCAGCTGGATTATTCCCGGCAAGATGGTTCCCGGCATGGGCGGGTCGATGGATCTGGTTGTAGGCGCAAAAAAAGTGATCATCGCCATGCAGCATACACAAAAAGGGAGTCATAAGATTCTCGACGAGTGCACGCTCCCGTACACAGCCGTCGGTGTCGTCGACGAGATCGTTACAGAGATGGGTGTCATGGTGGTTACACCGGAAGGCCTGCTGCTGACAGAATACAATCCGGAATGCACCGTGGAACAAATCCAGGAGGCGACCGGGGCCAAGCTGATCATCAGCGACGATTTAAAGCCGATGTTCTAAAATAAAAATACGAAAGCCGGCAGGAGCATGCAGCCCTGCCGGCTATTTTTATGCTATCCGCAATTGCACGTTTCTTATCCATTCTGACGGTGACGGGCAGCGATCCCCCACCAGTCGCCTTCAGAAAGCGCCTCGATCACCTGAAATCCTTCGCGTTCCAGCGCTTCGCATACGCGCTGCTTCTGGTCGTCGATGATGCCTCCGGCGATATAGGTGCCGCCGGGAGCAAGGTGGCGGTATGCGTCGGGCGCAAAGCGGATGATCAAATCGGCCATGAGGTTGCTGACGAGCACATTGGCACAAAAATCGATTCCGCCTGCAAGGTCGGCGCGCTGCACGCGCACCGTGCGCTCCACTCCGTTTTTCTCCACATTTTCTCTCGCCGTAGCGACCGCTTCGCCGTCGATATCCACCGCGAGCACGTCGCTGCTTCCCAGCAGCGCAGCTGCAATCGACAGTATCCCGCTCCCCGCACCGACATCCAGCACCCGGTCTCCGGACTGCAGATATTTTTCCATCAGCCGCAGGCAGAGCCGCGTCGTCTCGTGCGTCCCTGTGCCAAACGCCATGCCCGGATCCAGATCGATGACGAATTCGCCGTCTGCAGGCTCGTAGGCGCTCCACGCCGGCTTGACAGCGAAGCGTTCGGAGATTGGAGCGGGCTCAAAGTAGTCCTTCCAGCGATGAAGCCAGTCCGCATCGTCCTCGACGCTCACCTCCGCCCGCACATAGGGTAATCCGTCCAGTGCGGAAAGCACCCCGCCGCCCTCATCAGCGTAAAAAGTAATCGACGGGCCGGACAGCATGGATGCCAGCACCGACTCGTCGATGTAGTCCCAGTGAGTTTTTTCTTTGCTCGCCATCAACTCAGGAACATCGCGCGGATCGTTGATTTCGATCTCTTCGATTCCGGCCTGCGCGAGGGCTTCGATCAAATCATCGAGCGATTCCAGCGTCGTATGAAGAGCGATTTTTTGATACTTCAAGATAACTCCTACTTAAACAGATCTTTGACGGTATCCGTAAACTTCTTTCTTCGGCTGTACCCTTCCAGTCCCTTTGACTCCCCGAACTCCTTGATCATATCCTTTTGCTCGGAGGTCAGCTTTGTAGGAACTTCGATGTTGACCTGAACGTACAGGTCGCCCGGACGCCCGGAACGGACGTTTTTAATGCCTTTGCCCTTGATGCGGAATATCGTGCCAGGCTGTGTGCCTGCAGGAACTTTGTACGAGATCTTCTCCGACATCGCCGGTACGGCGATGCTGTCTCCAAGCGCTGCCTGCGAAAACGTAATCGGCATTTCCAGCCACAGATCGTCTCCTTTGCGCGTAAACAGCTTGTGCGGGGAGACCGACAGGACGATGTACAGATCGCCCGGAGGCCCTCCGTTGCTTCCAGGCTGTCCCTGACCGCGAAGCGGAATCACCGAATCGCTGTCGACGCCGGCCGGTATGTCGACCGACAGCGTAACAGTCTTGCGCACCTTGCCGGTGCCGCTGCACTTCGGACAGGGTTTCTCAATCACTTCGCCCGTGCCGTCGCATTCATCGCACGGACGGACGCTCTGGAACTGACCCAGCGGTGTACTCTGCACCGTGCGGACCTGGCCGGTGCCGCTGCACGTGGGACAGGTTTTCTTTGACGTGCCCTTGGCTGCACCGCTGCCCTCGCATTCGGAACAGGCGACATCTTTTGTGAGGCGGATTTCCTTCTTCGTGCCAAACGCCGCTTCTTCGAACGAAATCGTCATGTGCCTCTGGATATCGGCGCCCCTCCTCGGACCGTTTCTCCGCGTCTGCTGAAATCCGCCGAATCCGCCACCGAACATGTTAAACAGATCTTCGAAGCCGCCAAATCCACCCTCAAAACCGCCCGCACCGCCGAAGCCCGCATTCGGGTCGACGCCTGCATGGCCGAATCGATCGTATTTATTCTTTTGATCCGGGTCGGAAAGGATCGAATACGCTTCGTTCAATTCCTTGAATTTTTCTTCGGCTTCTTTATCACCCTGATTTTTATCGGGGTGATATTTCATCGCCAGTTTGCGAAACGCCGACTTAATCTCATCGTCGGTCGCTCCTTTTTTTAGACCCAGTACGTCGTAGTAATCTCTCTTCTCTGCCATGAATGTCTCCAAGGGGCGGCCCTTGCGGGCCGCCCTACCTTATCCAGTGTTACTCTTCGCTGTTGTTGTCGTCATCGACGACTTCAAAGTCCGCATCGACGACATTGTCCGGTTCGCTGCCCGCATCCTGCTCGTACGATGCTCCCGCCGGTTCGCCGCCCGCCTCGGCCTGCGCCTGTTCGTACAGCTTCGTGGACATGATGTGGAATTCGTTGGTGAGCACTTCAATCTTTTCCTTCAGTTCTTCCAGCGTACCGTTTTCGAGCACCCGGGCAAGTTCATCCTTGGCCTGAGTGATCTTTTCGACCTGCTCGTCGGTCAGCTTTCCTTCCAGTTGTTTTAAATTCTTTTCGGTTTCGTAAATCAGCGTTTCCGCCTCGTTGCGCGTTTCGGTTTCTTCTTTCTTCTGCTTATCCGCTTCGGCAAACTCTTCCGCTTCTTTGATCTTCTGCTTAATCTCTTCGTCGCTGAGCTTCGAAGAAGATGTGATCGTGATGCTCTGCTGCTTGCCCGTCCCAAGATCCTTCGCTCCGACGTTTACGATGCCGTTTGCGTCGATATCGAACGTCACTTCGATCTGCGGTACGCCGCGCGGTGCGGCCGGTATGCCGGTCAGCTGGAAGCGCCCCAGCGTAATATTATCGGAAGCCATCTGCCTCTCGCCCTGCATCACGTGGATGTCTACCGCGCTCTGATTGTCGGCAGCGGTCGAGAAAATCTGACTCTTCTTTGTGGGAATCGTCGTGTTGCGCTCGATGAGCCGCGTCGCCACGCCGCCGAGCGTCTCGATGGACAGAGACAGCGGTGTAACGTCGAGCAGCAGGACATCTTTCACTTCGCCTGTCAGCACGCCCGCCTGGATGGCCGCCCCGATCGCAACGCATTCGTCCGGATTGATTCCCTTAAACGGGTCCTTTCCTGTTACGCTCTTTACCGCTTCCTGTACAGCCGGTATACGGGTAGATCCGCCGACGAGGATGACCTTGTCGATGTCGTTCGTCGTAACGCCCGCATCGGCCATCGCCTTTTTCATCGGCTCCACAGTCCGCTTGACGAGCCCTTCCGTCAACTGGTCGAATTTAGCCCGCGTCAGATCCATATTCAAGTGCAGCGGTCCTTCCGGATTGACCGTGATAAACGGCAGGTTGATGTTCGTGCTCTGAGAAGAGGACAGCTCTTTCTTGGCTTTTTCGGCCGCTTCTTTGAGACGCTGCAGCGCCATTTTATCGTTGCGCAGGTCTACGCCGTTTTCTTTTGCGAACTGATCCGCGATGAAGTTCATGACTTTATCGTCGAAGTCGTCTCCGCCGAGCTTCGTATCTCCGTTTGTAGACAGCACTTCGAAAACGCCGTCTCCGAGCTCGAGAATCGACACGTCAAACGTGCCGCCTCCGAGGTCGTACACGAGAATTTTATGATGCTCGGTGTCTTTGTCGAGTCCGTAGGCAAGCGATGCCGCCGTCGGTTCGTTGATGATTCGCAGCACTTCGAGTCCTGCAATCTG
>LSQX01189269.1_pt2 | contig 17690 bp, 15 predicted proteins | sample 654561 | NCBI WGS metagenome assembly LSQX01 (sample SAMN04489861, study PRJNA283612) | anaerobic digester metagenome | isolation source: 4 biogas reactors fed with cattle manure at either 37C or 55C with and... | place: Denmark: Kongens Lyngby | collected 2014
TCGTAACGATTGAGGAAGTAGCGATCTTTGATCAGGTCTTCAAACTTGGCTCTTTCTACTGTTCGAAGCATAACGATTGGGTTGTGATTGCTCAATCTCCATTTGAGAGCGTCCACCTCTTTGAAGAGCCGTGCAACCTCGGGGTTGCCAACCCACCAGAGGTTGTGGGCGATATCGCCCAATCTCTTGATGCGGTAAGGCAAATCAAAACTGTTGGGATACTCCCGAATTATTTTATTTCTCATCTATATTCTCCTATTCGTGCCCCTAACACGCGTTAGTACTAATGTATACACGATTTCCCATTATACCCAGTTTTTGAAATGGGAGTGCTTACTTTCCGGTATACCCTGGTGCAGTGATTATCTGGATCCGGCAAAGCCGGCGATCGGACATTCGGCTGTAAAGGCGTTGGTCCAACTCATCTGGTAAGACGGACGAAGTAATTACAGTGGGAAGCTCCGCGTTGTAGCGGTAGTTAAAAAGTTGATAGAGCTTTTCGCGTGCCCAAGGAGTCGCCGATTGGGTTCCGAGGTCATCGAGGATCAAGAGTTGGGCAGTGCGCACTTCGCTGAAGCGTTTATCCAGGCTGATACCGCTGTTGGGGGCAAAAGCAGCCCGTAGGTGGTCAAGCAGATCTGGAACCACGATGAAAAGCGGTGGCGAGCCTTTGGCAGCCTGGTAGTTGCCAATGGAGGCTGCCAGGTGGGTCTTTCCGCAACCATACGTGCCATGCAGGCTCAGCCAACCTTTGGGGTTTTCAGCAAACGCCTGGGCAGCTTCAAAAGCTTCCTGGAGAGAATTAATGTCTTCCTTGCGTAAGCCTTCGTCCTTGCGGAAACTGAAATTGCCAAAGGTTTGGCGGGAGTGCAGGTGCAGGGTGGACAGTTCGGGATGCCCAAATTCATCTGTGGGATTGCGAAAATCTGGCGCAAAGATGTGAACGTGGGTCACCAAGTCGGGGTCAAGTAAACGCGAATGGATGCGCCCCTCAAAATCGGTAAGCTGCTGATTGCTGGTAATAACCGTCGGCAGGCGGTTGATGTAGCGCGAATTGATGATTTGATACAATTTCTCCTCTGCCCAGGGGGTAGAGCTTTGCGTACCAAAGTCGTCCATCACTAAAAGAGCAGCATTTCGGATTTCGTTGAATCGATCTTCATAATTGGAATCACCGGAGGTAGAAAAGGAAGAACGCAGCCAATCCAGCAGGTCGGGCACCGTGAGAAAAATGGTAGGCGTGCCCATGGAAACCGCCTGATTCGCAATTGCTGCCGCCAGGTGAGTTTTGCCAGATCCGTAACCTCCAGTCAAGAGGAGCCAGCCTTTTTGAGTGCCAGCAAAGTTTTGGGCGGAATTGAAAGCTTGTTGCAGTGAGTTTGCCTGGGTTGCGCCCAGACCCACTCTGCCCCTCGGCATAAAATTGGAAAAAGTGAGATCGACCAGCGAGCCAAGGTTACTCAGCTGAAAAAGGTGGTCTTGTTTCAGGGACTGAATGGAGTTCAGACGGCAGACGCAGATCTCGCTCTTACCAAAGCGCGGATCATGCATGGGCACATCGTAGCCAATAAAACCGATCCCGTGACAAATCGGGCAATCGGGGTCTCCAGGACCATCCAGAATCCTGGTTGGTTCTGCCACCGGCTCAGCCACCTTTGTGGTGTCTTTTTTGCTCGAGGTAGAGCTTCCTAAATTGGTCGAGATCTCGCTTACCTTCTTCATTTTTTCCCTTGCGTCCTTTTTCTTGCCAGTTGCGCAGGATTGCCTGCACATATTTCCAGTTTCGGGCATTGTACTCGACTGCTTCTTTCATGGCATCTTCGATCCAATCTATGGCATAGGTATCCATATCTACCTTGATCGTTTCTGCCATCATCGGTGTCAGCGCGCCGAAATTATCTTCGTAAAGTTTAAAAAGGTTGGGTCGTTCTGTGCCAGGTAAAATCTTCGCCAGGCGATAGCCTGCTACCTGCTCAGGGTTCTCGTGCAAGCTGTGGAATATTTCCAGCCCTCTGGGTGTTCCTGGGATCAAGTAGGTCTTCTGCTGGTTGTGAGGGTCAGTCCACAAAAACAGCAGTCCTGACTTGTGCAGCTCATCCAAAGCCTGCTGCAAACGTAGTTGCTCGGTTTGGTAGAGTGCGGGCAGACTGGCTTTGAAGTCAAACACCAGGGCAACTTCGCTTGCTTGTTCCTGTTTACTCATCCATTGAAAAAACGCAATGAGAACCAGGATACCATCAGCACTCAGCTCTTGCACGCAATCGATAAAATTAACAGGCAGCTCGAGTTGCGTTGTTTTTTCTGAAAGTGCTGGTTTTGTGATGGTTGCCATGCTATGTTTAGCTCACGTACGCCTTATCTTTAAATTGAGCCAACCGTTCCAGAAAAACCAGTTCCACTCCGGGATGTACCGGACCGTTTCGGTGTTTGGCTACCGCGACCTTGGCGATATTGTGATATGGGCTGTCTTTGTCATCCATATGAGGTCGGTTGATAAACATGACGATGTCAGCATCCTGTTCCAAGGAGCCGGACTCACGCAAGTCAGATAGGATTGGATTCTTATCCTGTCGCTGTTCGACAGCACGGGAAAGCTGAGCAGCGGCAAGCACTGGCACGTTCAATTCACGGGCCAAAATCTTCAGTTGTCTGGAGATGTAAGAGACTTCCTGCACACGGTTTTCTGAACGACGATCCCCGGACATGAGTTGCAGGTAGTCGATGATCACCAGGTCGAGCGTGTGCTCATCTTTGAGGCGGCGGCATTTGGCACTAAGTTGGAGTGGCGTGATACCAGGCGTGTCATCGATGAAGATGTTGACGTTTTCAAACTTGGAAATCGCACTGGCAAAACGGTCCGCTTCTTCCACAGAGAATTGTCCGGAACGTAGTTTTTGTGAATCGATGTTGGTCTCTTGTGCCAGCATACGCTGGAGTAGTTGTTCAGCGGACATTTCCAGTGAAAACATGGCAACATTTCGGCGTAAAACCATACCGACGTGTTTTGCGATACCGATCATGAAGCCGGTCTTTCCCATGCCAGGTCGCCCCGCGATAATGATGAAGTCAGATTTGTGTAAACCATCTAAAACGCCGTCAACATCCCTGAGACCAGTCTTGAGTCCGCCGATTCCCTCATCATTTGCACTCGCTTCAGAAACCTGCTCCATATAACTTCTGGCGACATCTCCAATCGGAAGCAAATCCCGTTTATAACGGTTTTCGCTGACGCTGAAAATTGAGCTCTCAGACTTATCGATGACCGCATCGAGGTCCATATCTTTGTGATAAGCCAGTTGAGCAATATCTGTGGCTGCTTTGACAAGACGGCGGCGGGTGTTGAGTTCGCTGATGTTTCGGGCATAAGAAACCGCGTGTTGTGAGGATGGAACCCGGTTGCTAAGTTGAAGCAGGTATTCCAGTCCACCAACATCCTCAAGTTGCCCGCGGGATGCAAGCACTTCCTGGACCGTCAGCACATCGATGTAATGTTTTTCCTGGTCCAAGGTGATAAACGCATCCCAAATCCACTGATGACGGGGTTGATAAAAATCAGTTGACTCGAGAAAAGGGATGACATCCACAAGTCCATCCGGGTCGATCATGATCGAACCAAGCAGCGCTTCTTCCATTTCCCGATCATGCAGTTTGTTCTCGCTGATCGAGACAGTCTCATCAGATTTCTGATACAAATCGTCCACACCTGCTCCTGTTATTTGAACTAAAACGGTACATCCTCGTCCGGATCGGAATTTGTAGGAGGCTCTGGATTCGAAGAATCATCTGGATTGTTCCCCTTCTGAAGATCATCGAAAAAATCTTCAAAAACCGAGAGATCGCCTGGCTCTTCCAACTCTTCCATTGGCTCATCGTTATCGTAAATCATGATATCTTCCGGCATGATTCCGACCTCATTCAGGATCTCTTCGTCAACAAAAATCGGAGCCCCTGTTCGAACCACCAATGCAAGGGCATCAGAGGGTCGACAATCAATAAAAAAGGTTTTGTCGGTTTCAATCACGATATTTGCATAATAGGTCTCGCTCACCAATCCGGTTACTTCAACCCGCAATAAGCGCGCACCCAACTGGTGTAAAAGCGCAAGCACCAAGTCATGTGTAAGCGGTCTGGCTACGGCGATATTCTGCAGTGCGATCGTGATCGATTCAGCTTCAAACAAACCAATCCAAATTGGCACATATCGTTCGCTGGTTTTGTCTTTCAAGACGATAATACGGTCCTGGTTGGTCAGACTGACTCTGACGCTGTCAATCTGGCATTCGATCATTTTTCCCATATTTCACCAATTGTTTTTTGATAAATTGTAGACTTAAATTCTAACATGTTTGAACGTCCTTCACCTTAAAAAACAGGACTCATTAAGAATTGAGGAATTTTCGGGGAAAAATAGAAATCAAAGCAGTAACTTCGGATATAATGGTTCTATCAAACCGCTAAAGCACTTGTTGGACTGCGACAAACGGGCGTGAAGAGGAAAAACAGGTGCATTGATAAACCATCGAAAAGAGGCCGTGTTGCAGGAGCCGCAGCAGCAGAATTTATTATTAATTGAGAAGCACCGGAAGTTAGAAATTTGCTTTAATGATGCCCTGCAACGTAAAGGTTATTCTCTTTTACAAGTAAATAGTGGGGGAGAAGGTTTAGTCAGTCTGAACGGCTTCCATCCTGATGTGATCGTCATCAATGCTGCATCACTACGCACCAATGGTCTACGGATTTGCTCCTGGTATCACAATCGCCTACCCACTGTACCGATTATCCTGATTGTCGCAGAAGATGAACCAATCGCGGATGCTGATTGGGTGGATGTTATTATGCATTTACCCTTTACAGTACAAAAATTGGTCAATCGCCTTCGTTCTTTTGAGCCAACATTAAATCATGACTTTTTGGTAAGGGGGGTTTTGCAGCTCAACCCCAAGACCCGTATGGTCACTTACTTCGACAAAAGCACCTATTTGACTCCGCGTTTGACCTTGTTGTTAAGAGTTTTCATGGAAAATCCATTAAAACCACTTACGCGTGAGGAGCTATTCAAACGCGTTTGGGAAACAGATTATACCGAAGACACCCGTACGCTGGATGTGCATATCAGTTGGCTGAGAAAAGTGCTCGAAATTGACAGTACCAACCCGCGATTGATCAAGACCGTACGCGGGGTTGGATATATGCTCAATTTGTAGTTCCCCGTCCATCATAAGATTTTCAGATAAACTCAAGGGGGTCACCCTGCATGGGTAATGGAGCCATGTCTCATCGCAGGGAATGGCACTGCCCTGTTCCTATTTTTCACCTGATGAACAAAACCTACCCGTACGTAATAGAGAACATTAATCAAGTATGTCGACGGGGTCAGCACCCAAACACGTGCCAACCTGGATAGCCCCGCGTATCCAACCGTGATCCATCGGAATAGGCTTGTTTTTGCCGGCCACTTCTTCCAACGACACACTACTCATCGCTCCATCTTTCCTGCAAGCCATTCTCCCAAAGGCACCATCCATGACCAATTTTAGACTCCACTCTGCCAGTTGGGTAGCCAACAGGCGATCGGCTGCGGTTGGGGTTCCGCCTCGAACCAGAGAACCAAGAATGGTAATGTGGGTGTCGATCCCTGTGGCTGAGCCAAGTCGGTTGGCAAGCAGTAAGGTCTGTGCTGAGTAGTTATTTTCGATTTTCTCGAAAGTTTTTTCTTTTTCTTCGTTCGTTCCGCCCTTTTTCTGGGCAGCCAATTCCAGGAACTCTATTAATTCCCTTGGTCTGGCTTTTTCGGCAACTGTCACCAATGAGAAATTGCGTCCAGCCCGTTTGCGCTCCTGGATCGCCTCGATGATTACATCGAAATGGTAGGGAATTTCTGGTACCAAAATAACATCAGCACCAGCTGCCAGACCCGAACCTAATGTTAGCCATCCTGAGGAATTACCCAGCAACTCAACGATCATGATGCGGTGGGTTGCATTGGCGGTGGTGTGAAGGCGGTCGATAGCCTGGGTGGCAATTTCGCGAGCGCTATCAAAGCCAATACATTTATCCGTGCAAGGAACATCATTTTCCGCCGAGCGCGGCATACTAATGACATTCAAACCTGCCTGGCTGAGTTTGTAAGCTGCCATCTGGCTGGATTTGTCGCCAATGCAAACCAGGGCATCAAGTTTGTTCTGCTTGTAGGCATCCACTGCCTCCTGGGTTCGGTCGACCTTTTCATCCCCTTCTTTCATAGCGAAGGGAACCTGAAGGCTCGTACCTAAGATCGTGCCGCCTTCGGTCAGAATGCCTGAGAGGACACCTTCCGTAAGAAGATCCTTGGTGCGGTTTTGGACCAGCCCCGAAAAACCATCCCGAAAGCCTATGATTTCAATGTCTTTCAGACTTGCTGCGGCTTTGCCGAAACCTCGGATGGCGGCATTGACGCCTGGACTATCACTGCCTGCGGTTATCAGACCAATTTTCATGTGACACACTCCATATTTTCAGGATAACCTAATTATAGTCGGATAAGGAATATTTACGAATAGTATCAATTTTTAACCATACACCTGAAATGTGTTTTTATAATTCTTGGTATCATTATAAGTAAAGGAGCACAGCATGGACACCAATGACAAATTACTCCAGGAACTTGGCCTGTTACGCGAAGCGATTGAACGAATTGCAGATGCGTTAGAGGGCATCGACGATAAATTGGAAGATATGATTGAAGTCGAAGAATTCGACCAATCAAAGTTAAATCAACTACTCGGTCTGGAAGAAGACGAGGAATTTGAAGAAGATGATTTTGATGAGGACTTCGACGAGGATTTTGATGGGGAAGAGCAGCACGACTAAGCTGCTTCCCATGCTAATACTATTGTTCGAATAAAAAACAACCGCTCATTCAGAGCGGTTGTTTTGTGCCGAGTCACGGACTCGGACCGTGGACCCTTCAATTTTCAGTCGAATGCTCTACCAACTGAGCTAACTCGGCGTGAGAAAAGATTTTACCCGGTCGTTTGATAGCTGTCAAGCAAGACGCCAGTTAGCTGGCAACCGGGATGCAGAAGTGAAAATCTGAACCCTGCCCCAGAGTTGAATCCACCCAAACCTTGCCGCCATGCCCAAGGACAATCGCCTTCACAATTGCCAAGCCCAAACCGCTCTGGTTCTCGTCAGTATGCCGGCTTTTATCAACGCGGTGAAATTCTTCAAAAATGTAGGGGATTTCTTTTTCAGAAATCCCTTCACCACTGTCACTCACTGAGAAGCGAATACAAGGTTTCTCTCCAGGTTTCACCGACTGCTCCAACATCGCGCTCAACCTGATCTGACCGCCAATTGGTGTATGCCTGAGGGCATTGCCTACCAGGTTTTCCATCACCTGGATCAAGCGGGTTTCATCCCCCAGGATCATCGGCAAGCCTTCGTTTGGCTCAACAGTCAGGTTGACATTCTGCTCCCTGGCGCGTAACTCAAACAATTCCCGGGTTTCCTCCAGCAGCTTGTTTGCCTCGATAGTTTGCAGGTTCAGTGACAAAGCACCAGCTTCAGACTGGCTAAGCAGACGCAAGTCAGCCACCATACGGTTAAGTCGGGTCACCTCAGAGTAGAGCATGCCCAGCCTTTCCGTAGTTGGCTCAAGGTCGCCATCACGCATGGCTTCAATGTACCCACCGATCACAGTCAACGGTGTGCGCAGGTCGTGGGCAATATCGGCTGTCATGCGTTTACGTTGGCGGTCGCTTTGTTCAATTTCTGCACTCATCTGGTTGAAAGCCTGGCTTAATTCACCCAGTTCATCGGTCGAACGCACATCCACCTTTTGGCTCAGGTCACCAGCTGCCAGGTTTTGAGCAGCAGCAGTCAGTTCGATTACTGGTCGGGTAAGACTGCGCGAAAGCAAAATTCCGCCCAGCGCTGCAACCAGGATTGTAATTATCAAGGTAAGTAGTAAGCTGGCTTTCGAGCGATCCAAAAAGAGTTGCTCTGCTTGTGTGTAAACTATGTTCCTCTTTTGTGCGAAGAGCGTGCCAACAGTTTGCCCATCAAGAGTAATGGAGACGCCTGTTGCCAGCAGATCAGGAGAGAGGGCTTCACCTTGATCGTACAGACCTTCAATCCCGACAACAACCCTGCCATCGGAATCTGCCAGGGCATAAGAACGCCCACCGGCATTGCCAATCTGTACCGGTTGGCTGGTAGTTGAGGCTTCCTGCGTTCTGCGGATTCCACCCGAGCCGCCCTGACCCATCCCCTGACCACCCATCATGCCACCGTTACCTCCCATGCCACCCATGGAAGTCTCCAGAAGATTCTCCACACCATCCCAGCTTTGTTTATTGGCAAAATAATCCGTTACTTCAGCCAATTTGGTATAAAACTGTTGGTCGAAAACAAATTGCTCAAAACTGGTACTGGTAGTGGAAAGAAATACGATGGTGAGTAGAAGCGCCGTCAGAACTGCAGTGAGAATAAATGCAAGCGCAAGTTTTAAGCTGATTGAACGTTTCACATTGATCCTACTTGAGCGATTCGGTAACCAACGCCAAAAACTGTTTCAAGATACTCTGGCTTGGCGGGATCTTGTTCGATTTTTCGTCGTAAATTCCGCATATGCACATTCAAGGTGCTTTCCAATCCGGTGAATCCACTTTCAAAAAGACGATCAACCAATTCGGATCGGGTGAATACCTTGCCGGGAGTACGCATGAGAGTCTGGAGCAAGTCGAATTCGAGCGGTGTCAGGTTGACCGATTCTCCCCTGACCGAGACAAGGTGCGATCCACGGTCCAGCAGAATTTCACCTACGCGCAGGTACTCCTGCGGCTCAGGCTGCCCGTTCTTGCGGCGTAAAGTGGCTCGAATGCGGGCAACCAACTCCCGCATGCGGAATGGCTTGATCACGTAATCATCGGCGCCCAGTTCCAGCCCCAGCACGGCATCGGTTTCTTCTTCTCTGGCTGTGATGATTATCACTGGAGTCTGGCTCTCTCTTCGAAAAGCGCTGAGAAATTGGTAACCATCCATCCCAGGCATCATCACGTCCAGAAGAATCAAATCAGGGTGCTCATGGCGCGCAGTAAAAAGAGCGCTCTGACCATCACCTGCTTGTACCACACGGTAACCCTGGCTGGTCAGATACTCTTTGAGTAGCTTTCGGACATTAGTTTGGTCATCAACGACCAGGATAGTTTCACTCATAGGCTAATTATAGAATCAAAAGTTTACACAAAAATGATTTAGATATGGTTTAGAGGATGTTTCTTCCTCTACAATTCAACCTGCATTGCAACAAATATCTAACCTTCATTTTTCCGGTACAATAATCACAATCAGATTCACAACCTTTTTCCATCAATCGGAGGACCTTATGGACCCTTTAACAATAGTACTACTACTGATTGGACTCATTTTGGCTGCTGTCATAATTATCATCCTGGTCAGAACCTTCCAATACCCGATCTCAACCTCTGAGCCAGACCCAATCACTCTGACGGAGATTGACGGAGAAGAAGTCGCTCAGCACATTGGTTTGGCGATCCAGATGAAGACCATCAACCATGTCGATTCTGAAAAGGTCGATCCTGTACCTTTCCAGGGGCTGCATAACCTGATCAGCATGCTATACCCGGAAGTGGAAGAGTACCTTGAGCGTGAGGTCATCGGTAATTATTCGCTTCTATATACTTGGAAGGGTAGCGACCCCAATCTCGACCCTATCGCCCTGACCGCCCACATGGATGTGGTGCCTGCCAAAGAAGATCCGGACTCGGGCTGGACCTATCCGCCCTTCAGCGGCACAGTCGCTGATGGTTATGTTTGGGGACGTGGCGCGATCGACTGTAAAGGGGTCATGATTGGCGTCCTGGAAGCGGTGAATTTTTTGCTCAAGGTTGGCTTCCAACCGAAACGCACGATTTTCCTTGCCTTCGGAGAAGACGAGGAGGTCTCTGGTACGCGCGGGGCTGCTCAAATTGTAAATACTCTGAAGGGACGGGGTGTGCAACTTTCCTTCCTGTTGGACGAAGGTGGTGTGGTTACGCAGGGTTCCATCCCTGGTGTGGATGCACCGGTTGGGTTGGTTGGCGTGGCTGAAAAAGGACACTTGTCCTTAGTGTTACGTGCTGAAACCGCTCCTGGTCATGCGTCTGCTCCCGGACAAGTCACTTCGATCGGTGCCTTAGCCCTGGCAATCGCGACGCTGGAAAACAACCCCTTCCCGCAGGATTTGGAATTTGTCGAATTCATGATGAGCTTTCTCGCCGATGAACTTCCATTCACACAGAAAATGACGCTGGCAAACCGCTGGCTGTTTGGAAAGTCACTCGCAAAACGATTCACCGCAACACCAACCTTGAACGCTAACACGCGCACAACGATCGCTCCGACCATCATTAATGGCGGACACACCGAAAATGTGCTGCCGGCTGTCGCAGAAGCGATCATCAATATTCGTCTGATGCCTGGTGACACACTGGTAGACGTCTATAAATACGTCAATGAATTGGTGGGTGATGACGTGGTCAAAGTGTTGCCTGCCCATAATGAAAGTCTGTATGGCGATCATTCCTGGGACCCAACCGAGGTTTCAGATGTCGATTCACCCCAATTTCACATCTTGCTCGACCTGATCAAGGCAACCATACCGGGTGCCACAGCTTCTCCCTACTTGATGAGCGGGGCTACCGATGCCCGCCATTACATAGAGATCTGCAACCGTGCTTTTCGCTTTTCGCCATTTATCCTCACCAAAGAAGAAGTCAACACTGTCCATGGGATTAACGAACGCCTCTCCTTTGTAAACGCAGCCAGGATGGTTGGTTTCCTGATTGAGGTGATCGAACGGATGTCAAGCATCCCAACTGATTTTTACGGTGACGAAGAAGACGAAGAAGTAGTTAAGGATGAGACTTCTGAACGACGCATGATTCGCCAGATGGACGAGCCACTGCCAACCCGACCCATGCGCAAGCCGGAAGTGGAAGAACCCGAAATCTTACCGGAGGCAGATGAGTTTTTGATTGATGATGAACTTGAACCCCTGCCCGAGGATGACGAACCGCTGCAAGTAAAACCGCTGAAAAAAGAATAATAGAATTCAAAAGGACCCCTTATCAGGGGTCTTTTTGTAAAACCATCGTAGTTTGGGTTTCAGTTAGGGTGCCGGCAAGAACGAGTCAACACCCGTTATAATTCTTTCCGGGAAACAACATGAATCGAAAAAATATCATCCTGCTTGTCATAATCGGGGTCATTATCCTGGCTGTAGGCACGTTTTTCATCATCAAACTGGCTCGCGGTACAATCTTCGTTTACGAAATTGATGCTTCACTGGATCCAGCCACCTCTTCCTCGATGGACGACATCGAGAACCAGGTCAGTCAGTTGCGCGGTCTCGATATCGAGGCGCGTATACCCCGCCAACTCATGTCTTCAGACGAGTTGCGCCAGGTTGTTTTGGATGATTTTCTGGAAGATTTCAAAGCGGAAGACGAAGCGCGTGATGTAACCGTGATGAACCTGTTTGGCTTTTTGCCGGGGGATTTCAAACTGCGCGACTTTTACCTGGATTTGTACACCGAGCAGATCGCTGGGTTTTATGATTCAGTAGAACAAGAGATGTATGTGGTCAGTGACAGTGGATTTGGTGGAATGGAGCGTTCCACCTATGCTCACGAGTTTGTGCACACGCTGCAAGACGAGCATTTCGACTTTGAGGACAGCCTGGGCTACACAGACGAAGCCTGTTTGGATGATTCTGAACGATGCGCGGCAATACAGGCGCTCATCGAAGGGGATGCAACCCTCAGCGAGCAGCTCTGGTTTCAACAATTCGGTACACAGGAAGACCTGCAGGATTTGCAGAATTTTGCGACATCATTCACCAGTCCGGTCTACGATTCTGCTCCCGAGTCCTTAAGAGAATCGCTTACCTTCCCCTACATTTACGGTTCAAAATTTGTACAAGCGCTGTATGCTCAGGGTGGATTTGATGCAATCGATGCTGCTTTTGCTTCGGCGAACCCGGTTTCAACAGAACAGATCATGCACCCAGCCGCCTATCCTGGCGATGTACCAAAGAACCCCACCCTGCCAGATCTGGAAGTAGCGCTTGGAGAGGGTTGGAAAGAGCTCGAAAAGGATACACTGGGCGAATGGTACGTGTACATGGTCTTGGCTAAAGCCTACAATCCCCAATTCCGTCTCTATGACAGCCTGGCTCTGGATGCTGCCGAAGGCTGGGGTGGGGATGCTTATTCTATCCTCAAGAACGAACAAAAAGGGCAGGTAGCCGCCTTCATATCCTTTAATTGGGACTCAAGTGCAGATGCCGATGCTGCGTTTCAGGCATTCAGTTCTTATTCCAACCTGCGCTTTGGTCCAATGACCGCGGACGGATTCTGGCAGGGAAGCGATTTTTTCAGCGCTCTCCAGCAGACCGGCCCAAACAACTTTGTCTGGATACTCGCCCAGGATTATGCCATTCTGCAAGCACTGCAGCAAACGATTGAGGACTGAGAAGTAATGACAGCCCAGGCATTGGATATCACCCGAGTTCAAGCGCTCATCTTTGATGTGGACGGGACGTTGTCTGACAGCGATGACCGCATGGTGGAGCGCCTCTACACCAAGCTGCAGTTTCTTCAGGGAGTAATCGGAGAAAGCAGGCTCAAGCTCTTTTCGCGCTGGTTTGTACGCACAGCGGAGGGTCCGGGTAATTGGATACTCGAGGCTGCCGATCGACTTGGGCTGGACTATCTGATCGCGTCGTTTTTTGACAAACGAGCAACCGGACGGGAATTGCTGGCTCATCATTACCCCCTGATCCCTGGCGTGGTGCCCATGCTTGATGCGCTTTCATCGCGCTACCCCTTTGCAATCGTGACTGCCAGGAACGAAGTAACGACCACGCAATTTTTGAAAATCAACAACCTGGAGTCGTACTTCCCGATTGTGGTCAGTTCACAAACCTGCCGGCGCACAAAGCCATTCGCAGACCCTCTCTTGCATGCTGCAAAAAAGCTGGGAGTTCCCGTTGACGCCTGCCTGATGGTCGGCGATACGGTTACCGATGTCCGCGCTGCTGTGGCTGCGGGTGCCCAATCTGTGTCAGTCTTATGTGGTTTCGGTACTGAAAAAGAGCTGATCAAGGCGGGGACAAACGCCATCTTGCCGTCAACAAGTTTGTTGGCAACCTTTCTGATGGAAGCCAATCTCGCACAATTGTAAAATCTTTAGTGTGAAATTGATTCTTGTTCTGGCAGGTTGGCGGTTGCAATCAATTGCCCGCCAGGTTGTTGGTCATCAAGCGTGACCAAACGTTTTTCCATAAATCCATAAATCGCGATCCCCAATCCGACGGTTCCACCGATCACATAGGCTGCTGGTACACCCAGTCGTTCTGCAATCGGAGCACTGAGAAACAAACCTACAGGCATCAACCCCAAGCTCATGCTGGAAAGAACGGTGAGAACTCGGCCTTGATATTCGGGGGGAACTTTCGTTTGCAGTAATGGGCCTAACGACCCATTGGCAAACGAGAGAGCCACACCGGTAAACCCAGCTAGCAAAACCGCACCCAGGTAGGCTGTGGCCGGCATTAAACCGATACCAATGATTCCCAAGCTGATGCCCAAAATCCCAATCAATACTGTGACCACTTTTCTCTTAAAGCCGCCCCAAACCCCCAACAGAACACCCCCAACGATCGCACCAATACCCATCGCAGCCTGCAACCAGGCTAGTTCCTGAGCGCCCTTTCCGAAAAATTGAGTTATCAGCAGAGGCATGAGGTTACCCGCAGGTGCCAGGAACAAGTTGATAGAACTGGAGATCAAAATCATGATCAATAGCCCTGGCCAGGTGAGGATGTATTTAAAGCCGAATTTTACGTCAACCAACAATGACCTGGGTGTCACCCGCTGGGTGGTATCGATCATCTTTGGTTGGGGAACTTTCACAAAGAAAAGCAAGAGCAAAATGGCAATCGCGGCCGTGACAATATCCACTGCCAATACTCCCTGCATGGGCAAAAGTTCTATAAGAAGGGCGCCCAATGCCGGTGAAAACGTGTCGATCACCCCACCAACCGCCTGGTTGATGCCCCCAAGTCGGGTCAAGTGCTCTTTGGGCACCATTAATGATATCGACGCGGTTTTGGCTGGACCTTGGAAAATACCTGCCATGGAGCGAATGAAAAGGATCAGGTAAATATGCCAGATTTGAATAAGGTTGGAGGCAAACAGGAGAGCCAGACCTACTGTAGCCAGGGCGACCACAAGATCGGCGAATACCATCACGCGCTTGCGGTTCCAGCGGTCTACTAATGCTCCTACAAAGGGACCCAGGAAGATGTTGGGGATCAAAGCCGCCGTTGTGGCTGTTGCCAAAACAGCCGCGGAACCAGTCAGTTTGGTGACGTACCAAACAAGCGCGAATTGCACCAGGCTGCTGCCGAGCAAAGATACGATCTGACCGATGAACATCGGTAAGAAATTCCCTAGCCAGTTGGCTGGAATTTCTTGTTCTGGTGGCGTTTGTTCGGTACCGTCAGAAGGCTGGATGATTGTTTCGTTGCTTTCTGTCATATCTGTTTTCCAAGTATCTTGCGATTTTACTCTCAATTACTTTTGATACCAGCGAATGTACACAAAACTGCCCAAAATGCATTCAACAGGTACAACGTTTGTATGGAAGACTGATCTTTTTATTGCAAATCCGGTACCAGAACAAGGTTATCCAATAATTTTATGATTTCCTACTAAATTGATAATATTTAAACATGAAGAACATATCCATACTTTTCTCAATACTCTTCCTGACTTTGCTGGCAGCCTGTGGTGCTAATGCAACGCCAGTAGTAACACTTGACGTGCTGCCTTCTCCCGCAGTTGCAACATCCACCCAACCCGCGATCCTGCCTGAAACAACTTTGACTCTTACCGAGGAATTCACGGTACCTCCAACCCAATCTGAACCCACGCCGACACCTGAGGCAATTTCTATTGCCGCCCAAAACCTGCAGACACCCTGGGAAATTGTTTTTCTCCCTGATGGGCGAATGCTGGTCACGGAACGCCCCGGCACTCTGACCTTGATCGATGCCGGAGGTTTACGCATACCAATCGCCGATGCCTTTGAACGCGGTGAAAGTGGATTGTTGGGTTTGGCGTTGCACCCGGATTTTGCAGAAAATCAGTGGCTCTACCTTTACCTGACCTATGAAGCTAACGGAGACATGCTGAACAAGGTGGAACGTTATCGCTTTGATGGTTCAACAATAAGTGAGGGCTTGGTCATTATTGATATCATCCCTGGTGCTGCAAACCATGACGGCGGTCGCATCGAATTTGGTCCGGACACTTTGCTTTATATTACGACTGGAGATGCCGGTTCAGGCACTTCAGCCCAGGATATCAATTCGCTCGCAGGAAAGATTTTGCGGCTGCATGATGATGGAAGCATCCCGGAAGGCAACCCTTTTGGCAACGCGGTTTACAGTTACGGTCACCGTAACCCCCAGGGGTTGGCATGGGACGAACAAGGTCTGCTCTGGTCGACAGAACACGGACCGAGCGGGTTGGGCAGTGGCTATGACGAACTTAACCTGATTGAAATTGGTGGAAATTACGGTTGGCCAGTAATTCAGGGGGACCAAACTCAGGAAGGTATGATCAGCCCACGTCTTCATTCAGGTGGGAGCGAAACCTGGGCGCCTGGCGACCTGGAGATTGTGGATGGTGTCGCTTATTTCGTGGGTTTAAGGGGTTCTACGCTGTATTCCGTCTCCCTCGACGATATCCGCCCTGAGACGCTCCAGCGATATTTTGCGAATGAGTTTGGTCGCTTGAGAGCATTACGATTGGGACCTGACGGTTTGCTCTATATGGGCACATCCAATAGAGACGGTCGTGGAAGCGTGCGAGACGGAGACGACAAGATTTTCAGAATCGATCCAAACCAATTGCCCTGAGCCGCATGGGCTAATCAACTACTTTCTAACGCAGAGGCGTCCAGCAGAGCCCATAGCTTTATAGAGCGCTGCCATATTTTTATTTTGGAGGTATTCCGCCCAGCCTCATGGTTGGAACAAAAAGCACTTCCCCATGAATCTTCCAGGCGTCATCTTCCTTAGCCGCTTTTGTTGGTAAAATTGGGAAAGATCACTCTACCAGGAGAGAGTATGCCAAAGTCGCGTCGCAAGTCTGAGTTTCACACAAAATATCCTTACCCCCGCAACCGGACCCGCCGGGGAATCCTGAGAGCGGGAATTGTGGCAGCGACCTGGTTGTTGTTGAATTACCGGCTGGAGGGCAAAGAGAATCTGCCAAAGGGCGGACCGCTTTTGATCGTGGGTAATCATTTTCACTTTCTGGACACAATCATCCCCATTAAAGTCACTAAATATCCCCTGGAATATATTGGTGATGCTGAAATGCCAATGGCACCCGGGATCGTCAAGTTCTTTCCCAAGGTTTGGAGCACTCTGACGATTATGCAAGGCACAGCCAACCTCGAAGCGATGCGAGCGGCAGAAGCCATCCTGGAACAAAAAGGTACCCTGGTAATCTTTCCGGAAGGGCACGTGCACAAACCACCCCTCGGCAGTCCCTTGCCTGGTGCCGCTTTTTTGGCATTACGTCTGGGCGTTCCCATCATTCCGATTGGCACATACAGCGAAGATGATTGGGATATTTTTGGCACAATCACCAAAAAACACCGCCGCGCCAGGGTTGTTACCCGCATCGGCAAGCCCTTTGGTCCACTGGCAAGCGTAGACCCGAACTGCATTCCTGGCAGAGAAGATGTCAAACGAGCCGGTCACGAGATCATGGAACAAATTGCCAGGATGCTTCCGGAGCCCGTTCGCGGTCCCTATCTGCAGCATGAAAGTCACAATTTGTAACAACCGTTAACGAGAATTCAACATACTGTGTGTACGATCAGAGCAAAAGAGTAGAGCTGGGAACTATGGAATATAAGGATTATTACAGTACGCTTGGCATCAGTAAAACTGCATCGGATGATGAAATCAAGAGCGCGTACCGCAAACTGGCACGCAAATATCACCCGGATGTAAATAAAGAACTTGGTGCTGAAGACAAATTCAAAGAGGTCAACGAGGCCTACCAGGTACTCTCGGATGCCGAAAAGCGTAAGAAATACGACCAATTCGGCTCTGAATGGCAAAATTATCAACACTCTGGCGGGCAACCCGGCGGCTTCGATTGGGGTCGTTGGCAGCAATCTCCTGGTGGGCGTACAGGCTACCGAACCGTGTCTCCGGAGGAATTCAGCGAGATGTTCGGTGGTATGGGTGGCTCTGGCGGTACGGGGGGATTGGGCGGTTTTTCTGATTTCTTTGAGACCCTTTTTGGAGGCGGAGGCTTTGGTGGCGGTTTTTCTCAGCAAACCCGTCAGTCACAATCCCGCAAGCAAAATATGGAGCATGAAATTGACCTGAGCCTGCGTGAAGCCTATTCCGGTGCCAAACGTACTCTTCAGTTTGAAGACGGTAGGAAAATTGAGGCAACCATTCCAGCAGGTGTTAAAACCGGCTCCAAGGTGCGTCTTGGCGGTCAGGCTGCCGGAGCAGATTTGTTCTTAAAAGTCAACATCTTGCCAGATCCGGTCTTCAAACGGAAAGGTGACGACCTGTATGTGGATGTATCCGTCGATCTCTTCACCGCAAT
>LSQX01052955.1_pt1 | contig 17689 bp, 5 predicted proteins | sample 654561 | NCBI WGS metagenome assembly LSQX01 (sample SAMN04489861, study PRJNA283612) | anaerobic digester metagenome | isolation source: 4 biogas reactors fed with cattle manure at either 37C or 55C with and... | place: Denmark: Kongens Lyngby | collected 2014
TCCATCTAGCTGGCACTTTTCTTTTTTGGCATGTTGCCTAGTCCGTCCAATTATGCCCTTTTGTGGGGAGTTCATTAGCAATTGATTAGCAGAATGGCCAAATCACCCAGTGTTTCAATTATGGAAATAAGAGGAAATGTGATCGGAATGAAGAAGAAACCGTTGAGGTAATGTCTTTTTTTGACTTCGATGCTAGTGGTCCCCAATTGGAGCGTTTGGTGATGCTAATGCCAGCTTCAAATGTGGCTGAGCTCAACGGAGGTTATAACATGCAAGCACTGATTGATTCCTTTGTGAGTGTGTGTCCAGAAGCGAGCGAGATGGTGAAGAAAAATCTGCGTTCTCTGAATTCTGCGTTGGAGGAGAGTATTGAAAGCGTAAAGTCTTCCATGAATATCGCCATTGACCAGCGAGCATTCGGTAAAATGTACGAATGCCAGATGCTGAGGGCGACTGACGAGGCTCAACAAAAACTCGGGCACTATGTTGAACTGCTACACCAAGGTATCCAACACGCGACCAAAGAGCCACCCAAACAACCCACTGTAGCAGCTGGGAATCCAGAGCGTAGGGAACCTGGTCAACGTGATATCGCTGTACGTATTAACGGTACTTTGGTGAATGCTGCGTCAGTAAAGAAGCTTTTCGAAGGAGTCTTAGGGGAACTTGATGCAAAAGACCAACTCGAATTGTTACTTCCTCTACTACCTTTCGCGACCGGTACAAGACGCTACTTGTTGGCCTAGAAGCCTCTTCATTCCAATGGTAAGTCTTTTTTTGCACCCATGGAATATGAGGGCATGTATATCGAAACTAACACGAGTTACAGGGGGGACAGTATCTTCGCTTCACAAGCTTCTATCTCCTATTGGGGTAAGTTTCGAGGAGGTTTCCTAGAACTGGTAATAGCCGATAACAAGGTAAGCACCGTAAGACTCCGAGCAACAAGATACTCTGCTGTAATTTGGGCAGGGTTTTCTTCTTGTTATGTCAAATATGTACAGTATCTCAAGAAGAAGTTAGTGTTTTGTAAAACAATGAGACTCAGGATGTGAACTGAATGAAAAAGGTACGGCAGCAATTCGCGCCCGGCATGCGGATCATCGTTCGTGGGGAAGAATGGGCCATAAAAAAGGTGGAAACCAACAGCTTTGGCAACCAGACTATTCACGCAGTAGGGTTGTCAACCCTTGTGAAAGATCAGGATGCCAGATTCCTAGTAGATCTAGAGAACAAAATAGAGATAGTTAATCCCAAGCAAACTAGGTTGGTCATAGATGAGTCATCGTTTTTCCAACGCTCAAGACTGTTTATAGAAAGTCAGTGGCGCCAAAAAGTGCCCACCCATAGTAATCTCCATATAGGACACGAAGCCGCTATGAACCCAGTTCCTTTTCAATTAGAACCAGCACAGTTAGCACTTAGGCAGCCCCGCCAGCGCATTTTAATCGCGGATGCTGTGGGACTTGGCAAGACACTGGAAGCAGGAGTTCTCATGAGTGAGCTGATAGCCCGGGGTAAAGGAAAGAGAATTCTGGTTGTAACGGTGAAAAGTATGATGACTCAATTTCAGAAAGAAATGTGGAATCGATTCACCATACCCCTTGTTCGCTTAGACTCTAAACGTATTCAACGAGTCCGCAGTCAGATTCCTGCGAATCATAATCCATTTTATTTCTATGATCGCACTATTATTTCTATGGACACCTTGAAGCGTGACGTAGAGTATCGGACTCATTTAGAAAAAGCTTGGTGGGACATTATTGTCATCGATGAAGCCCACAACGTTGCTACTCGCGGTGCGCAACAAGCCCAGCGAGCTCGCCTAGCACAGCTTCTATCTGAGCGTTCAGATACTTTGATTATGCTTTCGGCCACACCCCATGATGGACGAGCAGAGAGCTTCGCGTCTTTGATGAATATGCTCGATCCAACCGCTATCGCTGATCCTCGCAATTACACACAAGAAGATATTAAAGGCCTGTTTATTCGTAGATTTAAGAAAGATGTGCAGGATCAAGTTCATGGAGCCTTTCAAGAGAGGCGCATCTCCATCGAAAGGTGCCAGGCGTCTTCTTTGGAAGAAGAAGCCTTTCGCGTTTTTAGCGAGATGGAGCTTGAAATGGATGCTCGGGGAAGAGGGGCGAGTCAACTTTTTAAGACCACCTTGGAAAAATCCATGTTCTCGAGCCCAGCCGCTTGTATTAAGAGTATTGATGAGCGTATTCGCAGGATTGATCGTGGTATTGGTGATGGTTCTTCAACCGATATTCGGATCTTAACAGAATTTAGAACTGCGCTAGAACAGATTCCGGCGGAAGGATTTTCGCGTTTCATCAAACTACTTGAGCTGCTCAATTGTCCTAATTACAATTGGGATCCTACTGATACACACGATCGAATTGTTATCTTTACCGAACGCATTGAAACCATGCGTTTTTTGGCAGAGCAATTGAAAGCTCAATTTGATCTTCCCGAGAACGCGATTCAAACGTTGTATGGTGGTATGAGCGATATCGATCAACAAAGAGTTGTAGAGGATTTTGGACGTACTGATTCTCCAATGAGAATATTAGTAGCCTCTGATGTTGCTTCAGAGGGTATCAATCTACACTATCTGTGCTATCGATTAATTCATTTTGATATCCCCTGGTCTCTTATGGTATTTCAACAGCGCAATGGCCGGATTGATCGCTATGGACAGACCAAGAATCCCGATATTCGCTATCTAGTAACAGAAAGTATCAATGAGAAAGTAAAGGGCGACTTGCGTATTTTAGAGATCCTGATTGAGAAAGAAGACCAGGCTCGGCAAAATATCGGTGATCCAGCCCTCTTGATGGGAGTCTTCGAGGAAGGAAAAGAGGAGCTCATTACTGCAAGAGCTTTAGAAAGTGGAATTACTCCTGAAGAATTTGAACAGCAGCTTACTGTTGAAGATGACGACTTTGATCCCCTAGAGCTCTTGCTGCAGGGTGCTACTTCTGTTGAAAATCCTGTTCAGTTACAACCTAGGCAAACCATGTTTAGCGATTTGGATTATCTGCGTGCAGCTTTAGATTTGTTCAGGCAAAGAGATAGTTATCGCGTTGAAGAAATGCGTACTGTCCAAGGGTTGGAAATCGAGTTGAATCCTGAACTTAGACAGAAGTTAAGCGCCCTTTTACCGGAAGAGGCATTTCCAGACGATAATATTTTGCGTTTGAGTCCGAATAAAGATTTCTGTATGGAAGAAATGAAACGCAGTTTACAATTCGATGTTATTGAAGATTCTTGGCCAAAAACCCAATACCTATGGTCTCTGCACCCTATTTTCGAATGGGTCAATGATCGTGCAGGAGTGCTTTATGGCAGACAAGAAGCGCCCCTCTTGGGAATGCCAAGTATAGACGAAGATGAGTTTGTTTTTATTATGGCGGGCACTACGCCGAATCGAAAGTCAACTCCTGTAGTAGACGAATGGTTTGCTCTGCACTATCGAAATTGCGAGTTTGTCCAAGAGCTGTCCATGGACGAGCTGATGAAACGCACAAGACTACAGGAAGGGCGGACACCCAATCTAAATGATATACAAGAGGGGCAGCTGACAAAGGCACAAAAATTATTACCAGACGTTGTCAAGCAAGCTCAGCGATTAATGGATCAGCGTCATCAAGATTACCGCAGGCGAGTTGATCCCCAGATTGATAATGAATTGGACAAGCTGGCCACCTTACATGAGCGCCACTATCATTATATTCAGGAGACTTTATTTCAACAGCATAAACGTCGTGAGCAAGAGTTGAGAAAAGTGGACGATGTTTTTGAACGTTTTGTTGCCTGGGTTAGGGAAACCCTGGAGATCGAGGACAGCTCCTTTGTTAGGGTAATTGGTGTAATTACGGGGGTAAGCAAATGAGTATGGATTTGACAGGTATTATTAATCGAAATGAATATTACACAAATCATTATTTTGCTGCTATTTTTGCAGAGAATGCAAAAGAAACCGTCTCAGACTGGCGAACTCGTTCACGCGAGAGTGATTATCAAACGCCTTGGTCGCGCTTGCGCGAAGCTGGCCGAAGGTACTACATTTTGAGGGACCAGTACCAAAGGGGCACTGCCGCAAAACCGAAGGCTGAGATAATCGAAGAGTTGGCTCAAGAACTACTTGGTGCACTAGACTATCCACTGAGTCGAAATGTGGAATACGTTGAAATCCAAGAAGAACTAGAGATTCCTGTCCATCTTGAGATGAAAAGGCCAAACGAAACACCACTTCTGTGGGCTATCTTGGTGAATGGGGCTGGTGAAGAAGGTGAACTTTTAAATCGTACAATTGATTCGCTCTATGTAGATCAAACTAAAGATGATTTAGAGTTGACCAATGAAGAACTCATCTCTAGAATCTTCTTTGCGTTAGATGAACCGCCCCGCTGGGTGCTCCTAATTGGCATTGATCAGGTGGTACTTCTTGATCGTAGCAAGTGGAACGAAAAGCGTTACTTATTGTTTGAATTAGATGACATTTTTGGTCGTAGGGAAGAAACCACCCTGCAAGCTATGAGTGTGCTTTTGCATCAAGAGAGCTTGTGTCCGACAGATGGTATTAGCCTGCTTGACCAATTAGATGAAAACTCCCATCGTCATGCTTCGAGTGTCTCAGAAGATTTGAAGTATGCCCTTCGTGAGTGCATAGAGCTCTTGGGGAACGAAGTCATTTATGACAAGCGGACAAGGCTGAGGGAGGGGGTCTTTAATAAGCAGCTTGCCGATGAGCTAACTGTTGAATGTTTGCGCTATATGTACCGCATCCTCTTTATCCTATTTATAGAAGCCAGACCAGAGCTTGAGTACGCACCTATCAACTCGCCGACTTATATGAAGGGCTATTCCTTTGAAAGTCTGCGTGATATAGTTGCCAATATTAAAGACGATGAGACTGAGGTGGCCGACGGATATTTTCTTCATGAATCTCTTTCGATGCTCTTTGAGATCATCTATGATGGTTATCCCCCAGAACGTAGTTCTTTTATACTACAAAAGGATGAGGAGTCGCACCAAAATGTGTTTATCATGGAGCCCTTAAAGGCCCACATTTTTGATCTGGAATATACTCCGCATCTTAGCAGGGCTAAACTGCGAAATGGTGTACTTGCTCAAATTATAGACCTAATGAGTGTCTCCAGGGGTGGCAGGGGTCGACAAAGGCGAGGACGAATCTCCTACGCTGCTCTTGGCATTAACCAATTGGGAGCTGTTTATGAGGCTCTGCTTAGTTATCGAGGCTTCTTTGCTGAAGAGCGCCTGTATGAGGTGAAAAGGGCAAGAGATAGCTTTAATGAACTAGATGTAGGCTACTTCGTGCCTGAAAGAGAGCTTGATAATTATACTGAAGAAGAACGGGTTCGTTACACGGAAGGGCCTAACGAGGGTAAATTGAGGATTTATGAGAAGGGCACGTTTATCTATCGGCTTGCTGGTCGGGAGCGTGAAAAGTCAGCATCATATTACACGCCGGAGGTGCTCACTCAGTGCTTGGTAAAATACGCCCTTAAAGAACTTTTAGAAGGTAAAACTGCAGACGAAATATTGAATCTGACCATTTGCGAGCCGGCTATGGGTAGCGCAGCTTTCTTAAACGAAGCCATTAACCAACTGGCAGAAGCCTATTTAATTCTAAAGCAAAAAGAGACCGGCGAGACAATTTCTCACGAGGATTGGCTGCAAGAACTGCAGCGCACCAAAATGTATATCGCAGACCGCAATGTATATGGTATTGACCTTAATCCTATAGCTGTGGAGTTAGGAGAAGTCTCGTTGTGGTTAAATACGATCTATAAAGGTGCTCATGTTCCTTGGTTCGGCACGCAGTTAGTATGCGGTAATTCTTTAATCGGGGCACGCAGGCAAGTTTATGACACGAAACGTGTCACAACGAAAACAGCGAACCAATTATGGTTCAAAGCGGCACCGAAAAGAATCCCCACGGACGAAAAACGGGATCCCGAGAACGAGATTTATCACTTTTTGTTAGGTGATCCAGGTATGGCAAATTACACAGACAGAGTTATTCGTTCGCTGGAGCCAGAAGCCATCGAAACACTAAAAGAGTGGAATAAACAGTTTACTAAATCACTGGAAAAAGAAGAACTAGAAACCATCTTGCGCTTATCTACTATCGTAGACGATCTATGGGAGCGTCAGATTCAACTGCGTAAAGAGGTGGCCAAACAAACGCGCGATCCATTGACTGTTTTTGGTCAGCCCGAAAATGGAATATATGGCTCGACATCAATCCGGGAGAAGGATAGTATCTACCGTCATCTCTATAAGTCAGAGGAAATGGAAAACGCAGGACCCTACGCTCGTCTCAAGTTTGCCATGGATTATTGGTGTGCACTCTGGTTTTGGCCTATCGATAAAGCCCATCTGCTTCCATCAAGAAAAGAATTCCTCTTTGACATGTCTTTGATCCTGGAGGGCGGTGTTGTCTCAGTGCAAGCTGAGGCTCAACAAAAGCTCTTTGACGACGCAGTCTACATAGAGATCATAGAGACTTATGGGGATCATAACGAGGTGAATCTTGATGCCCTGAGAAAGAACAGTCCCCGACTTAAGCTTGCTAAAGACATAGCTGATCGACATCGTTTTCTTCACTGGGAGTTGGAGTTTGCCGATCTCTTTGCAGAACGGGGAGGCTTTGATCTAATATTAGGGAATCCGCCGTGGATCCTTTTAGGATGGAACGAGAAGGGTGTATTATCTGATAGTGAGCCTAGGTTGGTTATCAAGAACTTTACTGCAACGCAAACTGCGAGAGTTCGAGACGAGGTCTTGAAAGATGGAGCAGTTCGGGACTTGTTCGTAGCAGAGTTTGAAGAGATGTCGTCGACACAAAACTACCTAAAAGCTGTTCAAAATTACCCCGATTTGGTTGGAATGAAAGTAAACCTTTTTAAATGTTTTCTACCACAAGCTTGGATGATTGGCAATCCACAGGCTGTAGCCTCTTTCATCCATCCAGAAGGTGTTTATAACGATCCAAGGGGAGGCTTGTTGAGAAAATCCTTATACCCAAGATTGCGTAAATATTTTCAGTTTCATAATGAACTGAAATATTTTCCCATAGGAAACCGAGAACGATTTGCCCTTAATGTATATTGCAATGAACCATCAGACGGTTTTGAAATGATCGCAAACCTCATAGAAGTCAGTACAGTAGATCGCTGTTATGCAAATGATGGAATTGGCGAAGTGCCAGGTATCAAAGATAATCTTGGACGATGGAACATTATGGGGCGTTTCGAACGAATCGTGCCCATTGGGAAGCAGGAGAGGGCGTTATTTGCCAGATTGCTTGATGATTCAGAAGATGCATCGCAGGCAAGAGTGCCTGCAATGCATGAAAAAAAACTGATTGAGGTATTAGAGTGCTTCGACAATGCCGAGCAGACGATTAGCAGCCTAAGCGAAAGCATTTTTTCGAGTCAAATGTGGAATGAGACCAATGCGCAAGACGATGGAACGATTTTACGAGACGTTAGGTTTGGAGAGAGTCTCTCAGATTTGATATACTCGGGACCTCATGTTGGAGTTGCGAATCCACTATTTAAGACGTCTAGACGCATCTGCGATACTCACCGAGCGTTTGACAATATAGACTTGACAAATGTTAGCGATAATTACATGCAGCGAGTCAATTACTCGCCCGTATGCTCAATTGAAGAATATTTGCGCAGGGTTCCCGTTACACCATGGGGTGCGAAATATACTAGTGACTATCGCTTTATTGCACGCAGGATGCTAAACCTCAGTGGAGAAAGGACGCTGATTGGTGCCATAGTTCCTCCTGCGACTGGCCATATCAACTTGTTGTATGGCTTCATTTTTAAAAACCTGCGCCTACTTACCGTTTTCGCAGGTTCGTGTGCGTCCATTGTCTTTGACTTCGTCATTAAAGTAATGGGAAAAGAAGATTTATATTTCGATAATGCCGGCAAACTCCCACTGCTTGACGACACCCATGTCGCCGATTACATTGTCCACCGCTATTTGTTACTAGGGTGTTTAACAAGACATTACCAACAATTGTGGCAAAGAGTTTATGATGATGCGATGAACTTAGATACTTGGGCTAAGTCTGACCCTCGTTTACGACCTGAGCGATTTAGCACGTTAAATTCCACTTGGACTTGGGATACGCCACTACGGACAGATTATGAGCGTAGACAAGCTTTGGTGGAGCTCGATGTTCTTGTGGCGATGGGGCTAGGCATGACATTAGAACAGCTTAAGACAATCTATCGTATTCAGTTTCCTGTCTTAAAGCAATATGAGCAAGACACTTGGTATGATCGAAATGGCCGTATCGTCTTTACTAACAATAGATCCTTAACTGGAGTAGGTTACTCGCGGCCGGAGTTTAACGAGATCCGTGATGCGACGAGAGGCACTTTCTCGAGAACTATCACAGATGATACCCAACCAGGTGGTCCTGTTGAGAGAACAATTGAGTATGTGGCTCCATTTGATAGATGTGATCGAGAGCAAGACTATGATACAGTCTGGCATTATTTTGAAAATAAGTTCAGCACTTCCTAGGGAGAGAGAGTTATGTTGCCATCCATCTTGGCTAAACAATTGCAGGTTGCGTTAGGTGATTATGTAGAGACTACATTTCCCATGACGAATCCGGTTTTTCATGGTTCCTTAAAGCGAATGGTCGATACGCCTGGCGCTTTATTCCATGAACCCTATGTCAACGTACGCCTGCCCTTTAGGGTTTCCGATTCTGAAGAGGATCTATTTCAAGCCGTCCATTCCGAATACAAACCCTATGTGCACCAGCAAAGGGCTTACGGGCGTCTACTGGGTAACGATGGGCGATCAACCCTGGTCTCTACAGGTACAGGATCTGGAAAAACAGAATGCTTTTTATATCCTATTCTAGAGTACTGCTACGCCCATCGGGGTGAACCTGGGATTAAGGCTTTGATCATCTATCCCATGAATGCGTTGGCTTCGGATCAGGCCAAACGAATTGCGGAGCTTATTTACGAAAGCTCTGAGCTTCGTGGTAATGTAACGGCGGGTATCTATGTTGGTGGTCGCCAAGAAGCTCCATCCTCTGGGATGACTGCAAAACAAATCATTACCAATCATGATACCATGCTCGCTTCGCCTCCCGACATTTTACTAACCAACTATAAGATGCTGGACTACTTATTGGTAAGACCAAAAGATGCCCAGCTTTGGAAAGATAATGACCCTGAAACATTGAAGTACATTGTCGTTGATGAGTTACATACTTTCGATGGTGCTCAGGGCACAGATTTGGCCTGTTTGCTCAGGAGATTAAAGAGCCGTTTGCATATTCAGACAGGACATTTGTGCTGCGTAGGTACCTCAGCCACCATGGGTGATGAAACCAGCAGTGATAACATTCGGGAGTACGCGTCCAAGATTTTTGGTGAACCATTCGAGATCGACTCAGTGATTACAGAGGATCGCCTTTCGGTTGGGGAGTTCTTTTCCGGCCATAGTATTAGAGACTATACTTTTCCCACTCAAGAACAAATTACTGCCCTAAGTGCTAGTATTGGTGAGGAAGACCAAGAAGCTTTTCTGACTTTAGCAGCCCAGAGTTGGCTGCAAGAACCCTTTGATCGTGAACGTCTTTTTAGCGATCAAGGTAGGGTGGACTTAGGCGAAGTTTTGATGGAACATAGTTTTCTGCACCATCTCTTGGAGGTACTTAAGGGCAACTTCTCTCAATCCACTCAAATAATCGAAGAGTTAACGGCTCAACATATCCAGCTTATAGAGTTGGGTGATCCTTCAATAGCCCTAGATTCCTTTATCGCCTTGATTTCCCACGCGAGAACTCGAGATATAAAAGGCAAGCTAAGACCCTTTCTCCATGTACAAGTCCAGGTTTGGCTTAGAGAACTTCGTCGTCTATTGGCCAAAGTATCTCCAGACGATATTTCCTTTGCTATAGCCTCAGACTTGAATGATAAACAAATCAAACAGTACTTGCCCGTGGTAAATTGCCGGGATTGTGGCGAGACAGGATGGGCGTCTTTTCGCGCTGAGGAAATGGGTGTGCTGTCAGCAGGCGACCTTGATAAGTTCTATAACCTCTATTTTAGGCAAGACCCACGGATCGTGATAGTTTACCCTCGACAAGAACAAGAGGGTGGGCAGTCTTGGACCCCAGACCGGCGTAAGCTTAGACTTTGTCCTAGCTGTCTTAAATTGCAGACAGATGACAAGGATACAAATTTGTGCTCGAATTGCGGGGAACATACCATGGCGGTATGGTTACCCATCCAGCTCGAAGTAGCCGGTTCAAAGGACTATAAACGCTATGTCTGCCCTAGCTGCGGCAGCGAAGGCGGCATTTCGATTATGGGGCTACAGGCAGTAACTGCTATTAGTGCATTGCTTTCACAGCTTTATGCCTCACACTATAATGATGACAAAAAGGTCTTAGCGTTTTCAGATAATGTCCAAGATGCAGCACATCGAGCTGGCTTCTTTAACTCTCGCACTTGGGGTTTCAGTCTGCGTACCGCTATGCAGCAATTTGCCTTAGATAGTGGTGCGGGACTTTCCCTAGCCGAATTCGCCCCAGCCTTTGTAGATTATTGGCAAACAAAGTTAACCCCAGAAGATTTTGTCTCAACCTTCATACCGCCCAATTTAACCTGGATGCGCGCTTTTGAGGAAATGAAAAAGACAGGAGTCCTAGCACAGAGCCGCGATTCAGACCGACTTGTAGAGTATCTTACTAAACGCTTGGAGTATGAGGTCTATCTTGAATTTGGTTTAGAAAGCCGAATTGGCAGAACTTTAGAGAAATCTGGTGGGGCGAGCCTAGCTCTTGATAGATCGTTAATCAATGAGGCAAAGCCAAGACTTCTGGAGCGATTAAGAAATGAAGTTGGAGAACTTCGTAAATTATCTAATTCTGAACTAGATCGAATCATCGCTGGTTGGTTATACCGGCTAAAGGTGAGTGGAGCTTTCTATCTTGAGGCCTACGAAAGTTTTATAGCCAGTGGGGGAAATGTTTTCCATCTCACAAGTGATCGGGTTCGCTGGCTACCAGGTCTAAGAAAAGTACCTAAGTTTATCACTAGCGTTCACAATAGTGCAAATCGCCGTTTTGATTTTCCAGCGCGAAGCTCTTGGTATGGGCATTGGCTTGAAAAACACATGGATCTTGAAGTCCTTGTGCGGCCGGAGTTGTTCCTGGACGTAGCTGGCATTTTGATTGAGGAGCTGCGCAATCACAAGATTCTAATGCAGTTTAGTGGGCCGGGTGGTGTTGCGGTCTGGGCTGTGAGTCCTTCTGCGGTGAAAGTCAGTACTGATGTGACCCAGATGGTGTGTTCCGAGTGTGGCAACATGATTTCTATTGCCGCAGATGATCTGGATTTATGGGAAGGTAGCTTCTGTATACGTAACAACTGTGCGGGCCGCTTGAGAGAAAATGCAGTTGCAGGACTCGACTATTATGGCAAACTTTTTAGTAGTGGTGCACTAAGTCGCATTCATGCACATGAGCACACCGGACTATTAGAGCGGGATGAACGAGAAATTTTGGAGAATGAATTTAAGCGTAGTAAGGAGAAGCGCAATCCCTGGGATCCTAATTTGCTATCATCCACCCCTACACTTGAAATGGGTATAGATATCGGGGATTTATCTACTGTAGTCCTGTGCAGTATTCCGCCAGGGCAATCTCAATATGTTCAGCGCGTAGGACGTGCAGGACGCACCGATGGCAACTCCCTTGCGGTTGCTGTGGCGAACGCAGAACCTCACGATCTGTACTTTTATGCTGAGCCCAAAGAAATGATTGCCGGGAGCGTGCAGCCTCCAAATGTTTTTCTGAATGCTTCAGCCGTTTTGGAGCGCCAGTTTGTCGCCTTTTGCATGGATTGTTGGGTGAAGACAGGAATTAGCGAGCAAGCAATTCCGCGGAAGCTCGGCTCAAGCTTGAATAAATTGAAGTCAAGGCCGGTTGACTTCTTTCCTTTCAACTTCTTGAACTATGTGCAGACTAACTTAGCGGGTTTGTATCGTAGGTTTGTGGCTATGTTCGAAGATAACTTAACGGACGAATCCAAGGCAGAACTAAACAATTTTGCCAGGGGAAGTGGTCTAAGAACGAGCCCTATGCATCTTAAGATCCTCGAATCTTTTGAGAGTGCTAATGGACAGCGGGAATCCTTACGGAAGAGTATTAGGCAATTAAAGACCATGATTGATGAATTGGAAAACAGGCCTCGGGACTCATCTTTTGATCAAGAACTAGAAGAATTGCACAGCGAGCGCAACGCACTAGCCTCTGTCTTACGCAGTATTAATAACAAAAATATGTTTAACTTTCTCTCTGACGAGGGTTTGCTGCCCAATTACGCCTTCCCTGAATCCGGGGTAGTGTTGAGAGCTGTGCTTTATCGTAGAGAACGGCCAGATGGGCAGAACAAACGAGCTTATGAGAGAGTTTCCTATGAATACCATCGAGCGGCCTCTGCTGCTATTAGTGAATTTGCTCCTGCAAATAGCTTTTATGCGGGAGGGCGAAAGCTTAACATTGATCAAATAGATGTATCCACGGCACAGAGCGCAAGGTGGCGACTTTGCCCTAATTGTTCATACGCCCAACTAGAAGAGACAGGCCGCAATGTGGCTAGCTGCCCCAAGTGTGGCAGTGTTGAGTGGGCAGATTCTGGACAAGTTCGTTCTATGCTTCGTGTACAGATGGTGTACTCAGAAGCAGATTACACCAAGAGCATTATAGGAGATGAAGAGCGAAGAGCAACTGTTTTTTACCTTAAACAGCTGCTTGTTGATGTGGATGATGAGGATATTGTAATCGCTTACCAAGTTGGAGGCGAGGAGTTTCCATTTGGATACGAATTTGTTCGTAAGGCAAATCTACGCGAGATCAATTTCGGCGAAAATGACATTGTTGGTGAAAAGATCTCTGTTGCTGGTGTAGATGAGGTGCGCAAAGGGTTCATGATTTGCCGTTCTTGCGGAAAGGTTCAACGACCTGGCGAGCCTGCAAGACATGCGATGACTTGCCGAGCCAGAAAGCAACTGCCCGGTCAAGAAAGAGCGATCGAGGAATGCCTCTTTTTGTATAGAGAATTTGATACAGAGGCGTTGCGCATCTTAATCCCCTCTACAACCATGGATTGGTCTAAGGCGCGGCAAGAGTCCTTTGTAGCAGGCTTTATGCTTGGCTTGAGGGGATATTTTGGTAATGTTGACCATCTTGATTATTGTGTGAGTGAGGTGCCGGTTTCTGAATCTGCTTATCGCAAGCAATACTTGGTGATCTATGACTCAATTCCTGGCGGCACAGGTTATCTCAAGCAACTAATGCATTCTGAAGCTAGTATGATTCACGTTCTTGAAAAGGCAATTTCTATCTTAGAAAATTGCAGTTGTAACCAGGATCCCCAGAAGGATGGTTGTTATCGTTGCTTGTATGCATATCGCCAAAGTCGTAATATTGGGGAGATATCCAGAAAAGAAGCACTAAAATTGCTGCGCAAGATCGTGGCAACTAAAGATGATATTACCGCTGTACCGGGTATCGGTTCTATCGCAGTAAACTCACTGTTTGAAAGTGAACTCGAACGACAATTTATTGCAGCATTTGAAGAAATGAGTAGCGAAGAGCTACCAATTAGGCTCAGTAAGGCGGTGATAAATAACAAAGAGGGTTATAATTTGCAGGTTGGCAAATGCTTGTGGAGCGTTGAGCCTCAGGTGTGGATGGAACAAACCATGGGAGTTCAGGAGACCAGTCGTGCAGATTTCGTGTTTCGGCCTTTGCGGCCGAGCCAGGATCAAAAACCCATCGCCATCTTCACAGATGGATTTCAGTATCATAAAGACAGCATTGATTATGACACGCTTCAGCGCCTAGCCATTCAAAAAACCGAAAATTATCGGGTTTGGACGCTTACTTGGCGGGACGTCCAGCATGTTTTTCAGCCTCAGGGCGAATACTGCCCACCTGTACTAAAGCCTGAGGCAATGCCCAGTGGGCAAACAATGTACCGTCCTGTTATTGAACATGCCAACGTATTGGAGCTGCAGCCAGAGCAATTGAATGCCTTTGAACTTTTGATTCAGTACCTAGGTAATCCTGATGCAGAAAGAATTTTCAAAGCTCACGCAAAAGCATATGCGTTATCTTTGCTTCAACCAAACCAAATACTTAACCAGGTAAGCTTTGAGAGCTGGAATGAAATTATGAAGCCCATCCTCTATAATCTGGGAGCCGACGATGCTCCCTTTGTCTTTGGCGATACAATCTTTGCTCAGTGGTACCCGAGGCGGACACAAGGTTTGAAAGTCGTTGCCGGAGTGTCTAAAGCTGAAATGCAACGAGATCGTCATACTACTGTTCCCATTGTATATAGCGTATTTGATGATGGTCTAGACCGCGATCGAGCTTTTGAGGCTAGTTGGAATGCCTTTTGGAGCTTTGCTAATATGATGCAATTCCTGCCTGTATTTGCGGCTGTAACGACCCAGGGAATTCATACTTCAATTTACGGATCGTTGTCAACAATGTCAAGGGCTGATAGCCAACTATCTGACCGTCCTAGTGAGCCTAGTGAGCCATGGCAGGATACCTACGACCAATTGTTTGATGACTTAGCTAGATTAGTGGCTCAGGAACTTGAAGGCTTGGGTTCGGTTCCTCCATCTAGTGTTGGGTTCGAGTTGACAAACGAAAAGGGGGCAATCATTGGGGAGGCTGAAATGGCTTGGGAATCCCAAAAGGTAGTTTGGTTGCTACCTGGTCAAGATGGTAACAGATCCGTGTTTGAAGCCCGTGGCTGGAAAGTATATGTCGGCGATGAGATCCCCAATATTGAAATTCTTAAACAGGAGGCCTAACAAATGAGCAATCCACTTATTGCCATTTCTGCAGATTTCTTTTCTGCTTTTGCAGCTTTACCTCGGCAAAGACAGAGTCGGGTATTGGATTTTATGAACAAGTTCCGGACTAATCCAAATTCGCCGGGAATTAACTATGAAAAAATTCATAACGCTTATGATCCTAATATGCGTTCGGTAAGGATCGATGATACTTACAGGGGGATAGTGGTACGACAAGAAAAAAGTGGGGTTTACCTTCTTTTGTGGGTAGATCACCATGACCGTGCTTATGCGTGGGCTGAAAGAAAGCGCTGTAAAATCAATCCTACAACCGGCTCAGTACAGGTCTTTGATGTGACCGAAGTTGAGGTTGAAATAAAAAAAGAAGTGCCTGCAGAGTCGTTATTGTTTAGCCACGTTAGTGATGAAGAGTTACAAAAACTAGGCGTCCCAGACGAGAAAATTGAAGAGACACGAACTATCGTTTCTTTGGATGAATTTCATAGTTTGAAGGAAACTTTTCCAGAAGATGCTTACGAGCGCCTTGAATGGATCGCTAATGGCTTTGACATTGAGGAAGTTCTCGATCTATTTTATAGCGATATTCATGACGAAGAAGGCGAAATTGATCAAGACGACTTTTCAACAGCGCTATCGAAGCCCGCAAGCCTGCGGAACTTTACTATTGTAGATGGGGAACTTGAGTTACAGGCCATGATGGGTGCGCCACTGGAAAAGTGGCGGGTTTTTCTTCATCCCGCTCAGCGCGATGTTGTGCAGCGAGATTTCAACGGCCCTGCTAGGGTTACAGGAGGAGCAGGTACGGGCAAGACGGTTGTTGCAATGCACCGCGCCAAGAGGTTGGCTGGCCAATTGACAGGTAACCAGAGGATCTTGTTTACCACCTTTACTGCAAATCTCGCATCAGATATTCAGGATAATTTACGGAAAATCTGTACTTTAGAGGAGCTAAAGCGTATCGAGGTAACAAATCTAGATTCTTGGGTCGCCAGATATTTGAGAGAGACAGGCTTTGATTTCCAGCTGGTCTATGGCCATGAAATAGACAAATTATGGAGTGAGGCGATAGCCCTCAGCGGGGAGGCTTTGGATTATTCTCTTGGTTTCTATCAAGATGAATGGTCTCAAGTCATTTGCGCGCAAGAAATAGCTTCATTAAAAGATTATGTGTCTGCTTCACGAATCGGAAGGGGAGTGCGATTAGACAGAAAACGTCGCATTTCTCTCTGGAGAGTCTTTGAGGAGTTTCGCAATCTTTTGGTCGAACGACGTGTGCGCGATATAGAAACGGCTATGAACGAATGTCGGCAAATTATAGTTCAGAGGCAGAGAGAACCCCTATATTCCTCGATTATTATTGATGAAGCCCAGGATTTAAGTGTTAGTGCTTTTAAACTATTACGGGCCATGGCTGGAGAAGAGCGTAGAAATGATGTATTCATAGTAGGGGATGCGCATCAGAGGATCTATCGAAACCATGCGTCATTATCTAAATGTGGGATAAACATCCGTGGTAGAAGCAGCTATCTCCGTATCAATTACCGCACCACAGACGAGATACGCAAATGGTCTTTTGGTTTGCTAAAGGGCCTAACTTTTGATGACCTCGATGATGGATTTGATGATGGCACTTCCTGCATCTCTTTAACTCATGGTACAGAGCCGTTGGTTAAAGATTTCTCCACGGCAGATCAGGAGTTTGAGTTTGTGCTCGAGCGGATACAAGAGCTTTTGGATCAAGGAGAGTCACTTGAGGATATTTGCCTCGTGGGCCGAACTAATAGCATTGTTCAAGATTATGTACGGCGCTTACAAGAACAACAAATTCGGGTCTATGAAATTCGAAGAAGCAAAGTAGATGATCGCCATCAAAAGGGTATTAGAGTTGCCACCATGCATAGAGTAAAGGGGCTTGAATTTAAACATATTCTGGTTGTTTCGGTAAACCGCCGTGTTGTTCCTCTGCAAGTCGCAGTTGAAAGTGAAGACCAAGTTGCCAGGGAAGCAACTCTAAAGTCTGAACGTTGTCTGCTTTATGTGGCATTGACAAGGGCTAAGCAAACCGCTTCAATTACCAGTCACGGCGGGCTGTCTGAATTCATTACTGATTTGATGCCCCAAAGCTAGAACTTTTAAGGCCATGAAGCACCTCATTGACATTAGACCAGTGCGTCATCGCTTAGATGAACGCATAGGAGCCCGTGTGCTCCTTTGCTGACTAGGAATGCTCCTCATCCGGATTGCAGAACAAGGAATCGAAACAGCATGGCTTAATCTCAAAAAACGGCTTCCACACTACAGGTTGGTATTCTCAAAACGTTAGAAGCGTTCATCTTGCGATGTATTCTGTTGCGGGAGAACGGGTCAACACAAGGGGTACAGGCGACATGCAGCGAGTTAAAGTTAGCTATAAGCGCCGGGCATCCCCTGCATAGCCGGAGGCTGCGCAAAGAGGATAAAAGTGAATAAGTGCAGCACAGCCCCCATTTTACCGAGGGCTGTGTTTTTTTAGAATTTTACAAGATAGTGTCGATTCTCCCGCTGGCAAAGTTACATGCGCCCATGACCATGAAATCAAGCAGATCAATGCCAACAACGTTGCCAGCATCTGCCAGCTCCACCATAAAGAGTTCCTCTTCGTAGGAGATGGAGGGTGTGCCTGTGGAATTACGGCAAACAAAAAGAGCCGCAGCAGAATTGCTAACGGCCCAGCGCATGATCTGTTTTATTGTAGGGAGAGAAGGGAAGAGCTTTGTTACGGTGACCA
>LSQX01094976.1_pt1 | contig 17689 bp, 9 predicted proteins | sample 654561 | NCBI WGS metagenome assembly LSQX01 (sample SAMN04489861, study PRJNA283612) | anaerobic digester metagenome | isolation source: 4 biogas reactors fed with cattle manure at either 37C or 55C with and... | place: Denmark: Kongens Lyngby | collected 2014
CACCAAATCACGGAGTTCCGGGTTATTTTCTGCAGGGCAGCATGATGCGGAAATCATCATGAACAATTCAGTTTTCATCCATGTTGACCCAAGGTCCGACGATTCCAACCCGTCTGCGTTGTTCTGCGGGGTTCGCAGTATGTCCAACCAGCTTCACCCCGCACGCCTCGCATCCGGGCCGGACTTGTCGCGTGCATAATCCAAGATAGGGGGGGGCGTTTTGCTACAATGTCGAAATGCTCCACTAACATAATCTTAACATTCAAGAGTGTGGTTGAACTATCATTGAATCCAAAACCCGCGATATGAATAATACGTCCATAATATAGGGGCAATATGAATAATCTGCTGCTGAAATAATGTGTCCTGCTTCCCGCGAAGCTGATAGAAAAAATTGGCAAACGGAAACTGATCGACGATAAATGCGGCTAAAAAATTAATCATATTTTAATCATACGCCTATTGAGGATTTCCCCTATATATGGTTGTTTTTAGGTGCAGCTTGAGAGGCTGGACGGGTTTAGCCTTAACAAAATCTTAACAAATAGGCTGATCAGAAAGATGCAACCAAACAGTTCCAACAAAACCCAATCGGCTTGGGTGACGGCAGGCTTTGTCGTCATCCGCACGCTGATTGTGTCGGGACTGTTGCTGGGAGCAACCACGGCCAGCGCACAGTGGCAGAAGGCAGATTTCCGAATTACGAGCCTGACCATGGCCCCGCAGCAACCGCAGGGTGGCGCGCAGATTGCCGTGACGGTCACCATCGCGAATCAGGGCGATCTCGGCGGGGATGCGGGTGTCCTGCGCGTGTGGGCGGCGAAATCGGGTAGCGCACAGGTGGGGGAGCCGGGTGATGCCGAAGTCGCGGCGGGATATCTGGCGATTGGCGAATCGAGCGTCCTGGAGCTGTCCGTGACCGCGCCCCAGGGCGGTGGCTGGTATCAGTTGCGTGCGTTTGTGAACGCGGACAACACCACGCCGGAATACAGCATCGGCGACAACCAGTCCACGGTGAGCTATTCCGTGCAGGCCCCGGCGCCTTGGGACAAGCCTGATTTTGTGGTGGCTAGCTTGGCGATGAACCCGCAGTCGCCCAGCCCCAATGGCCAGATTGCGGCGACCGTGGTGGTCAAGAACCAGGGCGACGTGCCCGGCGATGCCGGCATCCTGCGCGTATGGGCGTCGAGGCCGAACAACGCGCAGCCGGGTGAACCCGGCGATGCCGAAGTGGCCGCGGGCGTTCTCGAGGTTGGCGAAACTCGGGAGCTGGTTCTGCACGTTGCGGCGCCGGCGTCCGGGTCGTGGCACCAACTGCGGGCCTATGTCAATGCCGACAACACCACCCCGGAGAAGTCCACAGGCAACAACCAAAGCACGCTTGGCTATTCGCTGACGAGCGGCGCCACGTGGGAGAAGCCGGACTTTACCGTGACCGCGATTCAGATTGTGCCGGCATCCCCCGCGCCCGCGGAGCCCTTCACCGCGAAGGTGACGGTCAAGAACCAGGGGTATCTGGCGGGCGACGCCGGTTTGCTGCGGCTCTGGGTTTCGAAGGCGGCCAACGCCCAGCCCGGGGAGCCCGGCGACGCCGAGCAGGCGGTCGGCACTCTGGCGGTGGACGAGTCCAAGGTTTTGACGTTTGATCTGTGCGCTTCGCCGATCAAGGGGACGCATCACGCCCGCGCGTTCGTTGACGCGGACAACACCACACCCGAGATGAGCGAAGGCAACAACCAGATGAGCGTGGTCTATACGCTGCATCACAGCGCCAGCACCGCCACGGTGCAGGTGGCCGAGCTGGCCCAAGTGTATGACGGCACCCCCCGTGAGATTAGCGTGACCACGGATCCCGCCGGCCTGAATGTGGCGGTGACCTATAACGGGGAGACCGAGGTACCGACCGGGGCGGGCTCCTATGTGGTGACGGCCAAAGTCCAGCAGGCGGAATGGGTGGGCTCGGCTCAGGCTGAACTGGTTGTGGCCCGCGCCGAACAGGCGATCGATTTCCCAACGCCGGGTGATCATAGCGTGACGGATGTGGTGGAACTCGAGGCCGTAGCCACCAGCGGGTTGCCCGTGGAGTTCACGGTGGGGGAAGGGCCCGCCTTGTTGGACGGCCATACCCTGACCTTTACCGGCGCGGGCGGGGTGACGGTGAAGGCCAGCCAGCCCGGGGACAACAACTGGCTGGCCGCCGAAGAGGTTGCGCACAGTTTTATGGTGGCTGGCGCCGGAGCGAGCGTCAGCCTGGAGAACCTCCAGCAACTCTATGATGGCACCCCGCGGAAGGTCGGAGTGATAACCCATCCCGAGGACCTGCCGCTGCGGATAACCTACAATGGCGAGGAAGACGCGCCCGTCAACGTCGGCGAATATGCGGTTCACGCCATGGTGGTGGACCCCATCTGTTCTGGCGAAGCCGAAGGCCTCCTGATCGTCAAGAAAGCCAGACAGGAAATTGTATTTCCAGAGATACCGGCTCAGGTGGCCACCGGGATGGTGGTGTTGGTCGCCGGAGCAACCAGTGGGCTGCCAGTCGAGTTTTCTTTGGTGTCGGGACCCGCCAAGTTGAACGACAACATCCTGACCTTTACCGGCGAGGGTACCGTGACGGTGATGGCCAGCCAGTCCGGGGATGACAATTGGGAACCGGCCGAAGACGTAAACCAGAGCTTCAAGGTGACCAAGGCGCTGGCAAGCATCCGTCTGGAGAATCTGGACCAGACCTATAATGGCAGGCCGCGCAAAGTCAGGGTGATCACCGAACCGGATAGCCTGCAGGTGGAGTTGTTGTATGACAACGACCCAACTCCGCCGATCAACGTGGGCGAATATATGGTCAGCGCTCTAATCCAGGACCCCATCTGGACGGGCAAAGTCGGGGGACGCCTGGTGGTCCTGCCGGGGAAACAGACCATTGACTTCCCGCGGATTCCCGATCAGACCACATCATCCATGGTGTTGCTCAAGGCCCAAGCTTCGAGCGGCCTGCCGGTCGAGTTCATGGTGGCGGAGGGGTCGGCCAAATTGGAAGGGAACCTGCTGTATTTCACCGATGCGGGGATGGTGAGCGTGAAGGCCAGTCAGCCGGGGGATGGCAATTGGGCGCCGGCCGAAGATGTGACGCACAAGTTCGAGGTGATCGACGACCAGGCCGTTGTCATTCTGTCGAATCTCGAGCAGGTCTATGATGGCACCCCGCGCGCGGTACGGGTGGAGACCAAGCCGCCCGATTTGAAAGTGCGGGTGACTTATCAGGGGGATCCCCAGCCGCCGGTCGACGCGGGGGCTTACAAGGTGAGAGCGGTGGTGGAAGATCCGTTCTGGACGGGGGAGGCTTATGGCACCTTGAGCGTCGAGCCGGGTGAACAGACGATTGACTTCCCGCCGGTGCCGGACCAGGTGGCCACCGCGACCGTCGAGTTGATGGCCAAGGCCAGCAGCGGGTTGCCCGTAAATTACAAGCTGCTGTCGGGTCCCGCGCGGCTGGTCGGCAACATCTTGACTTTTACCGGCGCGGGAACTGTGACCGTGTCGGCCGGCCAGCCGGGGGATCACAATTGGCAGCCGGCTCCGGAAGTTCTCAATCGTTTCGAGGTGACCAAGGATAAGGCCGTCGTCACCCTGTTCAATCTGAGGCAGCTGTATGACGGCACACCGCGCTCGGTGAAAGTGCTTACGGAGCCTCACGGCTTGGCGGTGAAAGTGACCTATAATGACGACCCTATCCCCCCGGTCAATGCGGGCAAATACTGGGTGGTCGCGACGATTGCGGATCCCATTTGGGAGGGGCAGGCCGAAGATATTTTCTTTATCGATCCGGCCAAGCAGACGATTGATTTCCCGATGATCCTCCATCAGCTTGCTTCGGCGACCGTCGAACTGAAGGCCACTGCCAGCAGCGGCCTTCCCGTCGAGTTTGCGGTTGACTCGGGCCCCGGGCAATTGGATGGCAATCTTCTGAGTTTCACCGGGGCGGGACTCGTCACGATCAAAGCGATGCAGCCGGGGGACAACAACTGGCTGCCGGCTGAACCGGTTGGTCAAACCATCAAGGTGATGCTGGATCAAGCCACTGTCACCTTGTCGAATCTGGAACAGGTCTATGACGGTTCGCCGCGTGTTGCGGGTGTGACCACGGATCCGGCCGGCCTGGCGGTAGAGGTGACCTATGACGGAGCGCCGGACGCCCCGTTCAACGCGGGAACCTATCATGTTGTGGCCACTGTGGTGGACGCCCGCTATGAAGGCAGTGCCAGCGCCTATATGACCGTTCATAAGGCTCAAGTGGCCATTGTGCTCGATGACCTGGAGCAGGTGTACAACGGCGAACCGAGGGCCGTTTCGGTTATGGTTGACCCGGACGGCTTGCCCTTGGAGGTGCTCTATTGGCAGTTGACGCTAGTCTTCGGCAAAGCACCGCCTTCAGAAGAGCCACCCATTGACGCGGGCGTTTACCTGGTTTCGGCAACGGTTGAAGACGAGAACTATGAGGGTCATGTTGATGATGAATTGACCGTTTTGGCCGCTTCGCAGACGATCGATTTCGCAGACATTGATGATTGCTGGACAACGGACGTTGTCGAGCTTGAGGCGACGGCCAGCAGCGGACTCCCGGTGAGTTATGCGGTGCTGTCAGGCCCGGCGCAGTTCATTCCTGGAACGACCCGGCTTGAATTCCCGGATGGTCCCGGTGTCGTGGTGGTCGAGGCCAGCCAAGAGGGCAATGACAACTGGAATTCGGCCGAACCCGTCGCCCAATCCTTCGAGGTCAAGGCCTCGAATCATGAGCAGGAAGGCCCTTATACATATCGTGCCGAGGACGGCACCGCGACGGTGGTCGGATTCGATGAGACCTATCAGGGCACGCTGGTTCTGCCCGGCAGTCTGGGCGGACTTCCTCTTGTGGGCATTGACGCGGGAGCGTTTGCCAACTGCAGCGGACTGACGAGCGTATTTATTCCGGGCAACATTGCCGGGGTTGGCGAAGGGGCTTTCACAGGTTGTAGCAGCCTCGAGCGGATCTATTTCCTGGGCGATGCCCCCGCCGGGGCGCCAGCCAGCCTGGGCGCGAGCCAGGCCACGGTCTATTATCTGCCTGGTTCCGAAGGCTGGGACGACACGTTTGGCGGCTGTCCGGCCGTGCTTTGGAATCCGGAGTTTGTGGATGGCGCTTGCCACCCGCTGGCGGCGGCGTGCCATGTGGTGGGCGCGCCCAACCTGCCTATCGCGATTCAGAGCACCACCAATCTGGTTTTTGGGGAATGGACGTGGGAAATCGCGCTGACCAACCTGACCGCGGAAGGCACATTCTGTTTTGAAAAGGATGCCGCGGATATGGAGGAAGAGCGCTATTACCGCATCATGGCGCCTTGAGCGGTCCGAGCGCGGGAGGGGGCGGATCGAGAGGGGGCACACTTCATGGGCGGCAGAAACGGGTTCCCAACCGGGGTTGCTCTTGGTTGAACTTGGTCAAGGCAACCGCAAGCCGGCCGGCCAGACGGGCATTGTTCAGCAGGAGTGCCGTGTTGGCTTCGCGGCTCTGATCCCTGGTGAGTTCGCTGACACGGGCCAATAGAAAAGGAGTGATCTCCTTGCCGCGAATGCCTTGCTGATCGGCTTCCGCGAGGGCCTGCTGGATGGCGGTTTCTGCGACCGGAGCAGGCAATTCGTCTTCGGCGGGAACGGGATTGGCAACCAGAATGCCGGTTTGAAAACCCAGATGCTCGCGGGCCTGAACGAGCGCGGCAATCTCTTTGACGGTATCGCAACGCACATCGAGGGGCAGTCCCGAGCTGCGGGTGTAGAACGCCGGAAACTGGTCGCATTGGTAGCCGGCCACCGGAACACCGTGGGTTTCAAGCAGTTCCAAAGTCAGGGGCAGGTCCAAGATGGCTTTGGCGCCGGCACAGACCACGGTGACCGGCGTCCGGGCCAGTTCCAGCAGATCGGCGCTGACATCAAAGGGGTGTCCGCGATGGACGCCGCCAATACCGCCGGTGGCGAACACCCGGATGCCCGCCATGTGGGCAACAATCATGGTGCCGGCCACCGTGGTGGCGCCATCGCCCCTTTGAGCCAGCACGATGGGAAAATCCCGGCGACTGCATTTGCGGACATGGCGGGCCTGGGCCAGATGAAGGAGCTGGTCGTTGGACAGGCCAACCACAATCCGGCCTTGGAGAATGGCGATAGTGGCCGGGGTGGCGCCGGCATTTCGTACAGCCTGCTCCATGGCGCGGGCCACTTCCAAATTGACCGGCCAGGGCAGACCATGAGTGATCAAGGTGCTTTCCAAAGCGACCACGGGCAGCCCCTTGGCCAGGGCGCCTTCAACGTCGGGATGCAGGTCTAAGGGTATGGACATGGCAAGAGCCTTTCTGGGGGCACACTATGCGTTGGCTCTGCCAAGATTCCAAGTGGAATTCAGGCGGAGGGAGACAAAGACCTGGGGGGCATCCAGGCCCCCCGAAGACGGGGAAAGATGACAATTCCACGCTTGCTCGGCACAAGAAAAAGAGTAGATTTATGCCAAGTCTGATTTGTCTGTGCAGGGTGGCAGGTGACTACTCTCAGCGAATCGAGGCGCTCATCACCAACCAAGGCATAGTCATGAAATGCATCACGCGCTTCCTGTTCGTGTTCGTTCTGTCGGTTTGTTTCCTTTCCCTGGCGGCCATCGCGCAGCCGATTTATCTCAATACGGGGGTGATTGACACGTCGCGCGCGCCGCAGCGGGCGGCGCTGCCGGGTGCGGCGGGCGATCAGTTGCATTTGGTGCAGTTTGACGGGCCGATTCAGCCGGAGTGGGTCGCGCAGTTGGAGGCGGCTGGCTGGCGGATTGTGGATTTCGTGCCGGACAACACCTATATTGTATATGGCGGAAGCAACGCGCGAAAGGCGCTGAAGTCGGCGGTGTCGCACGTGAGCTGGCAGGGGGCGCTGCTGCCGGGCGATAAGATTCAGCCGAGGGCGACCGCGGCGGCGCTGCAGCAGCGCAAGCTGACCAAGCCGGACAGCAAGCTGTTTGCGATGCAGTTGATTGAGGAGGCATCGGCGAATGCGGTGACGATTGCGTTGCTGGAGGAGATGACGGGCGAGCCGGTCACGAGCATTGCCACCAACGAGATGCTGCGGTTTGTGAACATTCGCGCGGCGTTGCCGGAGGATCGCATTGAGGAGCTGGCGGCGCGCCCCGATGTGTTGACCATCAACACCTATGAGCCGCCCAAGCGCAAGGGCGAGCGCCAGGGGCAGATTGTGGCGGGCAACCTGAACGCGGCGGGCAGCCAGCCGACGGGGCCGGGCTATTTGGCGTGGCTGACGGGCAAGGGCTTCACGCAGGCGCAGTTTGATGCGTCGGGGATGGTCATTGACATTGCGGATGACGGCTGGGACCGCGGCGTGGCCGCCACGCCCGCCAACCGCGAGTTCCGTGTGGAGGGCGACGCCGCCAAGGCCAGCCGCGTGAAATATTCGCAGACGGCGTCCAAGCTGACCGAGGCGAATTCGGCGGGGACGGACGGGCATGGGAATATCAACATCAGCATTGTCGGCGGCTACAATAATTTGTCCGGCGCGCCCTACACCGACACAGCGGGCTACCACCGCGGCTTGGGGATCAATCCGTTCGCGCTGATGGGCAACACCAAGGTGTTTGACGACGAGGGCTATTGGGATGCCACCTCTGCCCAGGAGGCCAAGTTCATCGCGACGAACTACCACAAGGGTGTGCGCATCAGCTCCGACAGCTGGGGTAGCGATGGCGACGGCAGCTACGACTCCGACGCGCAGAGCTACGACTCCTGGACCCGCGACTCGCAGCCCTTGGTCAGCGGCAACCAGGAAGTGCTCTACGTCTTTGCCGCTGGCAACGACGGCCCCAGCACCAAATCAATTGGCCCCCCCGGCACCGGCAAGAACATTATCTCGGCGGGCGCGTCGGAGAACTACAACCTGTTTGGCACCGACGGTTGCGGCACGAGCAACAGCGATGCCGACAACGCGAACGACATTGTGGATTTTTCGAGTCGGGGGCCGTGTTTGGATCGGCGGATTAAGCCGGACCTGGTGGCTCCTGGATCGCACGTGGCGGGTGCCGCCAGCTTCGCCATCGGCTACACTGGCTATGGCGTCTGCGACAAGTATCAGCCCGCGGGGCAGACGAACTATGCCGCCTCGAGCGGCACCAGCCACTCGACGCCGGCGATCGCGGGCGGCGCGTCGCTGGTCTATCAGTATTTCATCAACCAAAGCTGGGGGACCCCCAGCCCTGCGATGATGAAGGCGTATTTGATGAACTCCGCGCGCTACATGACCGGCGTGGATGCGGGCGACACGCTGCCCTCGAACAACCAGGGCATGGGGCTGATGAATCTGGGCACGGCCTTTGACGGGGTGACGCGCATGTTGCGCGACCAGTTGACCGGCGACATTTTCACTGCCAGCGGCCAGTCGCGCACGTATTTCGCGATGGTGAGCGACAGCAGCAAGCCGCTACGCATCACGCTGGGCTGGACGGATGCGCCGGGTTCGACGTCGGGCAACGCGTATAAAAACAACTTGGATTTGAGCGTCACCGTCGGCGGCAAGACTTATCTGGGCAATGTGTTTTTTGGCGCACACTCGGAGACCGGCGGCTCGGCGGATGTGCGCAACAATATGGAAAGCGTGTTCCTGCCCGCCGGGGAAAGCGGCCTGGTGACGATCAAGGTGACCGCCTTCAACATCAACTCCGACGGCGTGCCGAACTACGGCACATCGCTCGACCAGGATTTCGTGCTGGTGGCGTACAACGCGGAAGAATACACGCCGAGCGATTATCCGCCGGAGATCGAGCCCATTGGCAACAAGGCGATGGCAACCAACCGCCTGATGCAGTTCACCGTCACCGCCAGCGACCCGGTGGATGGCGACACGGTGCGGCTGTGGGCGACCGGCATTCCCGCCTGGGCCACCTTCCCCGGCGCGACCAATGCCGGCACCGCCAGCGCGCAGTTCAGCGGCACCACGCCGGAAACCACCGGCTCCTACAACGTGGTGTTTTATGCCGCCGACAAGGATGGCACGACCAGCGAGAGCATTGTGATTGAGGTCAACGACATCAACTGCATTCCCGCCGTTGTACTGCAGGAAGACTTCGACGACTCGACCAGCGTCCCCGCTGGCTGGGTCAATGGCGGCAGCGCCAACGACAGCGATTCCACGCATTACAAGAGCGCGCCCAACTGCCGCGCGATGGGGATTGGCGCCACGCTTGAGACGCCGCCCATGAACACACCCACGCAAATTGTGTTTTATGTGGATGCCAGTTCGAAGGGCAACGGAAAAACCGCCACGCTGGATTACAAGGTCGGCGACGGTGAGTGGACGAAGGTCGGCAATTTCATGGCGACGACGGCTGGCGCCACCGAGACCTTTAATTTGACCAGCTCGCCCGATTTGAGCGAGCAGGCGAACGTGAGCTTCCGGTTCAGCTCGTCGTTCAGCACATGGTATCTGGATGATGTGGTCATCACCGGATTCGATTGCGGCACCGGCTTTCTGCCGAACAATCCGCCCAGTATCGGCGTGTCGGGCGGCACAAATCAGTCGGTGAGCGTGGGTTCGGAATTGTCGTTTTCAGTGACCGCCAACGATGCCGACGGCGACGACCTGTCGCTGCAAAGCACCTCGCTGCCCGGCGGCGCGTTGTTTGACGCCACCAACGGCCCCGCGCCGTTGGAAAGCACCTTCACCTGGACGCCCGTCGCCACCGGCAAATATAGCGCCGTGTTCACCGCCAGCGATGGCAAGGCGGTCGCCACCCAGGCCGTCTCCATCACCGTCGGCCCCTATGTGGCCCCGCTCTTGCCGCCCGAAATCCAGGCGGCCACCCATGTGATGGCGGAGCAGTTCAACGCCAACTGGTTGGTGGTGTCCAACGCCACGGGCTATCGCCTGGATGTCTCGGAAAACTCGAGCTTCTCCGGCGGCAGCGGCGGCTCGATCTTGACGGAAGATTTTTCCGGGCTCACCGTGAGTGGCGGCGGCACAGACATCAGTGGCAGCCTGGACACCTATCTGCAAACGCCCGGCTGGACCGGCTCGAAAATCTATGAAGACGCCGGCCGCGCCAAGCTTGGCGCCAGCACGGGGCAGGGAATCCTCACGACACCCACCCTCAATCTATCCGGCAATGGCGGGGTCGCCACGCTGACCTTTGATTTGCTGAAATACGGCACCGACTCGACAACGGTGCAAGTCCTCCACGCGCCGGACGGCGAAAACTTCAGCCAGGTGGGCGACGACATCACCGCGCCCGAGGCCGTCACGCTGCAGTCGGTGGAAATCACCGGCGGCACCGCCGCCTCCAAGCTGCGCATCCAGGGCAAGGGGTTCAGCAAGCAGCGGTTTTATGTGGATAACCTGCTGGTGGAAGGCGGCTCCGGCACCGACAGCTATGTGGCGGGCTATCAGAACCGCGATGTCGGCAACGTCACGACCTGTGCCGTCACCGGCCTGACCGAAAACGTCACCTACTACTACCGCGTGCGCTCCTACCATGCCACCTCCAACAGCGTGGATTCCGCCACCACCAACGTCACCACCATGGCGATGGTGGATGTGCCGCCGGTGCTGAACCCCATCGGCAACAAGACTGTCGCGCTGGGCGGCAACTTGCAGTTTGCCGTGACCGCCATGCCGACCGATGACGACGAGGTCACGCTGAGCACCAGCGCGCTGCCCGCAGGCGCGACCTTCGGCGCGACGAACGAAACCGGCACCTTTGAATGGAACAACGCCGGGCCCGTCGGCGTCTATCCCGTGACCTTCTACGCAGAAGACGAAGACGGCCAGGACAGCGAGACCATCACCATCACCGTCTATGATCCGGAAGCCGAGTTGCAGGCGCCCGTCATCCAGGCTGCAAGCGGCGTGCAAGCGCAGCAGTTCAACGCCAACTGGCTCGCCTCCGCCGGCGCCCTCGGCTACCGTTTGGATGTTGCCACCGATGACAGCTTCACACCCGGCGGCGGCGGGGGCGGCGGCGGAATTGTTCTCTCCGAAGATTTCTCGGGCTTCACCACTGTCAGCGGCGGTGTCGATCGCGCCAGTAGCTTAAACACCTATCTGCAAACCCCCGGCTGGACCGGTTCGAGAGTCTATGAAGACGGGGGCCGTGCCAAGCTCGGCGCTACTTCCGGCCTCGGCTACATTGTGACGCCCACCGTGGACCTCTCGGGCGGCGACGCCACGCTGACCTTTGATGTCGCGCAATACGCCACCGATGGCGGCTCGATTGAAATCCTTCACGCCGCCGACGGCTCCACGTTCACGCCGCTCGGCTCCGATCTGACGCTCCCGGCCACCATGACCGCCCAAAGCATTCCGATCACCGGCGGCACCGCCAACTCCAAGATTAAGTTCTCCGCCAAAGCAGCCTCCAAAAACCGCTTCTATCTCGACAACGTGGCAATCACGGCGGGTTCGGGCGGCGGCTCCGGCAGTTTCGTCGCCGGCTATGAAGACCGCGACGTCGGCAACGTCACCACCTTCGCCGTCACCGGCTTGACCGAAAACATCACCTACTACTACCGCGTGCTGGCCTACGACGCCACGGACGACAGCGATTATTCCGCCACCACCAACGTCACCACGGTCGCCCCGCCGCCCTTGGCCGCGCCGGTGATCCAGGCGGCAAGCGGCGTGCAGGCGCAGCAATTCAACGCCAACTGGCTCGCCTCCGACGGCGCGTTGGGCTATCAGCTCGATGTCAGCACCAACGAGACCTTCAGCGGCGGCGGCAGCGAAAGCACGCGCGAATTGCTGGCGACCAACGCGGCGTCATCGGCGTCCATCCAGACCGACGGCTGGAGCGCCACCGACACCGGCGGCACCACCTACGTCCAGATGCTCAAGCCCACCGCCACCATTCTCTCGCCCGCCTTCTCCACCGTCGGGTTCACCAACCTGACCGTGGACATGATGGCGCGCACCTTTGGCGGGGTGAATGCCGCCCACAACCTCATTACCGTGTCCATTTCCAGCAACAACGGCACGGCGTGGGACACCCTGGGAACGGCGCTGCCGACCAGCAGCTCCATGGCGAACATGGCCACGCTGACCGACGAAACCCACGTCGGCCACGCGGAAACCCGTCTGCGCTGGCAGAGTCTCGGCGGGAACGGCAACATTGGCGCGGGCGTCCAGCAACTGCACATCCGCGGCTGGACCTCGGGTTCCGCAGGCTCCGATTTCGTGGCGGGCTACGAAAACCGCGATGTGGGCAACGTCACCACCTTCGCTGTCACCGGCCTGACCGAAAATGTCACCTACTACTACCGCGTGCGCGCCTACGACGCCGGCGGCGCCAGCGCCAACTCCGCGGTGACCAATGTGACCACCACCGCCAGCGCGCCCGCCGAGCCGCCGACCTTTGCTGACTTCATCTATGCGCCGGGTTCGGCGGCTGAAGCGAGCTTCCAATCCCAGGTCGGCGTGCTTTACCAGCTCGAATACACTACCGATTTGTCGGCTGATCCGGCGGACTGGATACCCATCGACATCGAAGAGGGTACAGGCGGCATTCTGATTCTTGAGGACGATGATCCGAGCGATCCCGCGAGATACTACCGCATTGTGATCGACTAATTTGTTCTCCGGACCTACCGTCCGCGGCCGTTTGGCCGCCTGCGGGACCGATCAGGTGGCAGGACGCGCCGCGGCATCCGTCGCATCGGCCCGGCTGAGGCGCACCAGCGTCTCGATGTGGTAGGTGTGGGGAAAGAGATCGAAAGGTTCGATCGTGTCCAACTGATAGCCGCCATTCACGAGCAACTTGAGATCGCGCGCGAGGGCGGCGGGATTGCAGGAAACATAAAGAATGGCGGCAGGCGCCAGATCGAGCATCCATTCGATGGTCTTGGGCGTCAGCCCGGGGCGGGGCGGATCCACAACCACCAAGTCCACCCGCGCGGGGAGGCCCTCGGGCCGCACCTTGTTGAGATCGGCGGCCAGCATATCCACATTGTTGATGCGGTTGCGGGCGATGTTCTGGCGGGCGGCCTCGACCGAGGGCGCAAAACTTTCGACCCCGATAACCCGCTTTGCCACGGCGGCGAGTTGCAACGCGATGGGGCCCGTCCCGGCAAACAGGTCGAGGGCCACCTCAGGACGGCCGGATGAAGCCGCCAATTCGCGCAGGCGCGAGAAGAGGGCTTCGGCTTGGATGGTATTGCTTTGGAAGAAGGTGTCGGGGTCAATGAGGAAGCGCATGCCGTTCATGACTTCCTCGATGGTACCGGTGCCCTTGAGAATGGCGCGTCGTTCGGGTCGTGGCGGCCCCTGCAGATTGGTGCAGAGAGCAAACGTGATGGTGTCGGCCAAATCGTCGAGGGTGTTGACCAGACCCGCGGCCAGATCATCGTCGGGGACGGTGGAGAGCAGTTCGACCAGGCGCTGTCCGGTGCCCCGAGCCTCGCGAATGGTCAGCGTGCGCAGTCCATTAGGCTGCCGCTTGTCGTGGAAGGCGGGCACCCCGAGTTCATTGGCCAGCGCCACCACGCGGCGGACAATTTCCCGCGAAGCCTCGCTCTGCAGTTTGCAGACATCGGCGGGCAGGATGTGGCGGTAGCTTCCGCGCCGATGCAGGCCGAGGAGAAGTTCTCCATCGGGTGAGGTGCCAAAGGTGAACACCATTTTGTTGCGGTAGTCGTTAATGTCCGGCGCGGGCACGACATCCCGGATCAGCTCGCGCGCGCCCGGCAGGCCATGCAGGGCCTCGATCAAGTTGTCCTTTTTATAGCGGAGCTGGGCGGCATAGGCGGCATGCCGGAACGTGCAGCCGCCGCAGTCGCCGGCCCAGGGGCAATCCGGTTCGACGCGGTCGGGGGAAGGCTCGAGGATTTCCACAACGCGCGCGAAAGCGAAATTCTTTTTCTTTTTATAGATGTGGACGCGGACGGTTTCGTCAGGCAGGGCGTTGTCCACGAACACCACAAAGCGGCTGTCGCGGGCAAGGGCCTGGCCCTGATAGACTATTTTTTCGGTGCGCAGGATGGAACCGTTGACGGATGGGGCGGAGTTGGTCATGAGATGGAGCGGTTAGGATTTGATGGCCCGGGCCATTTCCCGGTCGGCGGTTTTTTGACGGAGGGCTTCCCGCTTGTCGAAGAGCTGCTTGCCCTTGCCGAGGCCCAGCTGGATTTTGATGCGGCCGCGGGCCAGGTAGAGCTTGAGCGGAATGAGCGTGTAGCCCTTGAGTTGGAGAGTGCCTGCCAGACGGTCGAGCTCCCGCCGGTGCATCAGCACTTTGCGGGGACGGTCCGGGGCGTGGGTGTTAAATCCCGAAGTGGCCGCGGCATAGGGCTGAACGCGCATGCCGAGAATGAAGAGCTCGCCGTTTTGAAAATCGGCATAGGCTTCGTCCAGGCTGACGTGCCCGTTGCGGCAACTTTTGACTTCGCCGCCGGAGAGCACCAGCCCGGCCTCCCAGGAGTCCAGGATGTGGTATTTGTGCCGGGCTTTGCGATTGGTGGCCAGTGCGCCGGCGCCGCCTGGGTTCCGGGAGGTCATTGGCCGATGGCCCGGACCGGGCTTAAAGGGCCAGGAGCGAGTTGGCCGCGTCGTCAAATGCCGTGGGAAGCGCGCCCAGTTCCGCGGAGAGTTTGCCCTCGGCGATTTCCTTGAGCGCCAAGTCCAAATTGTCCATGTCGGGCGTATCGGGCTTAATCAGAGGGCGGTCGCCCCGATTGAGTTGGCGCACGCGCTTGGATACCACGTTGATGAGCAACGGGATGTTGGGCATGCGTTCTTTGGCTTTTTCCAAATATGTATCGTTCATGGGAGCCTCCAAAATAACTGGAGTGGGATTCGAGGGACGAAACCTAGGCCAACCCGGCCGGGAAGTCAATAGACAAATATCCGCAAAACGATGGAAAAACTTGACGCGGGGGGCGGTGGTGGTAGGCTCTGGCAAATATTTGGTAGCTAGGGGTGTCCTTGATGGAGAGGGCTGAGAGTTCCGGTGTTCCGGATAACCCTTGGAACCTGTTGGATCATGCCAGCGCAGGGAAAGCCGTTTGAGATGAAGCCGTGGTTTCCCAGGTTGGGTCACGGCTTTGTTGGGCTCTGGCGGAGGGACCTGCCGGCGGTTGTTGTCGCGGAAAGGAAGTGACAGGTGAAGATGAATCAAGCGTTGGCGCGTCGGGCCGCGGATCATCTCGAGCGAATGCGCGCAGGTCAGCCGCTGATCCATAACATGACGAATTATGTGACCGTCAATTTTGTGGCGAATATGCTGCTGGCGGTCGGGGCGTCGCCGGTTATGGCTCACGCGGCGGAGGAGGTGGAGGAGATGGTGTCGCTTTCGTCGGCGCTGGTCTTGAATATCGGTACGCTGGACGAGGCCTGGCTGGCCTCGATGCTGCGGGCGGGCCGGCGGGCGGGCGAGCTGGGGCGGCCCATTGTGCTGGACCCGGTGGGCACCGGGGCCACGCGGATGCGTACGGAGGCAGCGCAAAGCATGTTGGCGGAGTTAAGCGTGACGCTGGTCCGCGGCAACGCGTCGGAAATTCTGGCTTTGGCGGGGGGGGGCGCCCAAACCCGGGGAGTGGACACCGCCGACGAGGTCGAGGCGGCTTTGGAGCCCGCCGCGCGGCTGGCGCGCGAGCGCCAAACGGTTGTGGTCATCACGGGCGAGTGCGATGCGATCACCGACGGTGAGCGCATCTGGCGGGTGCACAATGGGCATCCTTTGATGGGCCGGGTGACGGGTTCGGGTTGCGCGGTGAGCGCGGTGATTGCCGCTTTTGCCGCGGTGGAACCGGATCCGGTGTCGGCGACGGCCTCGGCGTTGGCCTGCTACTGCCTGGCGGGTGAAATGGCCATGGAGGGGGAGCCGGGTCCCGGAACTTTTCTGGTGCGCTTTCAGGATGCCTTGCATGGTCTGACACCCGACGCGGTGGCACGGGGCGCCCGGATTTCGGAGATGTAAGATGAGGTCGGTGGATTATTCGATCTATCTGGTGACGGATCGCTCGCTGGCGGGGGGGCGGTCATTGCCTGATCTGGTGTGCGCGGCGGTGGCGGGGGGGGCAACCTGTGTCCAGTTGCGCGAGAAAGACACGGCCATCCGTGATTTTTTGGCCGTGGCGCGCGAGTTGCGCGCGCTCTTGCAGCCATTGGGCGTGCCGCTGATTGTGAATGACCGCGTGGATGTGGCGCTGGCCGCCGGAGCCGATGGCGTGCATCTGGGCCAGCAGGACATGCCGATCGAGGTGGCGCGCAGGCTGGGGCCGCCGGGCTGGATTGTGGGCATTTCGGCGGAATCGGTGGAGGATGCCGTACGCGCGGAGCGGGAGGGCGCCGACTACATCGGGGTAAGTCCGGTTTTTGCCACGCCGACGAAGACCGACACCGCGTTGCCGTTGGGTCTGGATGGGCTGCGAGCGATCCGCCGCGCGGTGCGGCTGCCGCTGGTGGCGATTGGCGGCATTCATGAAGGCAACGCCCGCGAGGTGATCGAGGCCGGGGCGGACGGTCTGGCGGTGGTTTCGGCCATCATGGCCGCGCCGGATCCCCGGGCGGCGGCCGCGAGGCTGCGCGCGGCGGTGGACGCAGCCCGGAGCCGCCGGCCGGCAGCAAGTGATTTGGGAAGTGACCAGAAAACGCATGGAGAAGGGTGAAACAATGAGCGAGAAAACCTATTGCCGGGTTTTGACGATTGCCGGGTCCGATAGCGGCGGGGGGGCGGGGATTCAGGCGGATTTGAAGGCGTTTGCCGCCAACCGGTGTTATGGCATGAGCGTGATCACCGCGCTGACCGCGCAAAATACGCTGGGCGTGAGCGGGATTCATCCGGTGCCCATCGAGTTTGTGGCCCGGCAGATGGACGCGGTGTTGGCTGACATTGGCGTGGATGCGGTCAAGATCGGAATGCTGTTCTCGCCGGAGTTGATCGAAACCGTGGCGGGGAAGCTGCGCGAATACCGGGTGGAACACATCGTGTTGGATCCCGTCATGGTGGCGGCCAGCGGCGACAAGCTGCTTCAGGATGACGCGGTCGAGGCTCTGAAGAGCCATCTGATTCCCCTGGCCGAGCTGATTACCCCCAATTTGCCGGAAGCCGCCGTTCTTTTGGGGCGCGAGGTGGGCGGCCGGGAGGCCATGGCGACTGCTGCAAGGGATTTGCTCGCGCTGGGTTGCCGGAATGTGCTGGTGAAGGGCGGGCATTTGACCGAAACCAACAGCGCGGACTGCCTGATTCTGGGCGCGGACAACCGGACGATCTGGCTGGATGGGGAGCGGATTGCCACCCGCAACAATCATGGCACCGGCTGTACGCTGTCGTCGGCCATCGCGGCGCGAATGGCTCTTGGCGATGACGTGGAAACGGCCGTGCGCCGCGGCAAGGAGTACATCACCGCCGCCATCCGGGACGGCGCGGCTTACCGCCTTGGGGGAGGGCATGGCCCCGTGCACCATTTCTGGGAGTATTGGGAATGACAGGTTATTCATCAGATGGCAGGAAGATCAGGCAGATCTGACGGATCGGTCAGATCGGGGCGGCCGCTTGCAGAAAATCGGCCAAAAGCGGGGCAAAAACGTGAAAAATGGGCCCTTGTTAGACAGTAGCTATTGCAACACTAGGGGTTTGTTCTAGCGTTTCCTCGCCTTGGGTTGCTACTCGGGGTCAAAGTGGCAG
>LSQX01226963.1_pt6 | contig 17689 bp, 14 predicted proteins | sample 654561 | NCBI WGS metagenome assembly LSQX01 (sample SAMN04489861, study PRJNA283612) | anaerobic digester metagenome | isolation source: 4 biogas reactors fed with cattle manure at either 37C or 55C with and... | place: Denmark: Kongens Lyngby | collected 2014
GCTATCACTTTCAGAATTTCCCTTTGTGGTTTGACGATTCCCATCTGCCTCACCATGTTGCAGGGATCATGCAGGGTTACCGGGAAGTTGTTTTTACTGGGATCAAATTTCAATCTTCCGGTCATGACCAGTTCCCACATGATGGGCAGAAAGCTTTCTACGGGAATTTTGTCTTCCCCATTTAGCATACGGTCGGCAACTATGGCCGACGCTTTATGAGCATGACCGCATTCGCCGATGACAATCCGTTTTACTCCCAGGTTTTTGGCAGCTTCCATCTGCTCTTTCACAATCTTCTTGGCCTGAATGTCGTCATACCAAATTCCATAGTTCACACTGTCATAGCCCATCATTTCACTGCTCAAGGTCCAGTCAACCCCGGCTTCATCAAAAAGAATGGCAAAGGCAGCCGGATTCTCCGGCCAGGCTACGAATTCCCCCGCATTGTGGATCAATAAGATATCGGCCCCTTCTTTATCAATAGGGATCTTGATCTTTCGTCCGATCCGATCCTCGATATCCTCTTCCAAAAATTCCACCATATCCAAAAATGCAGCTTTGCCGATTCCGGTTGATGAGCCAGTTTTCAGCTGCAGCTCGGTGCCCTTTTTGTGCAAAGAGCTAGGTGCAATGCCCATTTCCTGACTGAATATCTTGCGTATTTCTTTAGCAAACAGGGAATTATCAAGGCCTAAGGGACAAGTCTGGGCACAGCGCCGGCACAGGTTGCAGCGATAAGCCAGTTCTCCTAACCTGGCAACAGTTTCCCAGTTTACTTCCATATCCGCCCCGATGAATTTCTTCTTTAATTTACCGCCCCTGGTGCAATAGTTTTTATATATCTTTCTGAATGCATCAGCTCTGAAGATAGGCCGGTACAGTTCCTTATCACCGGAAGCCTTGTAAATATGGCAGGCATCCGAACAAGTATCACATTTAGCACAGTACTCAAAAGATAGGTATAAGGGCTGTAACACACCATTATTGGCATCGGAAAAGACCTTTTCCAATCCGTTTAAGAACTTCTGCACCAATTCAATTTCTTCAGCTTCGGTCTGGGGTCGCTGCAGGGTGTCCAGTGCCACACACCCATCCAGGGAAGTACAGTATCTTTCTCTCCACTCGGGCTTAACTTCAGGAAACTCTGGTTCCATACCCGGTTGGTCGTAGGGGAAGCTTAAAGGCATCAGGTCTTCAATTTGAATAAGCTGCTCACAGGCTTTTCCTAAATCTTTCGGTCTCAAATCTTTCGGATTCACTATCTCTTCTCCTTTCGCCTCATGCTTCTGGTGCTGAAGAGGGCTCTATATGTGATGCTGCCCAGGAAGTTCTGGCCTTTTGATTAAGGGCTGCTTTGACTTTGCTTTCCATGGAACTGCCAGCTGTATTGGGTTCGTTTTCCCACAAAATCTTGTGATAGGTGAAGTACTTTCCAACGTAGTGACCCATCTTGCTGGGAGGTATGTAAACGAGCATTACCTCCAGCAAAATTAAATGTACAACTAAAGCTGTATTGGGAACCACCGATAGGGTTAATATTTGGGCCGTTACCTGCCGGGCAGTATTAAAAGTAAGATCCGGTCCCCAGACTATGATCCCGGAAACCAAAGTAGCTAAAAGAAGTACTAGATTGAAGTATTCCTGGGGTGTGGTGTATTTTTTAAGTACAGGGTTAAAAACTCTTCGCACCAAGAGAAAAAACTCGCCTGCTGTAGCTATGGCAAAACCAACCACTCCCGTCACTATAGTCAGATAATAAATAAGCCCCGTCCATAACGAAGCATGAAGGCTCACCGGCGCTCCGGCGAATTCACTTAATACCCCTATAACCAATAAAACCATCCAGCCAATTAAAAAATAAATACCCAGATGAAATGAATAAGATGACCACCATAAAGATCGCTGATTATCGAAGAGCTTTTTGATAAAAAGCATTTCCTTGAGCATATCTGTTAGTTCTGATAATTTTGAAACCTGGCGAGGTTTGCTCCACCATTCCGGTTCTTCCATGTAAGAGCCGCCATAGGTATGTCTTCCTTTTTCCTGGGGTACCGGATATAGTTCCATTCTTCCATGCAGTGGCATGCGTGCATATTTGATGACTTGATAAGCTGATAGGCCAAAAAATAATATTACGGCAATATAAACTGAAAGCCCTAGGATCAAATCCGTCTCCCTCCCACACTTTTTTTGAAATCATCCTCTTTTTAACTTTAGGAAACTCCCTTTGTTTTGTAAAATTGGGTATTCTAATCGCGGCAATTGTAGTTTCCTATTAATAAATCGGGTTTCAATTCTGTTTACAACCTTTGCAAATGCACCGGTAAAACATATAATAAGAATTGCTGCAGGTGCAGTTTGTGATTCATTGGACAAACATGTATAAAATAAATAAGACTCTTCAAAATCTGGAGGTATGGCAGTGAGCCAAGACAATAACAATCGAGAAAAAATTCTGACCGCAGCCCGAATGTTGATGGCTGAGAAAGGTATCAAAAAAACCAGTCTGGCAGATATAGCCCGGGAGGTAGGCATTAGCAAAGGCACACTGTTTTATCACTTTGCCAGCAAGGACGACCTGGTAAACGATATCTTAGCAGATCATTTTACAGCTCTGGTGAATATCACCAAACAATACTTGCCTCATCATCTGAAGAATAATGCCCCCTCCAAAATATTCAAAATGCTCTTTGACCTGTTTACCAGCGAATATGATATCACCCGCCTGGACCTGTATCTGCTGCAAGAAGGCATCCAGGGCAACGAAAACATAAACCAAAAGTTTTTGGAAAGGAAACGCAACTGGCGAAAGGCTATTGCTGAAGAATTGGAAGCCACCTTCCAGATTAAGGATCCCATACATTTATCCGCATTAAGCACCATGCTGTTAGCTATGATTGATGGCCTGGCTATTCAGGTTCTGGTTGAACCAGGCAGTGTCAACAATGATGAAATCGCCTCAACCCTGGCTGAAATGATAAAGCTGCTGGCATCCGCAGAATCACAGGAGTAATTAGCGGATAATAAAAGTTTTTTCAGATTCTATTTACAAGGGACGCCCTCATTGAAGAAGGCGTCTTCTTATTGAGGCAGTCACACCTTTGCTTTCACTATAAATTCCTTGCACTTATTTGTTGCTAATATGCGAAGTGGGCACAGCACTTATAGCTGGTAAGTAATTCAGCAGCTATTCCTCAAAAACAAACTGATTTAATGAAAGCATTATTTCTTCGTAGGTTGCCGGATCACTGTGATATAAATCCCAGGATGCCTGGGCTGTCTCACCCAGCAGCAACTGCCTTTCTTCTTGGGCTACCGCCTTAAAGATACTGTCTGCAGCATCATCAGGCATCAGTACATTCCCCGAAGTGGGCCTTTCTTTGTTCATAGGTGTTCCATCAGCACTCAGATTGTTCTTGGCTAGATTGGTCTTAATATAGGTGGCAAATACCAGCAGAACCTTGACTCCGCTCCTATCCACTTCTGTTCGCAGAGTATTCAAGAAACCGGCCATTCCATGTTTAGCAGCCGCATAGCCAGTTCTGCCGGCCAGAGGAGCGTAGCCAGCCACACTGGCGATTCCTACAACCGTTCCTTGAGTTTTGATTATGCTGTCAATAGCTGCTTTGGTGCAGTATATAGTGCCAAAGAGACTTATATCGATAACTTTTTTAAGTACCGAAACCCTGGTTTTCTGAAACAAGCTTACGTGTGATACTCCGGCATTATTAATCAGCACATATATATCGCCCATTTTATCGATAACCTGGCTTATGGTATCATTTACTACAGCTTCATCGGTCACATCACACACGAAAGTATGAGCAGAAGCTCCCATAGCTGAAAGTTCATCGGCCAATATTTCCAAACCCTTGGCATCCTTATCGAGACCGGCTACTATAGCGCCCGCCTGAGCAAAACGCTTGCAAAGAGCATAGCCCAGTCCTGAGGCAGCACCAGTTATAACCACAACCTTATCATTAAACTCTCTAGCCATCTTAAACATACCTTCTTTCTTTCGGCTAAAGGTAGTTACGGCGATTAGTCCAGATTAAGTGGTGCCGATCCCCTCAGAGGGGGATCGAACACCAATAGGTTCTAATTTCTGCTGCCTATCTACCAATTTCTGTGATCAAGATGTTTATATTTGTCCAGATATCTTACCGGAAGTTTTAAGGCATCCTTCCTGAACGGAGGTGCCAGTTGAGTTCCATCGACCTCAAACTGGAGAACTGCCGGGCGGTTGGATCTTATGGCTGCCAGGAAGGCATCGCCTACATCTTCAGCACGGTCGATAGTTGCTCCGTAAGCCCCCATAGCTTTAGCTACTTCTGCGAAGTTGGGCGCTTCGATATCTACGCCATAGAACCGGTTGTTGTAGAAATCAATCTGGTTTTTCTTTTCAGCACACCAGGCTGCGTTATGGAATACACAGGCGACTACCGGAATGTCTTCCTGCACCGCCGTACTTACTTCGTGCAGGCTCATACCCCAGGCACCGTCACCAACAATGTTGAAGACCGGAACATCCGGACGGCCCAGTTTGGCCCCCAGAGCAGCCGGATACGAGAAACCGGTATTACCAAAGGTCAAAGCGGCAATATGCTGCCGACCGCCGTTAAAGTTGAAATAGCTGTTAGCAGTTGACGCTACATTACCGATATCAGTGGCCAAAATAGCGTTTTCCGGCATGACTTTGGCCAGTTCCAGCAGAACTCTGCGCGGGTTCATAGGATTGCCCGGTACCATAGCCAGATCTGTGATTTCCTTTTCCCATTCAGCCTTACGGGCGGCGATCTCAGCTAAACGAGCTTCATCTACCGGGCGATCGCCGATTTTTGCCCGGAGCAGTCTCAGGATTTCCTCAGCAGCTGCTTTGGCATCACCAATAATTCCAACTTCTATGGGATGAGTTTTGGCGATATTCAAAGGATTGATGTCAATCTGAATTATCTTGGCAGACTCGGGGAAGTAATCTATGTCATACTGGGGCAGAGTTCCGAAATATGACAATCTGGAACCGATGGCCAGAATGACATCAGCCTCGGCCATAGTATTCATGGCAGCTTTGGATCCCATATAGCCTATCGGGCCAACATGCAGCCGATGATTGGCTGGGAATGCGTCATTATGCAGATAGGTACATGCCACCGGGGCGGTGAGCAGATCAGCGATCTGAGCCACTATATCATGGGAATCGGTATCTACCACGCCACGTCCTGAGACTATGACCGGTTTCTTGGCATTGGCCAACAGTTCGACAGCTCTGGCCAATGCTTCAGGCGATCCGCAGCCCCGGTCATCAACTCTGTATTGATGAGGCTCCAGGATATAGTCTTCTACTTCACCGTAGAAATAGTCCCGGGGAATATCCAACAGAACTGGACCTCTCAGTGCATAAGCCATACGGAAAGCGGTTCTGGTGCAGTCAGCTGCTCTGGAGGGATGAGGCAGTCTGACCGTAGCTTTCGTAATAGCTTTGAATACTGAAACCTGATCACATTCCTGGAACCCATCCCAGCCAATAGAACCAGTTCCAGCAGAAGGAGCTATTACCACCATAGGGGTATGCCCCATGTTGGCCGCCGCTACTCCGGTGACCATGTTGGTAATACCAGGGCCGTTCTGCCCTATACATACGCCAGCCTTACCTGTTACACGAGCATAACCATCTTCCATATGAGCCGCGCTTTGCTCGTGGCGCACCGGGATAAACCTAATTCCCGCGGCTGGCATAAGATCCAGCAAATCCATAAAGGCAGATCCTACTATACCCGATACATGCTCGACACCTTCTGCCACCAATGTTTCAACAATTGCCTCACTGGCTATCATCTTTTGTTTAGCCATTTTTGTCCTCCTCTACAAAATGCTATATTAAATAGGTTCCATCTATCGGTTCGGTCCAATATTCACATCGGTCATAACGTTTACAACAGCTGGTTTATCAGAGGCTATAGCTCTGTCAATAGCAGCACCGATCTCAGCAGCCTCGGTCACATATTCTCCATGTCCGCCCAGAGCTTCCACCACCTGATCGTAGCGAACATCTCTTAGGAACAATCCGACAAAGGGTTTATCCTCAGTAGCCCTCTGGGCTTCTGACCTCTTGATCATTCCCCAGCAGCTGTCATTGAGGATAATGGTGGTAAATTTAATGCCATAACGTATAGCGGTATCATATTCCATAGCTCCATAGCCAAAAGCACCATCGCCGGTGAGCAGGATTACTTTCTTATCCGGATGGGCCAATTTAGCAGCCATAGCATAGGGAACCCCTACACCCAGAGGTCCGAAACTGCCATTAGCAATTCCCATGTATTGGCCCGGGCCGGTAGCGGGCAGGAACGAGTTTCCAAAAGTGGCTGCATCACCACCATCAATAACTACAATGGTGTTCTCATCAATGCGCTGCATGATTTCAAACATGAGTCTGGCAGGATGAATAGGCTTCTGATCGGATGTAAGCAGGGGCAGAACCGCCTGTACCATCTGGGTTTTCCCATTGGCGAGAGCCTCGACCCAACCCTGATGAGTGTTCTTTTTGACTGCAGCGATCAACTGTTTGAGCACTTCTTTCACATCACCGACGATACCAACTTCTACATCCAACTGGTCGGTGATGGCTGCAGCATCGATATCTACTCTAATGATCTTGGCGTTAGCCGGGAAGGATTCTCTCTTCATGATGTAGCCAGGGCGGGTTCCCAAAATCAGTACAACATCTGCATTCTGAATTGCTCCGGCAAAAACGGGATGGCCGGTAGCTCCGATAGAGACAAACAGAGGATGGCTGTCTGGAACTAATCCGCGGGCCGCATTGCGAGTGAAGAAAGGAATGCCGGTTTTCTCGACAAACTCTTTCAGTTCGTTTTGAGCTTTCGAGTAAAAAGCACCGCTTCCCGCTATAACTACGGGTCTCTGGGCTTCATCCAATATCTTGGCTGCCTTTTCAATGTCAGCAGGATTTCCCATGGGTTTGTTGGTTAAGCGATAAGTTTTTTGGAATTCAACTTCCTCTTCATTAACATAACCTTCCATAATGTCGCGGGGTATTTCCATATAAACCGGACCCGGTCTGCCGGTAGTAGCTTCTGCAATACCTCTGCCTACATACTCAGGAATACGGTGGGTCTCCTGTACAGATCTAGCATGTTTGGTCATGGATTTATACAAATCGATCTGATTAAAGTCCTGCAGTTCATTGCGATCGGCTTCGATAACTTTAGCTTTACCAGCCATGCACAATACTGGTGAACAGTTACGGTCGGCATTGGCTATACCAGTCACCAGGTTGGTCACACCCGGACCTGCAGTAGCAGTACATACACCAAAGTCGCCAGTAGCCAGAGCCCATCCCTCAGCCATCATGGCTGCAGTCATCTCATGTCTGACCCCAATAAATTTAATACCGTTTTCCTCGCAGGATTCCATCATCGGATAGATGTGTCCTCCAGGGATACCAAAAATGTACTTGACTCCTTCCTTTTTCAGTACCTTCTGAACCAATTCTCCGCCTCTTATCTGCGCCATAGAAATACCTCCCATCTGTTTTTGCTTATACATTAAAACTGTTTTACGGTTCTAATAACCTTCAGGATTTTGCGGTTGCGGGCATTTTGGACTTCTACCCGGTCAAGGCCGGTGTAGTCCTTAAGGCCCTTGCCGGTTTTCACTCCCAGGTTACCTTCAGCAACCAGTTTATCCGGTAATGCCGTCGCGGTTGTATTGCACAGCATGGGTGCCAGGAAAGTTCCGCCTAGTTTAGCCAAATCCCAGCCAATGTGATCGTATAGTTCCAAAGGCCCTTCAAAGGCCAATTTAAGCCCAGCATTATTGGTTATAGCCTTATCCACATCTTCGGGTGTGGCCCATCCCTGTTCAACAATATAATTAGCCTCTCGTGCCAATGCGGTGTTGAGACGATTGACTATGAATCCAATCGTGTACTGTTTTAATACCACTGGAACATGGTCCAGGCTTTCATAAACCTTTTTTACATATTCCAAAGTCTCCTGGGATGTCTCCGGTCCCATTACCACTTCTACCAGAGGAATGATATGAGCTGGGTTATTAAAATGTCCGATTATCAGTCGTCCCGGGTTGGATACTTCCACCACATCATAAATATTCAGGGCCGAAGTAGTGCTGGTAAAGATGGTATCTGGCGAACAGAGTTTGTCGAGTTCAGCAAACACTGATTTTTTTATGTCTGGAACTTCAGGAACTGCCTCAACCACGAATTTAGCTTTTTTGGCTGCATCCTCAAGTTTGTCAGTGTAAACCAGTAAATCATCAACATTCTTGACGCCTTCCGCAGTGATCATGTCTTCAGATTCCAATAACTGGACATTGCCAGCTACTAGTTTCTTAGCCATTTCCAGCTGTTCAGCACTTTTATCATAGAGAGTGGTGGGATACCCATGGGCTGCAAAATCCATAGCTATGGAATGTCCCATTATGCCTGCGCCAATAACCAGTACGTTAACTTTTTCCATGTAATTGGATCCCTCCTTATATTTGCTCTTAGCAGCGAACTGACTACGATTTAGTACAGCAAATAATAAGCTTTTGCGATACCCCCTCCTCTCCAACCTCCGGTTATCAATCCCAACCATTGTTATCAAGCTATGTCGGGCGGTCGTTCAACCGCTAGGTGGTAAAAAAATAATTTTCCTATTCAAACATACTTTCAAATGCCAAAATCATGCTTCCATTGACTGATTACCCTTATATTCTGGAATTTTATAGTTCAAGGGTTCAGGTAAGAACAGAGCTATAATCAAAATACACATAATGGGACCCAGGGTTAGCAGTGAAACTGCATTGGCTACACCGCCGATAGGAAGAGCCAGAAAACCAACCAAAGCCGGAGCAGCAATCTGACCAATACGGCCTACAATGTTATTGCCCCAGGCAGTAGCACTTGCTCTAATTTCTGTCGGGAATAATTCATTGGTAAAGGTAGCACACAGTACAGTAAATGTTCCGATAAAGAACACTGCAATGATTTGAGCTAGAGCTACATGCAGAAAAGCTTCCGCCTGGAAGACCATAGTTACAGCACAAGCACCCATGAAGAAGAAAATATAGGCGGTTTTCTTGCGGCCGATAGCATCAAGGAGTTTACCAACTGCGTAGTAACCGGACAGACCCAGGGTAAAGGCTAAAGCAGTAACCAGGCTTACCTGAGTTGTGCCCCATCCCAGATCGTTGACTACGTGATAGGTAAAGAAATTCATAGCTGAGGAATAGCATAGATACATAAATACCCACAGACCCATTACGGCAAAAATATGTTTACGGTAGGGCTGGGCGAAAATCGCAAAAAGGCTGGGTTTGTGTTCCGTACCATTATTCCTGCGCTCTCTGCTTTCCAAAAACGCAGTGGTTTCTGGAAGGTTCTTGGCAAAGAATATGACTAGAATCAGGGGCAGGGCACCGATTATATATAGTCCCTCCCATTCCATATTAAACATGGCTGTAACGGGCAGCAGCAAAGAAGGGAATATAGCCCCAACGGCAGCAGCGCTTTGGAATAAACCTACCGCTCGCCCTCGCATTTCCGGAGCAAATTCCTCGGTCATAAAGATAAAACCAACCGCCCAACAGGTAACTAGAAAGACACGGGCAAGAAACTGACAGACTATAAAGAATTCAACATTAGGCGAGAAGGCCGTAACCAGGCTGAGAAATGAATAAATTATTACTGACCAGAGGAAAATTGGCCTGCGTCCCCATCGGTCAGCCAAACGCACCACGAAGAACGCTAACAGAGTTCCCACAGCAACTGCTGAAACCGTAAAACTGGCAGTTTGATCATTAAGGTTAAAATCACTGGTAATGAACGGGAGTGCCAGGTTAATAACCATAAAATCAAAGCCTTCAAAGAAAGCACCGATCATGACCAAAGGCATCATGCGTTTCTGACGTTCGTTAAGGGTAAACTTCACTTTGGATCCTGAAGCAGCTTCCACTTAAAATTTCACCTCCACGATTTGACCTATTGTTCCATAATAATCCTGTTCATGGACATTATGATCTCCTCGTATAAAAGGGGGTCATTGCTGCACATGAATACTAAATCTTCTTTGTGAAAAACCTAGTTTCTTACGATAATAAGCCTGTTATCAGGAAATGTCTTCAGTTAATCTTTTGCTATTCAGGACGTTCTTTGGAAATCCATCTGGACTCGATGTTCACATACTACCTTCACTAGATACTGAAATGTATTTTGACCCTGCACTCCTCCTTCCCATCAATGAAAGTTCAAAGGATAAAACGAATATGTAAATCACCACTTCCTTCCATTCATAATATTGGTTTTGACACGCGTTTATGAGGGTATTCCCCCTTAAAAATGACTAACTAATATGAGAGATGCAGTTTGTCGGTCGGTCGTACAACCGACTAGTTTTACAATACGCCATTATCGCTGTTTATGCAATATCTTTTTAGCAACACTGTAGTTAAGCAGCTAACTACCTATACCCAACTGCTTAAGTTTTTTCTCAGTAGGTATTCCATCACGGTTCCATTCTCTGATGCGGTAGTAAGTATCCAGCATTTTATCTATTTGCACTACGGCAGCAGGTTGGTCTGGTTCGGATGGTTCTGCAATTAGTCGGGTTGGCAGGCAGTCCTGCTGCCGGTCGAAACCCTCCCGCATATTGAATAGCCTTTCCATATTAAAGACTCTCTCCCCCATTTGCAGAAATTGACCCATGGTCATTTTTACACCGGTCACATCACGAATTACCAGGGGATGAGGCAGCAATCCGCCCAGGTTAATGGGCAGTAAACCCGGCATTAGTTTCCACAACAAATGAGTAGAGGGTATGGACAGTATTATGTTGCCCAGCAAACCAGGTATGACACTTTTTTCACCAAATTTGAACAATGCTGGGGGCAAAGAACCCAACGCAGTAAATAGGCAATAGCCGGAAGTAGATATCGCATCCATAAGGTTTTGCATGAGAACGGTTAAGGCTGCTTTTCCCCTGACCGTCCGGCCGTTGACCTCTATCGGACCCAGAGCTTCAAAATAGACCGGATACCCGCCTCCCAGATGGCATCCGCCCCGGTTGGCTGTGGCATAGCCCAGGCCCTGAGCCTGCGCTAGACGGGGGTCATAAGCGGCCATTTCCAATCCCTTGACCTGTATGGCAATACCTTCGGCGCCATATTTTTGGGCTAACCGGGCTGAACCCTCTCCCAACTCGTCAAAAGGAGCTTCGCGATAAGCGATTTTCTCAATAGCCAGGCTGATCGCTTCCGGCCGAGCAAAATCAATTCCAAAGTTCTTGATTCCGCGCTGAGTCATTTCCATAGCCAAAGACAGCGTAAACCCCAAAGACATAGTATCTATTCCGAGAAGATCACATCGGTAATTCCACTCATTGATCCAATCGATGCTGGTAATACCCAGATTAGCCCCTAGCAAACCCAGGGTTTCATATTCTGGTCCTTTGATTTCCCCGCTATCCCGCATGACCCGGCGTTCACAGCGGATCGGACAGCTTACACAGCCTGAATTACGCGTCAAGTGATGTTCGGTTAGGTATTCGCCAGATATGTTTTCGGCTTCTTCATGTTTAACTTGCTGAGCATTAAAGGTAGGTAAAATGTGATAACGATTAACAATATTCATCCAGAAGGCTGTGCCATAACGAGGCAGGTATTCCCCTGTAGTGGGACTCTTTTGCAGGCCTTTCACCCAATTCTGTACATCTTTGCGGAATGATTTAGGATCGCTGATGGGCAGGGATTTCGTTCCATAGGCAGCTATCGCTTTCAAGTATTTACTGCCCATTACCGCCCCTATACCGCATCTTCCCAGGACCCTTTCGCCAGACACCGCGCAGGCATAACGCACCAGGTGCTCCCCCGCCGGTCCAATAACTAAAGTGCCATAATTTTGATCAAAACGCTGCTGGGTCTCTTCAGTATTCAATCCCCAAAGATCTTCAGCATTACTGATAGTTATCTGCCCGTCCAGTATCATGAGGCAGCAGGGGCGAGGGGATTTTCCCCTTATTATCAGGCCGTCATAGCCGGCTCGGCGAAGCTTGATGCCAAAGGTTCCTCCGCAGTTGGAAGAAGCGATTCCGCCGGTAAGGACATTTTTTGAAGTAGCATTAAAACGGCTGGTACAGGGCGCACCGGTACCAGTCAAAGGTGTGGTGTTTATAATCAGTATATTGTCGGGTGACAGCGGGTCAATTCCAGGGGCCAATTCCTTATATAGTATGTAGGCGGCCAGTCCCTTGCCTCCCAGATACATACGGATTGCTTCTTCACTCAAGGGGTAATCTCGTACCTGTCCGGTAGAAAGGTCAATGTCGGCATAGCGAATCGGTATCATGACGGCACCTCCATGCTGATAACCCCCAGAGGGCAGATTTGAGCACACAGGCCGCAGCCTACGCAGCTTTTTTTATTGGAGAGAACTGCATATACCCGCAGGTCTCCTTTAAAGGAAGGTTGGGAAATTGATAGAGCGTGTTTGCCGCATATGTCGGCACACATAGAGCAGGCCGAACAGTTGTGGGTATCTATAACTGGTAATGGCCATTGTTTGCGTGGTATGCGTATGCCAAGCTCTCCCTTTTCATCAAGAATGGCTTCCTGGGCACAGACTCGACCACATACTCCGCAGTTTATACATCGCAGGTCATTTATATGGTGAGGTTCTTTGCGTTCACCGCTTATAGCATTAACCGGGCACAATAATTTGCAGGCACTGCATCCGTTACACCTGTCGTTAATAATGGAGTAAGCCATCCACTCTCCTCCTAACGCCTTAGATAAGAACAGTTAACAGGCACTGCATCTCTCTTATCATGAATGTAACACCTGGGGATGGCTTAGTAAAATATTATAATTCAATAAGCCCCATAAGTTATAGCTTATAATGACAATCAGTAAACTGTATCTAATATCAGGGGAGAAAGTTTAGGCGCCAACTCCGTGAATGTAAAGGCCCTTTTAAGATCAGCGGCGGCCTGGGCTAGGTGGCTTTTGTCACGAGCATAAATGGTAGCCAGAGCGTCTTTATAATTTACTCTATCGCCTGTTTTTTTGTGAAGTTCTATGCCTACTTCCTTGAAAATAACATCATCTAAGCGTTGCCTGCCTGCTCCCAAACCCATGGCGATTTTCCCAATCGCCAAAGCATCCACGGCACTGATATAGCCTTCTTCTTCACTGACTACACTAAAAACCTCTGTCGCCTGTGGCAATCCATAATCGTGCTGGTCAAGTCGCAGATGCCCCCCCTGGGCTACTACCATCCGCTGGAAAGATTCCAGTCCGGCCCCGTTATGCAAAAGCTTTTCCACCTTTAACACCGCCTCTTCCAGGCTGTCTGCTACCCCGCCCATATGCACCATATGTGCAGCCAAAACTATTGACAATTCCTCCAGGTCTGAGGGTCCCCTGCCCTGTAGAGTATCAAGGGCTTCTTTTACTTCCAGGGCATTTCCCACTGTTTTTCCCAAAGGTTGGTTCATATCACTGAGTACAGCAACCACCCGGCGGCCTGCTCCCTGACCAATGGCCACCATGGAACGAGCCAATTGCTGAGCCTCTTCCAAATTTTTCATAAACGCTCCCCGCCCCACTTTTACATCCAAAACAATGCCCCGGGCACCGGAAGCCAGCTTTTTACTCATAACACTGGAAGCTATTAGCGGAATGCTGTCCACAGTGGCAGTGACATCCCTTATGGCATAAAGTTTTTTATCGGCTGGTACCAGATTCCCCATCTGCGATATGACAGCAGCTTTCACCCAGTTAACCTGTTCAATAACCTCTTCCAGGGACTTTTCCACCTGGAAACCAGGTATGGATTCCAATTTATCAATGGTGCCTCCGGTATGTCCCAGACCGCGCCCTGACATCTTGGCCACCGGGACGCCGGCTGCTGCCGCTAATGGCACAGCCACCAGGGTCGTTTTGTCACCCACACCGCCGGTGCTGTGCTTGTCCACAGGTATGCCATCCAGCCCAGTCAAGTCAATAACATCACCGGAGTTACTCATAGCAATAGCCAGGTTGCGGGTTTCCTCCTCGGTCATACCCTGAAAATATACCGCCATAGCCCAGGCAGAAATCTGATAATCAGGTGCTTCTCCTGACACTATTCCTTGCACTAAGTTCTCAATCTCATCACGGCTTAAGGTTTTTCCATCTCTTTTTTTCTCAATTAGTTCCTGAAAGTTCATTAACCATCACCTCAGTTCCGGCAGAAAACTCTGGCCCGCCAGATTTTTGGTTTCTACTCCTAGATAATCAGCCACGGACTGCCCTACATCGGCAAAAGTATTACGGATACCCAGATCTACCGGCTGAAGTTCCGCACCGTATACCAGCAAAGGTACGTATTCCCGGGTATGATCCGTTCCGGGTATGGTGGGATCACAGCCATGATCAGCGGTAATAATCAGCAGGTCTTTACTGCTCATTTTAGCCATTATTTCCGGCAGTCTGGCATCAAACTGTTCCAGGGCTTGAGCATAGCCCTGAGGATCATTGCGATGTCCGTACAGCATATCGAAATCAACCAGGTTAACAAAAATCAAGCCTCTAAAATCATCCTGCATAGCCGTTAATATTTGGTCTACCCCTTCCTGGTTGCTGGAAGTGGGTATGGAATCAGTAACCCCTCGTCCGGCAAAAATATCATTTATTTTCCCGATGCCTACTACCCTGCATCCCTGGGCAATCAGCTGATCCAGAATATGCTCCGGGGGTTTTAGAGAGTAATCGTGACGATGAGCTGTGCGGACAAAGCTTCCCGGCTCACCCACAAAAGGACGGGCAATTACCCGGCCCACTGCATGTTCTCCCACCAACATCTCCCGAGCTATTTGGCACATCTGGTACAGACTTTCCAGTGGTATTACTTCCTCATGGGCAGCTATCTGAAACACACTATCAGCAGAGGTATAAACTATGGGATAACCGGTTTGCATATGTTCCCGGCCTAACTCTTCTATAATAACCGTACCTGAGGCTACCTTGTTTCCCAGGGTTTTACGGTTTATGCGCCTTTCGAACTCCTCAATGACCTCAGCAGGAAAACCATGGGGATAAGTGGGAAAGGCTTGGTCTAAAACCACGCCCATCATTTCCCAATGACCGGTGGTAGTATCTTTACCAGGTGATTTTTCCTGCATACGACCGTAGGCAGCTTGAGGCCGAGTAACAGGTGGTACTCCGCGAACGGTTAAAATATTGCCCAATCCGAGTTTCTGAAGATTAGGCAGGTTCAAACCTCCCACGGCATCAGCCATATTTCCTAGTGTATTACACCCCTCATCGCAGAATAAATGGCTATCTGGGGCTTCTCCAACTCCCAGACTATCAAGAATTATAAGAATCACTCGTTGATTCATGACTTACCTCCTGATGATTATATTTGCCAACGCTACTCTTCCTCATATTATGCCCGGGGATGATACTGCTTGTATACCTGCCGCAAGCGAGAACGGGTTAAATGAGTGTATATCTGGGTGGTAGATATGTCAGCATGTCCCAGCATTTCCTGCACAGAGCGCAAATCCGCCCCATTATCCAGCAGGTGGGTAGCAAAGGAATGCCTCAGGGAATGCGGGGTAATATCTTTTTTCAGTTCCGCTTCCGCAACATAAGCCTGCAAAATCTTAAAAAAGCCTTGCCGGGTCATAGGCCGGCCATGAGCATTGAGAAATAAAGTCCTTTCTCCAGGATTTTTGACCAGATGGCTGCGGCTGCGGGCTATATAACGTTGGGTCCAGTCAATAGACGCTTGATTAATTGGAATAATGCGTTCTTTGCGCCCTTTGCCAAAACAGCGCAGAAAACCGGCCAAAAAGTTGATATCCTCCATTTGCAGGGATAACAATTCTGATACTCTGACTCCGGTGGCGTACATTATTTCCAGCATAGCTCGATCTCTTAAACCTAATACAGAGCTAACCTTAGGCTGGTTGAGCAGTTTGTCCACTTCCTCAATGGTCAGCACATCAGGTAGTTTCCTTTTTGTTTTAGGGGTTTCCAGATCGATGGTAGGATTATTGTGACAATAACCTTCCAAAACCAGAAATTTATAATAAGTTTTAATACTGGAAAGACGCCGGGCGATAGTAGAATAAGAAATGCCTTCATCTAGCTCATGGGTGAGAAACCTTCTTATGTCCTGCTTGGTAATATCCTCAGGATCTTTGGTTCGATGCTGGCTGATAAGAAACTCATTGAATTTTACAAGGTCACGCTTATATGCAGCACTGGTATTGGCAGCTAAACCTTTTTCATACTTAATATAATCCATAAATGAGTCCAAATAAGCTAGCATGACCATATTTCTCCTGCCGTTTTCCCTAACAGTTTTGACACCAACCTGCCGATTCCCTGCTATTCTCTTTCCTCGTAATAAAAATTCTGCAGCTTGATTACGAATTGGTCCATAATCTGATCATATTGAGAGGATTCTTTTTCATTTTCCACCCGCAGAGGATTGCCCGATGGATGCTCTTCATCAAGCCATCCCCCTATGGCTGGAATGCGATGATAAAGTTGCCCAGTCACCAAAGGGATTGCCGCCGAAAAGACCAGTATGATTAAAACCGCCACTGCCAGACGCAGCAGTTTTTGTTTCCATTGACTAACAATGATAATCATTTTTGCACCCCCTCACAGTATTAGACTTAAAAACCACGGCGATAAATAGGCCTCAACGAAAGCACCTGTCATGAACATCACTAAAAATACGGCCAGTAGCAGACTGTAGTTAACAAGTGTCTTTCCCAAGGATACCCCGCCGGGATTTCGTCCCACCAAATAGGCTGAAAAGTTCACCGCGATAACCGACCATATTATTAAAAATGGGATGTAGACTATATTTTGGGGCAGAATAGACAAGACACTCATGATAATGCCGGCTCCGCCTTTTTGGTGAACCAGAAAGCCTATGGTAAAGCCTAGAGCATAGCCTCGCAAAAACACAACCGCCAATATGAGTGGAACCCCTATTATGGTTAATCCCAAAAACCAGATAGCCAGGACGGTTTTCCCCTGAGTAGCTGCAGCAGCCAAAAATATACTCGCTCCATATATGGGCGCTTCCTGGCCCTCCTGCAGATAATTATCGATCATCTCTCCCAGGTAGTCGCGGACACCACCTTCTAAACCTGCTACCTTTTGAGTACCCATGCCTAAGCCGATGAGAAATACCAGGCTAATAACCAGATACTGCCACCGGTTGTTTCGTATGTGTTGTTTCAACCGTTGTCGTAAACCCATCCCCAGTCTCCTTGCTGAATAGAGGTATTCCTTGCAATCTGAGACGCGCAACCATATCCATGTCCACGGGTCATCTCCTCATGAAATAATATGGTGGCAGCAAACAGTTTATGACAGCAGCAAAAACCCCGGGCTGTTAAAGCCCGGGGAGGGAGTTTGTTGATTTTGGTATTCAGCTGTGAAAATGCTCTCTCTTGCTGGTCGGCTTAAGCAGGAGTATTAGCCGGGCGAGTGACGTACGACGAGCCGTTGCAACATACGGCGAAACTGAGGGCTGCGAAGGGTCGCTCGAAACAGAGTTTTATGCAGCGAGGAATGAGTGCATGGATGCCGAATTGCGAGCGGTCCGCTTCGCACCGAAGTACGCCGATGTGTTGCAGGCGAGGAGTCTTGGAGCGAGCCGGCT
>LSQX01030457.1_pt2 | contig 17685 bp, 15 predicted proteins | sample 654561 | NCBI WGS metagenome assembly LSQX01 (sample SAMN04489861, study PRJNA283612) | anaerobic digester metagenome | isolation source: 4 biogas reactors fed with cattle manure at either 37C or 55C with and... | place: Denmark: Kongens Lyngby | collected 2014
GAAAATACGGACGAAACCACTCGAAAAGTCTTGGTTCGTACGCACACGAGACCTCAACAACATCAGTCGCGCGAGCGAGTAAGTACATACAAAATAGTTCTCTCCTCAGAGTTTCGCACGCATCATCGTCTCGTTGCAGAATATCACTTTTACTATGTTTCGCGGAATTAGGCGAAGAGCCATTCTTCTTTATTGTTCGCAGCAAGTTTACTATAACATACGCACGCGCCGGAGAACCATCTCGTCTGAATGACGTCATGGGCGGTCAGGTCAACACTATAACATACGCACGCGCCGGAGAACCATCCCCGCCGACAATTTTCAGCGGTGCCGCCGCAAAGAAAAAGCGTCCTTCCGACAGATCCCGGGTACGGATCAGCCCTTCGACAAAGACGGTTCCGCACGAAAACATTTCCCGGTGCATCCGATACGGGTCGTCCGCGGCGGCCAATGTGGGAAGATCCGCACCGAGCAGAAGCGGGCGCTTTTCGAGAAGAAAGGCCAGGAGTTCCGCCGAAAAGACCGGGTAATCGCGAAAGTAGTCATCGCTTCCCGCCTTTCTCTCCCATCCGGTCGAAAATATGATCCGATCCCCCTCGCGGACAAGGCTCTTTGACGCGTCGGTCAGGTCAATGATATCCGATCCGTCCGCACTGCGGATTTCCGGTCTCAGAAAGATCGCCTCGCCGATGAAGCTCGAAAGATCAATCCCGGCGGCGTCTGTTCCATCGGGAAGAAAGTGCAGGGGAGCGTCGACATGAGTTCCGGTGTGCGTGCCGAGCGACATTCTGGTCAGTCGATATTCGTCCTCCGGAAGGCTCCGGACCGTTTCGGTGACCATCCCGGGATCGCCGGGGTACACGGGCATGCCCGGGTATATGTCCATGCTCAGATCAATGATCTTATTCATCGGTTTCGATGCCCTCCATCAGCATGAAAAATCGCCTCAGTTCTCCCGTGATCTCCTGCGGTGTATGCTTCTCCGGCTGATACCGGATGTATGGCTTATTGATCTGAGACAAAAGGATCCGACCCTCGTAATGCGGATCTGAAAGCACGCGCGAAAGTGCTTTCATGTCCGGGCTCGCACCGTCGGCATAATACATCGTCGCCGCTTTGTCTTTGACGGTGACGCGTTGGAGGCCGAAGCGGGCCGCGGTATGTCGGACGTATGAGATATCCGCCAGGATCTTCGCTTCCGGAGGCAGACTTCCGTAGCGGTCGGAAAGCTCTTCCAGGACGTCTTGGTATTCCTTACCGGAGGCGACGGAGGCGATTTTCCGGTACGCGTCCATCCTTTGTCCCTCGTCGGGGATATAGTCCGGCGACAGGTACGCGTCGATCTCGATATCGACGATCGCGTCACGTGACCGGATAATCTCGATCCCCTGGAGGTTCTTGATCTCCTCGTCGAGCATTCTGCAATAAAGCTCGTATCCGATGACGTCCATCTGCCCGTGCTGCTCACTACCGAGAAGGTTTCCGGCGCCGCGCACCTCAAGATCCTTCAGTGCGATTTTGAAGCCGGATCCGAGTTCGGTGAAGTCGCGAATTGCCGCGAGTCGCTTCTGCGCGTCTTCGGTCAGAACTTTATCCCGCCGGTATGTGATATAAGCATAAGCTTGACGATCCGATCGGCCGACCCGGCCGCGGAGCTGATAAAGTTGAGCCAGTCCGAATCGATCTGCGTTCTCGACGATGATCGTATTGACGTTCGGCATATCAATTCCGGATTCGATGATGGTTGTGCAGACCAGGATATCCGCCTCATGACGAATGAAACTCTCGATGATCCGCTCCAGCTGACGTTCGGCCATTTTTCCGTGGCCCATTACGATACGCGCGCCCGGGAGAGCCTTCTCAAGCTCGACGACTTTCTCCTCGATGCGATGCGTATCGTTAAACAGATAAAAGACCTGTCCCTGCCGCGATATCTCGCGCAGGCATGCGTCGGTCAGGATATCCGGATCGTACTCCAGGACGTAGGTCTGAACGGGCCTTCGGTCGAGCGGCGGCTCCTCGATCACGGAGATGTCGCGAATTCCGGAAAGCGACATCTGAAGCGTCCTCGGGATCGGCGTCGCGGTCAGGGTCAGCACGTCGACCGAAGAACGCAGAGCCTTGATCTTCTCCTTGTGCTCAACACCGAATCTCTGTTCTTCGTCGATGACCAGAAGCCCCAGATCCTTCGGTGCGATATCCTTAGAGAGCACTCGGTGGGTCCCGACGACGACATCGATCGATCCGTCGCTCAAGCCTTGGATTGACCTTTTGATCTCGGCGGGCATCGCAAAGCGGGATAACAAGCCGATGCGAACCGGATAGCTTTCCAGTCGGGCCTTCAAATTCTCATAATGCTGTTGAACCAGAACAGTCGTCGGCGCGAGAAGAATCGCCTGCTTACCGTCCGTGACGCATTTGAATATCGCCCGAAAAGCGATCTCGGTCTTCCCGAAACCGACGTCCCCGCAAAGGAGACGGTCCATGATCCGGTCGCTTTCCATATCCGCCTTGATTTCCCGGATCGCGTTGATCTGATCCTGCGTTTCCGTATACGGAAAATCCTCTTCGAATTGTCTCTGCCATGGCGAATCCGGAGAAAACGCGTGTCCGCGAAACTCACGCCGTTGAGCGTACAGGGCGACCAGATCGATCGCAAGCTTCTTGATGCTCGTCTGTGCCCGCTCTTTCATCCGGTTCCAGTCCTGGCCGCCGAGACGCGACAGCTTCGGCGCGCGTCCTTCGGTTCCGACGTACTTCTGGATCGAATCGAGGCTCTCCATCGGTATGTACAGGGAGTCGTCCGAAGCGTAGGTGATTTTCAAATAGTCTCTGCGCGTCGTACCGCTCTTGAGATTAACGATCCCGTCGTATCGACCGATACCGTGCACGTCGTGAACCACAAGCTCGCCCGGTACCAGGTCGCTGAATAAATCGATGCGGATCCCCTGCGCCCGTTTTCTACGGAGCGGCCGGTCGATTCCGAAAATATCCTGAAGTCCGACGATCATCAGATTTGCCGCGGGATATTCAAAGCCCGACGGCAGAGTCGACTCGAGAATCGACGCAAAGGCCTCCCGCTCGAAAAGGAAAGAACGGAGGCGATCGGTTCGCGCTCCGGTACCCGCCATGATGAGGGTTCGTTTCCGATTCTTGTTTCGTTCCGAAATCAGGCTCGCGAGATGTTCCTCATGTCCGCGAAAACTGTCGCAGGCCCGCCCGAAAATCTCCCGGCGCTCCGCGTTCGGAAGGCCGTTCCCCACCGTCGGAAGCGTCGAAAAAGTGACTGCTTCCGTCGACCGGTCCAATTCAACCATCCACTCGGGACTCTTGACGTATATATCCTCGGAGACCGGAAGGATCTGGCCCTTCTCGAGCATCGACGAAAACCGTTGCATGAAGTCAGCCAGACCCGCGTCCGTCCGTTTCCGGATCTGGATTAACTCGTCAACAATAAGCAGCGCCCCGCCGCTCTTAGCGTAACCGAGCACCGTGTCGTTCTTTCGGTAAATGAGGCGGATCCATCTCTCCGGCCCCGCAAAAAGCATGCCTTCGGATACCCGCTCGGCGTCCTGTTGAGCAATGCGCAGGAGCTTCTCGCAAACGTCTCGGGATGCGCCGCGCGAAAATGCCGCCGCGCGCGCCGTCTCCCCGGCCTCCGCGATCTGCCCCGCGATCATTTGTCTTCGGTTCTCGGGGACCAGAATCTCCCGCGCGATATCGACGCGCACGGTTCGAAGCGTCTCGACGGAACGCTGTGTTTCCAGATCAAACGACTTGATCCCGTCGACCTCATCGTCAAAAAAGGATATACGGATCGGGCGCTCGCACCCGACCGGAAAAACATCCAGAATATCACCGCGCCGGCTGAACTCCCCTTCCGCCTCAACGGATCGGACGCGCTCATAGCCGTTGCCCGAGAGCCGCATCGCCAGATCCTCGGGACTGACGCGTGTCGCCTGCGTGACGACGAGCTCGGCTTTTCGAAAATCCGTCGCCGGCATCAACCGGTTCGCCAACGCCCCCGCCGTCACGACGACAGCGGCGCAATCGCCGTCCAAGAGTTTTCTCAGCGTCCGGATCCTTACGATCTCAGCCCCTCTGGAAGACGCGTCCACATCCGCCAGACTCTGCTCACGCTCGCGAAGGATCAGGACCTCTTTTTCGAAAAACGCGGAAAGATCCGCCTGAAGCCGCCGCGCGACCAGTTCATCCGCGACCAGAATGACCGCCGGGCGATTCAGTTTCGTCGCCAGCGCGGCCGTAAGATAGGCTTTCATCGACTCCGGCATCCCGGTCAGATTGAAGCGGGAAGATCCTTTCCCGGAAGAAAACTTCTCCGCTACTTCCCGAAATACCGGATCCTCGAAGCCGGCGTGCAGAATATCCCCGACAGTGACTCGTAAGCCCTTGTCTCCGGCAGAGGAAGCGGGTACGGACGAATAAGGATTATCGATCATCGACGCTCTTCGATCCGTTTCTCGATCGCCTCCGCGGCCTGAAGAAAAGCCTTAAACATCTCTTCCTGATCCTCTTTCGGAATGTCCGACAGGACAAAATCCGCCAAATCATAATGTTCGGGAACCGGTCCGATGCCGATTCGGACCCGGGTAAAATTGCGGGTTCCGATCTGCTCGACGACCGATTTCATTCCGTTGTGTGTGCCGGGCCCTCCGGACGCGCGAACGCGTATGGTACCGAGCGCGAGATCAATATCGTCGTAGACGACGATGATCCGTTCCGCGGGCACCTTATAAAAAGCGGCGGCCTCGCGGACGCTTTGCCCGGAGCAATTCATATACGTACCCGGACGAAGCAGGATCACTTCTTCACCGGCGATTTTGCCCTTCCCGTACTCTCCGCTGAATTTCTTCTTGCGCATGTCAATGCCGCTGCGCTGTGCCAATACCTCCAACACCATAAAGCCGCAGTTATGCCGGTTGAAAATATATTTGGAGCCCGGATTCCCGAGGCCGACGATCAGCCACATGCTAAACTCCCTCTCTCCTGCGGTCCGGTTGGATCAGCTTCGCACTGCGGAGACGGTTTTTCTTGACCACCCAATTCTCTTTATTGATCTGTTGGGCACGCGCGATCGCAAGGCTCAACTCGGGAACATCCTCGGTGATCGTTGAGCCCGCGGCAACGTATGAGTTCTCATGAAGCGTGACCGGAGAGATCAGGTTGGAGTTGCCGCCGATAAAAACGTTGTCCTTGATTACACAGGCAGTCTTATCCATACCGTCGTAGTTGCAGGTGACGGTTCCGCATCCGAAATTGACGTTCTTTCCGACCTGTGCGTCCCCGATATAGGTCAGATGCCGTGCGCGGGAATAGTCGCCGATCGTAGAATTCTTCACCTCGACATACGCGCCGATCGTAACGTTATCGTGAAGAATGCTCTCGGGACGAATGTGCGAAAACGGCCCGATCCGGCAGTTTCTGCCGACCGTGCAATCGCGAAGGACCGACTGCTCGACCGTCGTTCTGTCGGATACGACGGAGTCGTCGATCCTTGTATTCTGGCCGATCAGGCATTCCTCGCCGATCCGGGTATTACCCCGAAGAATCGTGCCGGGCAGGATGACGGAGTCGCAGCCGATCTCGACCGAATCGTCGATCCATGTCGTGTCCGAATCCATGATCTGGACGCCGTTTCTCATGTGTTTCGCGCAGATCATCCGATTGAGAATCTTGCCGGCCCGCTGAAGCTCGATCCGGTCGTTTACGCCGCGAGTCTCGTCAAAATTCGCGATATACGCGCCGACTTTGTGACCGTCGCGGATCAGGATCTCGATCGTGTCCGGCAGATAGTATTCCTTCTGCGCGTTTTTGGCTCCGATCCGCCCCAACGCGGAAATCAGAAGCGGAGTGCGAAAACAGTAAATCGAAGAGTTGATTTCACAGATTTTCTTCTCCTCGTCGGTCGCGTCGCGATCCTCGACGATTCGGGTCACATTTCCCTCCGCGTCGCGGATCAGGCGACCGTAACCCGCGGGATCGTCGGCGACCGCCGAAACGACGACCGCTCCGTAGTCGCCCTTTTCAAAAAGCTCGATCGCCGCCCGAAGCGTGTCGCTGGTGATCAGCGGGGCGTCGCCCGGAAGCACGATGGTGCAACCGTTTCTTCCCTCCAGAAAGGGAGTCGCCTGCATGACCGCATGGCCGGTTCCGAGTTGCTTCTCCTGGAGTACGAACGCGACATCTTCGCCGAGAACCTCCCGAACTTCTTCCTGTCTGTGTCCGACGATATAGACCTGCTCTTTTGCGCCCACACCGTTCAGCGCGCCGGCTACCCATCGGATAATCGGCTTTCCGGCCGCCCATTGAACCACCTTAGAGTGGTTTGTGTTCATCCTTTTGCCTTCACCTGCCGCCATGACCACCGCGCAAACATCCATGTTAAGATTCTCCTTATCTGTCTATCTTTAAATGGTTTTCCATGCCGTAGAGGCCTGGAATGACAACACGAAAATGCGCCGAAAACGCGTCTTAAGGGGGGACGAGTGCTTCCGGTGCTATAATATTTTCCAACCACATTATACACGAAAGAAGCGGCCGCAAGCGGTCAATATAAGAACAAACCGGGGTTTTTTCGAGCGGGCGTCTCCTCGGGCCCGGTGTTGTGCTTCCAATATTTGAGTTTCCCTGTTACCATAAGAAAAAAGAGATCTTCTCGGAGGTGCCTATGATCGCAATATTACTCGTGGCCGGATACGCGACCCGCCTGTATCCGCTGACGATTGATACCCCCAAGCCTCTTCTGCCGGTCGCCGGCCGCGCGATGCTTGACTATATCGTTGACGAGATCGACACGCTTCCGGATATCAATACTATATGTCTGATCAGCAATCACCGGTTTACCGCGCATTTTGAAGCATGGGCGGAAACCCGGCGGACCGTCAACCCGAATACGCCGATCGTCGTTCTGGACGACGGAACAACAGACAATCAGACCCGCCTCGGCGCGATCGGAGATATCCAATTCGCGATCGATAAACTGGGGATCGACGACGATGTGGTGATCGTCGCGGGAGATAACCTGTTCACCTATCGGATGAAGGATATGTACGATTTTTTTCGAGAGACCGGGAAGGACATGCTGGTCGCGGTACGCGTAGACGAAGCGGATCAGTTAAAAAAGCTTGCGGTCGCGTCTCTGGACGAAGACGGCAAGGTCCTGAAGATGGTCGAGAAGCCCGAAGAACCGGAGTCGAATACCGCGATCTACGCGACGTATTTCTATCGGAAAGAAACCCTGCCGCTCATACGGGAATATCTGGACGAAGGCAACACGCCCGATGCGCCGGGCAACTTTCCGTCCTGGCTTTATAAGCGGCAGGATGTCTACGCTTTTCGGGCAGACGGCACGTGTATTGATATCGGAACACCGGAGAACTACCGGGACGTCTGCGAGCGATTTCCCGATCTCTGGGCATCGCGCAGGGCGCTTCCCGGGGAAGCATGAGTCCCGGGGATCGATCCGTACAAGATAAGACAAGATAAGAGCCGGTGCGGGGTACGCGCCGGCTCTATTTTCGCGGGTTCAATGATGTCATTTTCCGGGGGGGCCGGTCAACCGAGCCCTTCGTAATAGTAAGCGAACCCTTCCACCGGGTTTTCCGCATAGGAAAGATAGGTTTCCAGGTCGGTCATCCGCTTCCCTCTGAACAACAGGAACAGGTCCGAAATGCCAACCTGCGGTTCGTAGCGAAAATTGAGGAATTGTGTGCTCTGGGACCAGTCCATGTCCGACCGGAATGTTTGGATTGCCTCGTCATAGCCGACGATCGCGTCGATCAGGCCGAGCTCGAGCGCCTGTTTGGGGGAGTAGATCCTTCCGTCGGCAAGTCGCTCCGTTTCGTCGATACTGAGATCACGACCCTCGGCGACGATATTGACAAACTGATCGTAAGTCTCCATGAGTATGCCGTAGTAGATAAACTGTTGTTCTTGCGTAAACTCGTCAAAGTAACTGCCCATTGTCTTGTTTTTTCCGACATAGATCGACGTGGTCTTGATGCCGTTTTTCTCAAGGAAGCCGGAAATGTCGATGTAGGTTCCCGCAGTAACGCCGATCGAGCCCGTCGTACAGTTTCTGTTCATGAGGATCTTATCCGCGCAGGCCGCAAGATAGTATCCACCGGAAGCGGCCATGCTCGCGCAGTATGCGTAGACCGGGCGGCCGGTTATCTTCTTGTAATTCATTAACCGAACATAGAGTTCATCCGTTGCGTATACTTCTCCGCCCGGGGAGTCGATATAAAGAAGGATTCCCTTGTTATTGGCGTCTCCGGACAGTCTGTCGACAGTATTCATCAGATACGAGTGATTGTATCCGCTCGCCGTTGACAGCAGTCCCGACTCCTGGGAAGACGCGATGGTTCCTTCGACAAATAATACGGCGACATATCCGTCGTTTCCGGAATAGGTCGGAGACACGTATTCATTGGACTTTGTTCCGAGAGAGCCGATCGCCGCAATGATCACGGCGAAAAAAATGATAGCCAGAATCAGAAAAACGCCGCCGCCGATCAGGCCGGCGATCAGGCATCCGTTCTTCTTCTTGGGCTGAGGCTGAGTATTGTACATGTAAGGCTGAGGCTGAGGAGCAGAGTACTGGTAATTGTTCGTATACCCCGCGTTCGCGGGCCGATACGGGTTGTTATTATCGCTCATGTGTTTCTCCTGAATTCAATTGTGTTGCCGCCGTTGCGCCGGGGATCATTACTCCTCAACGTACCACCCTAAGACTTTAACATACGGCATTTCGAATGACAACTGATACAGGGCGAGCAGCGCCTCCTGTCCCATCGAGGGGCAGATGAAATCCAGAAAAAACGCATATTCACCCGGCGTACCAGCGATCGGACGGGAGGAGATCGCCGACAGATTCAGGCCGCGGTCCGCAAAGACCTGAAGTGCCGAGACCAGCGCTCCGCTGCGGTGCGGAAGATGCATCAGGGTACTGATCCGGTCCGCGTCGGGCGTGATGATCAGATCGGCGGACACCACGATGAATCGAGTCCGATTCCGGTCGGCATTACAGATATCGGTCGTAAGGATTTCCAATCCGCTTTCGCGGGCGGCCTCCTCCGACGATATTGCGGCCAGTGAGAAATCCCCGCGCTCGGCCACGTCCTGCGCGGAAAAGGCGGTGTTGTCGGAAACGATCGTTTCCCAACCGTTCCGGATGATCGCCTCGGAACACTGGGAGAGGCCTTGGGGATGACTGGTCACCTTGCGGATGTCTTCGATCTTGGTGCCGGGGATCACCGCCAGTTTATGCGCGACCTCGATCGAGGTTGCGCGGACGATATAGAGGTTATTTTTCTGAAGAAGCTCGAAAACGTTATCCACACTGCCGACGATCGTGTTCTCGAGCGGCAGAACGGCGACGTCGGCCTTCTTCTGCGCCAATTGCTCGCAAGCCGCCGCAAAGGTGCGGGCGGGAAGGAGCTCTTTCCCGACGAAAAGCTTCTTGGCGGCCGCCTCGGAATAGGATCCGCGCGTACCGGCGTACGCGACCACCGAGACATGATCCAGGCTGTGTCCGGCATTCGCCAGTTCCCGGCCGATCGACCAATCGGTGTCGGTCTTCATCAGAATGTCATACTGACGCTCGCGTGAGATCCGCATCATCGTTTTCATCATCGAATCGACACGTGTGGCCATATCCTCGCCGGCGCGCTGACGTGCCAAATCCGACACCTCCGATTCGCGCGCGGCGTCATAGACGGCAGATTTGGAAGACACCTTCAAATGGGCGATTTGCTCCGCAAGATCCATTCGCCGGTTAAAGACGCGCATCAGCTCGGCATCCACCTCCGTAATCCGGGAACGAAGCTCGGACAAACCCCCGGTTTGTCCTTCGTCGCCTGAGCGTTGCTCCGCAGCGATTTTTGAGTCCGCAAAAACATGCTCGCGACAGAGCTTTTCAAGGCCGACGAGATAGCTGTCGAGCCCCAGTCCGTATATTTGACCGACACACGCCTGACGAATGACCGATACGTTACGGAAGGGTTCACGTTTATGAATATTCGAGATGTGGACCTCCATGACCGGAAGCCCGCAGACCTCGATCGCGTCCATAATGGCGTAACTGTAATGGGTATGCGCGCCTGCGTTGATCACAATTCCGTCGGCGTACCCCATCGCCTCCTGGATCGCCGTTACGATCTCGCCTTCGCTGTTGGACTGAAAGAACCGCGCCTCCACCCCCAAGGCTTCCGCCTTGGTTCGAAAAGCGCCGTACACCTGTTCGAGCGTGAAGCTCCCGTAATGCTCGCGGCTTCTTTTCCCCAGCATATTCAAATTGGGGCCGTTGATCAAAAGAATGACCGGGACGGAATTACGAACCATACTCAATCCTCCAGTAATATGTCCAGAAGCGCGATCGCCGCGGCCGATTCAACGACCGGTACGGCGCGCGGCACGATACAAGAATCGTGTCTTCCGGTAATCTCGACAGTGTCGTCGGTCATTGTTTCCAGATTGACCGTTTTCTGCGGTTTCCCGATCGAAGGGGTCGGCTTAAATGCACATCGAAACAAAATCGGCATGCCGTTCGATATTCCGCCCTCAATTCCGCCTGCATGATTGGTGCGAAGGCGAATGCCTTCCTCCGCCATATAAGGAGAATCGTTGTTTTGCGAACCCTTGAACTGAGAAACCTTGAACCCGCGCCCGAATTCAACGCCTTTGACAGCCGGAACGCCGAACAGGATCGATGCGATCCGACTCTCCATATTATCGAAAATCGGGCGGCCTAAGCCCGCCGGGAAGCCCGTCGCCATACATTCGACGACACCGCCGATCGAATCGTGTTCGTCGCGCAGAGTCTCGATCAACTGTCGCATCTTGAGTCCCCGATCCTCCGACAGGACCGGCAGCGAACGCTCGGAGCAATCCTCCGGTGTTTGTGTCGGATCATAAGGGGTGTCCTCAATCGTTCCGATGCTTGCGATATGCGCGCGCACGGTGATGCCGCGACGATTCAATATCTGAATGGCCACCGCCCCGGCAAAGGTCAGCGGCGCGGTCAGCCGTCCGGAGAAATGTCCCCCGCCGCGGGGATCGTTCGCGCCCGCATAACGAGCCAATCCGGTCAGGTCGGCATGACCCGGCCTCGGTTTGGCGACAAGTTTATCGTAGTCGACCGAGCGCGTATCCGAATTCCCGATCATCGCGCACAGCGGGGTGCCGGTCGTCTTTCCGTTATAGAAACCGGAAATCACCGAAATCTCGTCACCTTCCCGCCGGGCGGTCGCGCCGGGCTGAAAGCCGGGACTGCGTCGTTTCATGTGTTGAGCGATTCGCTCCGTATCGATCGGCTCTCCGGGCGGAAGCCCGTCGATCACAACTCCGATCCCCTTGCCGTGCGATTCACCGAACAAACTGATTCTGATCTTATTACCCCACATCGAGCTCATCGGTCTTCCCTCCCAATCTTCGAAAATCCCGGAAAAAATTCGGATAGGATTTTCTTACCGCTCCGAAATCCATGATTCGAACCGGTCCGTCGGCGCGCGTCGCGGCAACGGCCGCGGCCATCACGATTCGATGGTCGCCGTGCGAATCGATCGTACATGCCCGAAAAACATCTTCACCGGACGACTTGGCGTCCCCGAAAATACGCAGTTCGTCTTCGTCCTTTTCCGTTCGTACTCCGAGGCGTCCGAGCATTTCCCACGTCGCCTCCAGGCGGTCACATTCTTTCAAACGAAGCCTTCCGGCGTTGAATATACGTACATCGCAGGGAGCCGAGGCACAAGCGACGGACAGAACCGGTATCAAGTCCGGGATCTGTGCAGCGTCAATATTGAAGCAAGCGTCGCTTCTCCGGCTCGCGCTCGATCCGGAAAACCGTTCCAGCTCGGCAAGCAAGGGAAGAATCTCACTGTCGCCCTGTGATGAACAGGGAGACATATCCAGAATTTCGATATCGGATCCGAGAAAATTCGCTACGTACCAGAACGCCGCATGCGAGAAATCCGGTTCCGCAAGATACGGCTTCTCGCGAAAAATCCTCTGTCCGCCGCGAACGGTATAGACATTGTCTTCTTTTGCGGTAAAAACGCCGAAGGAGCGCATCACGTCACGGGTCATTTCGATATACGGTTCGGATTCGAGTCGGGTCGTAATCACGATTTCAGAATCGCCCTTCGCCGCGGACAACGCAAGCAAAAGACCCGTGATGTATTGTGAGCTGACGTTTCCGGGAACCTCAAAGCGTCCGGCATTCAACCGCCCTTCGACATGAAGCGGCAGGAAAGTTCCGTCGTCGGGAAAGGTCAGCTTAACGCCCGTTCCTCTGAAAATATTCTCGTATTCGCGGAGCGGTCTGTGCGGCAGTCTTCCCGTTCCCGAAAATACCGCGCGACGTCCCAAAACGGCAACGAGCGGAATCAGAAACCGAAGTGTCGATCCGGACTCGTTGCAGAACAACTCGATTTCGTCCCCGGTGTTCCCATTTCTCATGAGAACGCCGAGACAATCGAGTGTCGCTTCGATATCTTCCGAAACCACTTGATCTTTCAAGTCCACCAAGTCCAAATCACCCGCGAGCATCGCCATAATCAACGCGCGATGCAGAAGACTTTTGGACAAAGGCGTGCGAACGCTTCCGACCAGAACTCCGGGATAGACCGAAAGGGTCCCGTTGCGTCGGTTCCGCGCGGCATATCTCCTTTTTTCTCGCTCGCTATGATTCATTCCATACTTCCTTCATCCGGTTAAGGAGAACTTCTTTTTCCGTCGGCACGGCCGACGCCTCGCCGATACCGCGGAGAAACACATAGAATATTTTACCGGTCAGACGCTTCTTGTCCGACATCATCGCCTCAAAAACTTCTTCTGCGGATAGTTCCGTACGGACCGGCAAATGCCATTTCTCCAAGAGGGTACGAATCCTCGCGGCGGTACCCTCCTCGGTGTACCCGGCCTTCTCGCCCATACGCGCCGCATAGACCATGCCGATCGCGACCGCTTCACCGTGCGAGATTTTCGCGTAACCGGTCAACTTCTCGATCGCGTGTCCGACGGTGTGACCGAAATTCAAAAGCATCCGTTCACCGGTATCGTATTCATCGTTCTGGACGACGGTCGTCTTGATTCGGACACACCGCTCGATCATCCACTCGAGATCGGAAAGCCCCTTCTCGATCGAATCGAAAAGCATCTTATCCCGAATACATCCGTACTTGATAACCTCGGCCATCCCCTCGGCCATGACCGAACGAGTCAGGGTTGACAGGACCGATGGGTCGATCAGAACCGCTCTCGGCTGGTAAAACGCACCGACCAGATTCTTCCCGTACGGCATGTCGATTCCGGTCTTGCCTCCGATCGAAGAGTCCACCTGAGCAAGAAGTGTCGTCGGCACTTGAATCAACGGACATCCGCGCATATACGACGCGGCCGCAAAACCGGTCAGATCACCGACCACGCCGCCGCCGAGCGCAATGATTACGTCGGTCCGGGTGATTCCGGCCGTGTGAAACTGATCGAAAAGCAAGAACAGCATGTCCCTGCTCTTTGACGGTTCGCCGGCAGGCACAGAGCAGGTCGCGACCGAGAAGTTCTCCTTCCGGAGCGATTCCGTCGCCCGGCCCAGGTACAGAGGTGCGACGTTCTCGTCGGTCACGATAAAAGCCTTCCGTCCCTTGACGCAGGAAGCCGCGACCTCACCTAAGCGGTCCAGCTTGCCGGATTGGATCAGGATCGGGTAGTTGCCGTTGTTGGTATTGGCCATGATTTCGGGCATGTTTGCCTCCTTGGACTGTAATGCGTCTCTTGATGCTTATTATGCCACGAACCGCGATCCGGCGGTTAACTTTCGGGCGGAAAACATGTCTATATGTATCGGCCGATCGATTCCGCCACCGGTCTCAGTCGGTTCATCACGCCGTCGAAATCCTCGGGCGTAAGCGACTGATTCCCGTCACTTAAGGCATGCTTCGGATCGTTGTGGACCTCGATGATCAGTCCGTCCGCTCCGATCGCGACGGCGGCCTTGGACAACGGTTCGACCAGCCATGCGGCTCCGCCCGCATGGGAAGGATCCACCACGACCGGCAGGTGCGTCCTGGACTTCAGTACCGGCACCGCACTGATATCAAGCGTGTTTCTCGTCGAGGTCTCGAAAGTCCGGATCCCCCGCTCGCAGAGAATAATCTGTGAGTTTCCGCCGGACATGATATATTCGGCGGACATCAGCATCTCGTCGACGGAGTTCGCGAAGCCTCGCTTCAGGAGGATCGGCTTGGATATCCTTCCGAGTTCCTTCAGGAGTTCAAAATTCTGCATGTTGCGCGCACCGACCTGGATCAAGTCGACGAACTCCAGAAAGAGTTCCAGCTGGGACGCATTCGTAATTTCGGACACGACCGGCAGGCCGGTCTTGGCCTTGGCCCGCTTCAGGTACATCAGGCCCTCTGCCTTCAACCCCTGGAACGCGTACGGCGACGTTCTCGGTTTAAACGCTCCGCCGCGAAAAAGGGTCGCACCGCTGGTCTTGACCGCCTCCGCGATGCCGAGCACCTGTTCCTCGGACTCGACCGAGCAAGGTCCCGCGCAGACGACGATCTTGTCGCCGCCGATCTCGACATCCCCGATCCGGACAATGGTATTGTCCGGGTGAAATTTACGGTTCGCCCGCTTATAGGGTTCCTGGACCTTCATCACACGCTCGACTTCTTCGAGCATCTGCATCGCTTCGACCCCGACTGCGCTGGTGTCGCCGACGAGTCCGATGATCGTCGTCTGGCTTCCGTATATCGTGTTGGTTTGGACCCCGTAGTTTTTTTGAAGAAACTCACAGAGATTCTCTGTTTTTTCACGGGTAACACCGTTCTTGAGTACCAATATCATTTCATTATCCTCCGTATCCGATCGCGGTCACGGTATCCCGGGCGATATCCTCGGGTTCCCGATCCGCGGTAATGATCACATCCGCGTATCTCTTGTAATCCGGTAGCCGCGCCTCAAAGAGGCGTGCCACCTTCGTAAATCGCTCGGCTTCCGGCTCGTCGCCGCTTCCGGCCAGGGGTCGTCCGCGCTCCGCTTTAATCCGCTCCCACAGAACCGCTAACGGAGCGTCCAGATATACGTTCAGCGCGCCGTACTCTTCAGTGATCACCCGGTTCTCCTCTTGAACGATCAGTCCGCCGCCGGTAGCGATCAATAACGAACCCGGCCGCTTCATGTACTCCCGATAGACGTCGGTCTCAATTTTGCGAAAAGCGCTTTCGCCGTCCCTCTCGAAAATTTCCTCGATCGAACAGCCGCATACGCGCCGGATTTCCTCATCGAGATCAATAAAGGCAATGCCGAGACGCTCCGCGATCTGCCGCCCGACCGTCGATTTACCGGAACCCATAAATCCGGTCACAATGATCTTGACCGGAGATTTTTTCAGGATTTCCTTCGGCAAATCCTTGAGGATCGGAAGCAACCGGCTCTCCGAAAATTCGGCATCCGGATTCCAGATTTTCTGGGCAGCCAATGCTTGATGAAAAAGCATCGGGAGTCCGCCCGTCGCTTGCGCGCCGACTTTGCGCGCGGCAAGAACGAACCGGGTCGCCGGCGGATTATAGACGGTATCGAATACGACCGTATCCGCGGTCAGGTACTTCGAGAACTCCGGCACAGCGGCGCACTTCGGCCACATCCCGAGCGGGGTCGCATTCAAAACGACGTCGGGATTTCGCCTCGCGGCATCCTCTTCGGAGTCCGCGATGCGTACCGCCTTGGCAAACGGACCCAAATCCCGTGCCAACGTTTCCGCCTGATCCCGAAGCACAGCCAGAATATCAATGTTTGCTCCGGCGTCGGCCGCCTCAAAAGCCAGCATGCGCGCGACGCCGCCGGCCCCGAGAATTAAGACGTTCTTATTGCTCATATCCACAGCGCAAGCGGAAAACCCGTCACGATCGGTGTTGTACCCGCGCTTTTCGAAAACCGTATTCACGGCCCTGAGGCGTCCCGCCCGGGGATCCAGCCCGTCCAAATACTTAATAATCTTTTCCTTATAAGGTATCGTGACGTTGAATCCATGGAGTTCGCGCATCAGGATCGGCGCGTAACGGTCGATCTCCTTGGGATCGATATCGAAAAGCTCATAGCGTCCGGATATTCCGGAAGCCTCCATGATCCGCTCGTGGATATACGGGGACATGCTGTGACCGAGCGGGTGCCCGATCAAACCCAGCCTAATCGCACTCATAGCCGGCCTCCTTCAGGATCGAATACGCGCGAACCGCCTGAGCGCTGTTTTCCAGGAGCAGGTGCAATTGCCCGCCTTCATAGGTCCTGAAGTTTCTGATATTGATGTTCCGGATGTTGATCCCTTCTTTGCCGAGGAGGGTGGTGATGGCGCCGAGTTCTCCCGGCTTATCCTCCAGATACACCGTCAACGAACTGGTCGCGTCCAGCGCGCCCCGCCCGCCGGTCGGCAGGCTGTTGCGATAATGCGCCGCCTGCGCGAAAAACGACTCCGTTGACCTTCGGTCCCCGGCTTCAAGCCGCTCGCGGACCTCCGTAAGTAAATCAATATATTCGGACAGGATCGGCACGAGACTCCCGGAGGAGGCAGAGGTAATCTCCGCCCACAGTGCGGCGTCCGACGACGCGATCCGGGTGATATCCCGAAATCCGCCGGCCGCGAGCGCGGCCAGGTCTCCGTCGTCCAGCCTTGCGGCTAAAAGCGAAAGTGCCGAGGCGGCAACATGCGGCAGATGAGAAATTGCCGCGACCCGCCGATCATGCTCCCCCGCATCCATCCGAACGGGAATGGCCCCGATCGAACGAATCAACTTCTCGAGCGCAGTCAAGCGAACCGCGGATACCGTCGAATTCGACCCGACACACAGGACATAGATCGCGTTCTCGAAAAGCGAAACATTCGAGCACACATACCCATGACGCTCCGACCCGGCCATCGGGTGTCCCCCGATAAAATTCGGAAGCGATACCGATTCCATCACCGGCTCCTTGACCGACCCGACATCGGAGAGAATTCCGACATTCAGCCGGCCCAACGCGGGCAGTTCTTCGATAATTACGGCAAGAGGAGTACACAAGAGCACCAGATCGCAGTCCTCAAAGATTGCATAACCCTGTCCCGGCCGCGAAAAAGCGTCGATAACGCCCTCTTCCATCGCGAGCCGCCCGGCCTCACCGTCGATATCCACCGCCGCAATATAGGGAACCTTTGCCTTCGCCCTCAATGCCTTGGCCAGGGATCCTCCGATCAAACCAAGTCCGAGAATACCGACGCGCGATATTCCCGTTTCCGAAGTCCCACTGCCGTCCCGATTTGCCATATTCTTCCCTTTTCCTTCCATACTTCCGATCACCGCAAATCGATACCGTCGACTATTTGAACCGCTCGTCGTAGACGCGCTTGATTTTACCCTCCGAACGCGGCAAGCTTCTCGGCTCACAGAGAACGATCCGTGCATGCACTCCGGTAATCGACGCGATATCTCCCGCCAGCTTCCGTTCGATATTCTCAATATCCTTGACCGAATCCGAAAAGAAAGCGTTCGACATCTCCACTTTGACAGTCATTCTGTCAAGATTATCCACACGATCGATCACAATAATATAATGCGGCTCGACCTGACTGTAGGTCAACATCACCGCCTCAATCTGGGTCGGGAATACGTTAACTCCGCGGATGAT